>Ga0209816_1001029_pt1 | contig 21085 bp, 14 predicted proteins | sample CoawatmetaG01DNA_FD_187509 | JGI IMG/M metagenome (GOLD analysis project Ga0209816, IMG submission 187509) | Marine microbial communities from the West Antarctic Peninsula - Coastal water metaG017-DNA (SPAdes) (version 2) | ecosystem: Environmental > Aquatic > Marine > Coastal ...
CTATTTCACTTTCTGTAACTTCAGTTTCAGATAAGTTTCCAACTAACTCTGTAGATAAAAAAGCTCTCGTTTGGTTTTCTAAGGCATACTTGATTCTATCAGAGTGAATATTAACTTTTTGTGACAAAATTGTTTGTTGAATCAGCTGTTTAAGAATACCATCAAACAAAACAGAATCTTCCATACTTTGATATTGATCTGACAATCTACTTTGAAATGATATGACATTTCCAACTGTTATATCTTCTCCATTTACAGAAACCAAAACTGTTTTCTCTGTTACTTTTGTTATCTCTTCTGCATACAAGTCATAAAAAGGAAAAAAACAAATTGATAAAACTACGCTCACGAAAACACCAATGCATCTCATTTTTTTTCCTTTTTACACGTGAAATAAAATTTTATTTTTCCATTTTATTTCGTATCATTCTTGTGTCAACATTGACAGCAATAAAGACGACCCTTACATGCGAATACAACAATAAAAAAACTTAAAACTTTATTTTGATACCTTTGATTAAGCACACGGGGTAACAAATATAAAATAAATCAACCTTAAGGAGAGGATTTATCACCTTTCCAATAAGAGAACAGGGCAATAACCATGCTAGGTCTTGGCACAATAAAAAGAAAAGTTTTTGGAAACGCTAATGATCGCAAAATCAAGGTGGTTCTTCCAATTGTTGCCAAAATTAATAAATTAGAATCTGATTTTGATAAGTTATCTGATGAAGAAATAGTAAACAAAACTGAAGAGTTTAAAACGCGGGCATTAGGTGGTGAAACTTTGAATGACCTTTTGCCTGAAGCATTTGCTAATGTCAGAGAGGCCGCAAAAAGAGCGCTAGGTCTTCGAGCATTTGATGTTCAGTTAATGGGTGGTATTTTTCTACATCAAGGAAATATTTCAGAAATGAAAACTGGGGAAGGCAAAACCCTAGTGGCAACATTTCCCGCCTACTTAAATGCTCTTATGGGAAAAAGTGTACATATTGTAACAGTCAATGACTACTTAGCCACTCGTGATGCAGAATGGATGGGAAAAGTATATACTGCATTAGGCATGACAACCGGCGTAGTAATTCCCAAACAACCCGATGAAGAAAAGCAAAGCGCATACGCTTGTGATGTAATATACGCTACCAATAACGAGTTGGGTTTTGACTATCTCAGAGATAATATGAAATCTGAGCTTTCACAAATGTATCAAAGAGATCATCATTTTGCTGTTGTTGACGAGGTGGACAGTATTTTAATAGATGAGGCCAGAACACCCTTAATAATTTCAGGCCCTGCTGAAGATCGAAGTGAAATTTATATTAAAATTAATAAAGTTATTCCTGGTATCGGTGATGACCATTTTAAATTAGATGAAAAAACTAAAAATGTTACCTTTACTGATGAAGGTAACGAATTTATTGAGCAAAAACTTAAAGACGAAGAAATATTGCCAGAAGGGCAAAATCTTTATGATCCAGAAAGTACATCATTAGTTCATCATATTACCCAAGCTCTTCGCGCTCACAAACTCTATAACAAAGATAAAGACTATATTGTGCGAAATAATGAAGTTGTATTGATCGATGAGTTTACAGGAAGAATGATGGATGGACGCAGGCTATCAGATGGACTTCATCAAGCAATTGAAGCTAAGGAAGCTTGTGCAATTCAACCAGAAAACACTACACTAGCATCGGTAACTTTTCAAAATTATTTTCGATTGTATGAAAAATTATCAGGCATGACTGGAACAGCATCAACTGAAGCAGATGAATTTCTGGAAATATATGGCTTGGGTGTGGTTGAGGTTCCCACTAACGAAAAAGTAAAACGTGTGGACGAGCATGATCAAGTTTTTCGAACTGCAGGTGAAAAGTATAAAGCAATAATTGAAGCAATAATTGAAGCCAACAAAAAACAACAGCCTATACTTGTCGGAACAACATCAATTGAAAAATCAGAAATGCTATCCCAACTGTTGAAAGACAAAAATATTATTCATAATGTTTTAAACGCTCGGTTTCATGAACAAGAAGCACAAATCATAGCAAATGCGGGTCGGTCTGGAGCTGTCACAATTGCTACTAACATGGCTGGCAGAGGAACAGATATACAGCTTGGTGGAAATGTGGAAATGAGGATTTTGGAAGAATTGGAACAAAATCCAAATGCAGATCCAGAAGAAACTCGAGAGAACTTACAAAATACTGGCAAAAAAGAAAAAGAGGCAGTTCTTTCATCGGGTGGTTTATACGTGCTTGCGACAGAAAGGCATGAAAGCCGTCGGATTGATCATCAATTAAGAGGGCGGTCAGGAAGACAGGGCGATCCAGGAAAATCTTCATTCTTTTTATCTCTTGAAGACGATCTGATGCGAATATTTGGATCTGAAAGGTTAGAAAAGGTATTAAATACCTTAGGGATGAAAGAAGGTGAAGCCATTGTTCATCCTTGGGTTAATAAATCCCTTGAAAAGGCTCAGGCCAAAGTAGAGGGAAGAAACTTTGATATAAGAAAACAATTACTTAAGTATGATGACGTAATGAATGATCAAAGAAAAGCTATCTTTGAACAGAGACTTGAAATAATGGAAGCAGAAGATCTTGCAGAAATAGCTCAAGATATGAGACATCAGGTAATAGACGACCTTGTTGATGAATATATCCCAGCTAAAACTTATCCAGACCAATGGGATCTAGATATGCTTGAGAAAGAAATTGCAGAAAAAATTGGTGCAAATGCTCAAATAGTCATGTGGGGGAAAGAAGAGGGTGTAGATGACACAATAATTCGTGAACGAATTTATGATGCATCTGATAAGTTTATGGCAGCAAAATCTGTTGAATTTGGCGCTGATACAATGAGATCTATTGAAAAATCTGTCCTTTTACAAAGCATTGATCAAAAATGGCGCGAACATTTGTTAACATTGGATCACTTACGTTCAGTCGTGAGCTTCAGGGGTTACGCTCAAAGGGATCCTCTCAACGAATACAAAACTGAGGCCTTTGGTTTGTTTGAAAGTTTGTTAAACGGATTGCGTTCACACGTAACAGCCCAATTAGCTCAAGTTCGCCCATTAAGCACCGAAGAGCGACAAGAAATGATTAAAAAAATGATGGAAGAACAAATCTTAAACTCTTCGAGTAAAAAACCTGAGCAAGAAAATAGTGTCACATTTAATGAAAGCGATAAATCAACTTGGGGCAATCCAGGAAGAAATGATAAATGTCCCTGTGGTTCAGATAAAAAATTCAAACATTGCCATGGCCGGCTTTAAAAAAAATAAATTTTACACTCATTAGCATTATTTAAAAATAACTTCGGTCTATAAAATCAAAAACTTGTGAAAAATTTATTTTCAGGTGATTCAGTAAAAATCTCACAGCCATTGCTAGTAACTGCTATTGAATGTTCAAATTGGGCGGATAAAGATTTGTCTCGTGTAACCGCAGTCCAGTCATCAGATAGTATTTTTGTTTCCGCTCTACCCAAATTGACCATTGGCTCAATAGTGAAAAACATTCCTTCTTCCATACGAGCTCCCTCACCCCAATTACCATAGTGCAAAACATTTGGTTGCGCATGAAATACTCTTCCCAATCCATGGCCACAAAAATCTCTTACAACACTCATCCTCTGAGCCTCTACGTAGCGTTGAATTGCAGCGCCAATATCTCCAAAAGTATTTCCTGGTTTTACTTGGTCAATTCCTAACATTAATGCGTCATGAGTTACCTGGATTAACCGTTGAGATTTCCTATTTGCTTTTCCAGCTATATACATTCTACTACTATCACCAAACCAGCCATCCAAAATGCAAGTTATGTCAATATTCAAGATATCACCATTTTTTAATTTCTTATTCGAAGGTATCCCATGACAAACTACGTGGTTTAGAGATATGCATGAAGACTTTGGATAGCCTCGATATCCTAAAGTTGCTGGCGTTGCATTGTTTAGGATAATAAAGTCATGGCAAATTTTATCTAGTTCGTCTGTCGTAACACCTGGGTAAACGTGCTCACTAATCATGTCGAGGGTTTTCGCTGCTAAATTACAAGACATTCTCATACCATTATAATCATTACTACCATGTATTTTTATACCATCACGAGTAACTTTTCGTTCAACATTCATCATTAAACATTCTTTCTATTTATTAACCCCGTGTAAGCGGGCAAAGCTCTACCAATTTGCACATTTTTATTAGTTATTATTGTGTCATAGCACAAGACCTCAACCCCAGCCTCAACCGCTTTAAGAAAGCATTCAGCATAAAAAGGATCCAAATCATCTGCAATTTTATAAGAGTTACAATCATTTCGACACACTAAAAATAGCATTACAGCTCTAAAACCAGATTTAGACATTTTTGCTAATTCAATCAAATGTTTGGCTCCACGGCTAGTAACACTATCTGGAAATTCTGCTATAGGGGTTTTTCTTGATAAAGTAACACTTTTTACTTCAACATAACATTTAGGCTTATCTTCAAATTCTAGTAAAAAATCAATTCTACTATTAATACCATATGGAACTTCTGCAAAAAAAGCAGAGCACCCAGATAATTCATGAATTAAATTATCTTTTAATGCTTCTTTTACAATCTTGTTTGCCATTCCCGTATCCACAATAACAAATGAATTGGATAATAATTCATTTAATTTCCATGAAAACTTTAATTTTCTGTTGGGATTGTTACTATTTTCAATCCAAATTTTTTGATTGGTGTTGGCCAAGCCCATCATTGATCCAGTATTTGCACAATGCACCGTCATTACGTTATTGTTTTTCAATCTAACGTCTGCCAAAAATCTTTTGTAACGTTTAATTAAAATAGCAGGCTCTAAAGGGCTTTGAAATTTCATAAAATTATGCCTATACCGTAATAAATTACCTTGCAAGGACAACTGAATGAACAACCCTACTGCAGCAATGATAGTCATAGGTGACGAAATATTATCTGGAAGAACACGTGATTCTAACATGCATTACTTGGCCAAAGAGCTAGTTAAAATTGGTATAGGGTTACAGGAAGTTCGAATAGTATCAGATGTGGAAAATGAAATTATTTTTGCTGTAAACGAATTAAAGAAAAAATTTAATTATGTATTCACAAGTGGGGGCATTGGCCCAACACATGATGATATTACAGCAGATTCCATTGCTAAAGCATTCAATGTTAAAATTGGAGTTCGATCTGATGCAAAGCAGTTACTAACTGAATATTACAAAAAGAGTAAAGTTACCCTTAATGAATCCCGTTTACGAATGGCCAGAATTCCAGAAGGCGCGCATCTGATCGAAAATCCCATTTCGGGAGCACCAGGATTCCAAATTGAAAATGTATATGTTATGGCTGGTGTGCCCTCAATATTTCAATCGATGGTCAGTTTTTCTTTGAAAAATATAATAGGAGGATCACCAGTAATATCTCAATCTATAACAATAAACCTGCCAGAGGGTGAAATCGCAAAAGCACTTAAAAAGCTCGCGTCTGAAAATCCCGAAGTAAGTTTTGGATCATACCCTTTTTTGAAGGATGGGAACTTAGGCACTGATATAGTTATAAGAATTAATGATGAAGAAAAAATTATTAAACTAACAAAAGAAGTGAAATCTTTATTTAAAGTAACATTAGGAGCTGAGCATGAATAAACCTTCAAAACCAGTAACAGCATTAAATCTCCCTGAAATGGATCCAATGCCTGATAATATAAGAAAGTATTTTAAGTTATGTGAAGACAAGCTTGGCTTAGTTCCTAATGTGCTTAAAGCCTACGCGTTTAACGAAACTAAGCTGAACGCTTTTACAGGTATGTATAATGATTTAATGCTTGGTGAAAGCAATATCACTCCTCTAGAACGCGAAATGATTGCTGTAGTAGTCTCGTCAATTAATAGGTGCTATTATTGTTTGGTCGCTCATGGAAATTCAGTTAGAAAGCTATCTAAGAATCCAGAGCTAGGAGAGCAGATGGCGATAAACTATAGACTTGCAGACCTGAAACCTAATCAACGCGCAATGATGGACTTTGCTGTAAAAATGACTGAGGAAAGTTACAAAATTGAAGAAATTGACAGGCAAACTTTGCGCGACAATGGATATTCTGATCAAGATATTTGGGATATTGCATCGATAGCTAGCTTTTTCAACATGAGCAATCGCATGGCATCAGCAATAGATATGAGACCAAATGTTGAATATCATTCATTAGATAGATGAGTTTAAAAGCAATAATAGCCATTTTAGCTTTTTTTGTATTTCCATCTCTAGGAAGCTCTCAAGAAAAAGTAACTTTACCCTTTGTGGCGGAGCTTAGGTATGAACAGTTATTAGCAGATGATAACTTTGTAGCAATAATTGGCACGACTAACTCAACCCCAAAAATACTTAATACCAACTCGCCAATGATGCTCCAACAAGTTTGGCAAATTGAGCAATTAAAAAAACCAACTGGCACCTTATTAAATCAAATAAAAACGAAACTAAACGAAACTAATTTCAAAATACTTTTTGAATGCAGCTTTAAGTCATGTGGTGGTTTTGATTTTCGTTTTAACGCAAACATAATTAATGAACCAGACATGCACGTGGATCTTGGTGACTACCAATTCTTAACAGCAAAAGGGCCAAAAAATAATGACATAAATTTTATAACATATATCATTAGCAAAGGTGCAATTGATGGGTTTGTACAAATCAATGCGTTTGGAGAAAATCTTGATCAAAAAAGTAACTTAAAAAATACTAAAAACTGGACCCCAAATTTTAACGATATTAAGGGATCAATAATTTTAAAAGGCCTAAAATTTAAAACTAGCTCTTCCGAGATTCTTGAAGCCAGTATTCCTATTTTATCTGATTTAGCAAATTATTTAATTTTAAATAATCATGAGAAAATAATTCTAGTTGGACATACTGATGCTAGTGGAAATTTAGAAAGCAATATTAAATTATCAAAGCAGCGGGCCAAATCCGTTAGAAAACTGTTCATAACAAAATTTGGTGTTAACCCGAATCAAATATCAACAAATGGCATTGGTTTTCTGGCACCAATAGCTTCAAATGAAACAAAACTAGGTCGAGAAAAAAATAGACGGGTTGAGGTAATTATAATGCCTAAATTAAATTAAACATCAGACACAAGGTAAAAACCAAAGTTTATGGATTCAAAGGGCTTGTTTTTAGTCAAACTTATTATTATAAGCACGACAACATCGAGTTCTTGGCTTCCAAAACCAAAACTCTCCGAAAGTTTATACGGGCTGATGGCCCGTTTTTTTTTATTCGAGGTTAGTTTTGCATAATTTAATTGCTCGCACGTCTTTAGATAATCGTATGTTATTAATTTTTAAACCTATCATTGAAGATATGGGTTTTGAGTTGGTGCGCATAAGATTAATGGATGGGAAGTCAAAATTAATTCAGGTTATGATAGATAAACCAGATGGAAATATTAATGTCGATGATTGTGCTAAAATTTCTAATGAGCTGTCCGCTACTATAGATGTGGAAGATCCATATGAAGATCCATTCACTTTAGAAGTTTCATCTCCAGGAATTGATAGACCTCTTACGCGGCTTTCTGATTTTGAGTATTGGAACGGTTATGAGGCAAAAATTGAGACAGCGGACACAATAGATGGGCAAAGACGCTTCAGAGGTATTCTTGCAGGAATTAACGAAGATGAGGTTCTAATAACAATTAATGTTGGAACGATTGGTCTGAAATTTGAATGGATCTCTGATGCAAAACTAATTCTGACTGATAATTTAATTACAGAAACATTAAAAAAGCAGAATGATTTTAACGAAAATGATTTCGATACAATTGAACAAGAAGACTTAGACTGAAAAGGGTAAATTCAATGGCTATTACAAGCGCAAACCGATTAGAGCTCCTACAAATTGCAGAGTCCGTTGCCAGAGAAAAATTAATTGAGCCAGACTTGGTTATTCAGGCCATGGAAGAATCCATGGCACGAGCTGCAAAATCAAGATATGGTGCTGAGCTTGATATACGCGCATATATTGATCGGAAAACTGGTGATCTAACAATGCAGCGGATAAGAACAGTAGTAGAAGAAGTTGAAAATAGTTTTCAAGAACTCACTGTTGAAGATGCAATCGTATATAAAGAAGATGCTGTGGTTGGAGATCAATTAATAGATGAGTTGCCACAAATGGATTTTGGCAGAATAGCAGCACAGTCAGCAAAGCAAGTAATTTTACAAAAAGTAAGAGAAGCTGAGCGTGAAAGACAATATGAGGAGTTCAAAGACCGCGTTGGTACTATCATAAATGGCGTTGTAAAAAGAGAAGAGTATGGGAATGTAATTGTAGACGTAGGGCGAGGAGAGGCCATTCTTAGAAGAGACCAAAAAATTGGAAGAGAAAGCTTTAGAAATGGTGACCGTGTCCGTGCGTATATTAAAGATGTAAGATCAGAAACCCGTGGACCACAAATATTCTTATCTAGAACTGCTATAGAATTTATGTCTGAACTCTTTAAAATGGAAGTGCCAGAAATTTATGATGGTATTATTGAAATAAAAGCTGTTGCGCGGGACCCAGGTTCTCGAGCTAAAATTGGTGTTATTTCTAATGACAACTCTATTGATCCGGTAGGCGCTTGTGTTGGGATGCGTGGTAGTCGCGTTCAAGCAGTCGTAAATGAATTACAAGGTGAAAAAATAGATATAATCCCATGGAATGACGATGCCCCCACTTTTCTAGTAAATGCATTGCAACCTGCTGAGGTTAGCAAGGTAGTTTTAGACGAAGAGGCTGAAAGAATTGAAGTTGTAGTGCCCGATGAACAGTTATCTTTAGCAATTGGTAGAAGAGGGCAAAATGTTAGATTAGCTTCTCAATTAACAAATTTAGATATTGATATCATGACGGAATCTCAAGAATCTGAGCGTCGTCAAACAGAATTTAATGAACGCACAGCTTTGTTTACCGAATCTCTAAATGTTGACGAAGTGGTGGCCCAACTTCTTGTTTCTGAAGGTTTTGCAACGTTAGAAGAAGTTGCTTATGTCGAACTTGATGAGCTGTTAACAATTGAGGGCTTTGATCAATCAACTGCCGAAGAATTACAAGCAAGGTCTCGAGAGTACCTAGAGGAGCAAAATACTAAAGCGATAACACAGGCTCAAGAACTAGGTGTTGAGGATAGTCTATCATCGTTTGATGGCTTAACACCACAAATGCTAATAGCATTGGCCGAAGATGGTATAAAAACTCTTGAAGATTTTGCAACTTGTGCAGATTGGGAATTATCAGGTGGATGGACAGTTGTAGACGGAAAACGTCACAAGGATGAGGGTCTTTTAGAAAAGTTTGATGTATCACTTGAAGAGGCTCAAAACTTAGTCATGACCGCCAGAATTGAGCTTGGCTGGGTAGATCCAGAAGACCTCAAAAAAGAGGAAATTGAAGAAGAAGCCGTATCTGAATAATAATATATAATGAAAGAGCCTCAAGAAAAATTGATTAGCGAACAGACAAAAAGAAGATGTATATCTTCTGGCGAAACTTGTCATAAATCTGACATGATACGTTTTGTTGTGGATCCTAATAAAGAAATAGTACCTGATATTTCTGAAAAACTTCCTGGAAGAGGGATTTGGGTAAAGACAAATCGAGCTTTCTTAGAAAAAGCTATATCAAAAAAGCTTTTTCTGAAAACTGCGAAAGAAAAGGTCTCTGTTCGAAATGATTTGGTAATATTTGTTGAGGCTCTTTTATTGAAAAATGTTATTGCCCTAATTTCTTTATCAAGAAAATCTGGAATTGCAGTATCTGGTTTTGAAAAAGTTAAATCAACCTTAACTGACGGATCAGCTAAGGCTTTAATACAAGCAAGAGATGGTTCAGTAGGGCAAAAATCAAAACTAAGACCCCCAGTTGGAGGGAATAGTTATATCGATTGCTTGTCTAGTCAAGAACTGGGTCTAGCATTTGGAAGGAATTATGTGGTACATGCATCCCTTACCTCTGGTGGTCTTAGCAAACGTGTAGTACATGAAGCCTCAAGATTAAACGAAATACGTGGATTCGAGCCACTTAACAAAGAACTTTCGGCTAATGCCGGCTTAAATTAGATTTTGGATTAAACATGAGTGATACTGAAAATAAATCTGGTAAAAAAATTGGTCTATTAGGAGGGGCGCCCTCTAGGCCTGGACAAGTAAGGCAAAGTTTCAGCCATGGACGCTCTAAAGCAGTCGTTGTTGAGACAAAAAGAAAACGTGTTGTCGTGCCAAAGCCTAATGTTTTCACATCTAAAACAAATAACCCTCAAAACAAATCAACTCCGTCAAAAACACCAGGTGGGATTTCTGAGGTAGAATTAGAGCGGCGCAAAAAAGCTTTAGTGGCTGCTCGCAAAAGAGAAGAGTTAGATAAGATAAAAAGAGATGCTGACGAAAAGAGTAGAGAGCAAGAACGAGCAGAAAAGCGTGCAGATTTAGAATCAAAAGAAAAAGAAGAAACTGAGCGAAAAGAAAAAGAAAAAGAAAAAGTTGAAGAAGAACAAAGAGCTATTGCGGCAGTAGTAGAAGCGAAAAAAGTAGTTGAAGAACTTCCTACAATCACAACAAAAGCTCCAGAAGATTCAACTCGCCCCGCGGCAAAAACATCAAGAAAAACTCCAGATAGAGACGAGTTAAGAAAGCAACAATCACCAAGAACACCAAAAGGTGGTGATACTGACAGGCGTCGGTCTGGTAAGTTGACATTAACTCAAGCCTTGAGTGATGGGGGCGGTCGTCAAAGATCAATGGCGGCGATTAGACGAAAACAAGAGCGTGAAAAACGCAAACTGTTAGATAGTAATCAAGAGCGTGAAAAAGTTGTTAGGGATGTTCAGGTACCAGAAACTATAGTTGTCCAAGAGTTAGCTAATAGGATGGCTGAAAGGGTTTCCGATGTTGTGAAATCTCTTATGACAAACGGAATGATGGTTACACAAAACCAATCGATCGACGCAGATACAGCAGAGCTTATAGTTCAGGAGTTTGGTCATAAAATTGTACGAGTATCAGATGCCGATGTTGAGGATGTTATTGTTGCTATAAAAGATGACCCAGCTAGTTTAGAATCAAGGGCGCCCGTCATAACGGTTATGGGACACGTAGATCATGGGAAAACATCTCTTTTAGACGTAATCAGAAAAGCTAACGTGGTCTCTGGAGAGGCTGGAGGAATTACTCAACATATAGGTGCTTATCAAGTAACAACGGATGATGGAAAATTGTTTACGTTTCTTGACACCCCTGGGCATGCTGCATTTACCTCAATGCGATCTCGTGGAGCTCAGGTAACTGATATTGTTATATTAGTCGTAGCTGCTGATGATAGCGTTATGCCTCAGACGATTGAAGCTATTAATCATTCAAAAGCTGCTAATGTGCCTATGATTGTGGCTATAAACAAATGCGACAAACCAGCGGGAGACCCTGACAAAGTTCGTACAGAATTATTACAACATGAAGTCATTGTCGAAAAAATGTCTGGTGACGTTTTGGATGTTGAGGTTTCTGCAGAAACAGGGGCTGGCATAGATACGTTATTAGAATATATTTCTCTACAATCTGATTTATTGGAACTGAAAGCCAACCCAAATCGAGCTGCAGAAGGTGCGGTAATCGAAGCTAAACTTGACGTTGGTAGGGGTCCAATTGCAACAGTTTTAATACAAAAAGGCACCTTAAATCAGGGTGATATTTTTGTAGTTGGAGAACAATGGGGGCGTGTACGAGCGTTGATAAATGACCAAAATGATCGTGTGAAACAAGCTGGACCATCAGTTCCTGTTGAGGTTCTGGGGTTAAACGGTACTCCAGAAGCAGGAGATGTATTAAATGTTGTTTCAACAGAAGCTCAAGCTCGTGAAATTGCAGATTATAGGGCCCAAGTATCAAAAGATAAAAAATCTGCGCTAGGTAGTGGCACAAGTTTAGAACAACTTCTAGCAAATGCAAAAGCTGATCAAAACCTAAAAGAACTTCCTATTTTGGTAAAATCTGACGTTCAAGGCTCAGCTGAAGCAATTGTTCAGGCTATGGAAAAAATAGGTAATGAAGAGGTTAAGGTACGAGTATTGCACTCAGGCGTTGGGGCAATAACAGAATCAGATGTTACCTTAGCAGAGGCTTCAAAGGCACCAATAATGGGGTTTAATGTTCGTGCAAATGCGCCAGCTAGACAATCTGCCAATCAAAAAGGTGTAGAGCTGCGATATTATTCTGTAATCTATGACTTGGTTGATGATATAAAATCAGCTGCCTCTGGTTTACTGTCAGCCGAGGTTAGAGAAACCTTCATTGGATATGCAAAAATATTAGAAGTATTTAAGGTGACTGGAGTTGGAAAAGTAGCTGGCTGTCAAATAACCGAAGGGCTTGCCCGTCGCTCATCTGGCGTAAGGTTGCTTCGAGACGATGTTGTGATTCATGAAGGAACATTAAAAACTTTAAAACGATTTAAAGATGAGGTTAATGAAGTTAATTTGGGTCAAGAATGTGGAATGGCTTTTGAAAATTATGAAGACATAAGAGCGGATGATGTAATTGAAGTCTTTGAAAGGCAAGAAATAGAAAGAAAACTTGCATGATAGACCATGCTATTTGTCTTATTGGGATTTAAATTTACTAATTTAAATAAAAACTATTTTTTTATTGCGCCTCCCCTTGTAGGGACTGCAGACCAAACCTATATAACATTCGAATTTAACGTTGGTTGGAAGTTTTATAACCAACAGAAGTTAATTAATAATTGAACAATCGTGGCGCAAAAAAGCCATCAGAAAGGACCTTTAGATGGGTAAAGTAATTGGAATTGATCTAGGAACAACAAATTCATGTATCGCCATAATGGATGGTTCTCAACCAAAGGTCGTAGAAAATGTAGAAGGTGCCAGAACAACGCCGTCGATTGTTGCTTTTGCAAATGATGAAAAACTTGTAGGGCAACCAGCCAAAAGGCAAGCAGTTACTAACCCTGATAATACAGTGTTTGCTGTAAAGCGCTTAATAGGACGTAGGCTTGACGATAAGCACATACAAAAAGATATAAAAAATATTCCATATTCATTAGTGGATGGTGGAAATGGTGATGCTTGGGTAGAAGCAAATGGTGATAAGTTTTCTCCTTCTCAAGTTTCTGCTTTTATACTTCAAAAAATGAAAGAAACAGCTGAAGCATATCTTGGAGAAACTGTGGACCAGGCTGTAATTACAGTACCAGCTTATTTTAATGACGCGCAAAGACAAGCAACCAAGGACGCTGGAAAAATAGCAGGGCTTGAGGTTCTTAGAATTATAAACGAGCCGACAGCTGCGGCATTGGCTTATGGTTTAGATAAAAAGGAAGCGCGTACAATTGCTGTCTACGATTTAGGGGGCGGTACTTTTGACGTAACAATCTTAGAAATAGATGATGGTTTGTTTGAAGTAAAATCCACAAATGGTGATACTTATTTAGGTGGTGAAGACTTTGACATGAGAATTGTTGATTACTTAGCATCAGAGTTCAAAAAGGAAACTGGCGTCGACTTGAAAAAAGACAAAATGGCGTTGCAAAGATTAAAGGAAGCAGCTGAAAAAGCAAAGATTGAACTATCCTCAAGTCAACAAACCGAAATCAACCAGCCATTTATTTCAATGGACCCTAATGGTGGCCAGCCATTACATATGGTTCTAAAATTAACACGCTCTAAGTTAGAAAGCTTAGTAATAGATTTAATTAAACAGTCTATGAAACCGTGTCAGGCGGCCTTAAAAGATGCAGGGTTAGCAAAAGGCGATATTGACGAAGTTGTCTTAGTTGGCGGAATGACACGTATGCCAAAAGTAACTGAAGAAGTTTCTAATTTCTTTGGTAAAGAACCACATAAAGGTGTTAATCCTGATGAAGTTGTTGCCATGGGTGCCGCCATACAAGCTGGTGTACTACAGGGAGATGTTAAAGATGTAGTGCTTTTAGATGTAACTCCTTTATCTCTTGGAATCGAAACACTAGGTGGTGTGTTTACAAGATTAATTGATAGAAACACAACTATTCCAACAAAGAAATCACAGGTGTTTTCTACCGCTGAGGATAACCAAACCGCCGTTACAATTCGTGTGTTTCAAGGGGAACGAGAAATGGCGGCTGATAATAAGGTTTTAGGACAATTCAACTTAGAAGAGCTTCCCCCAGCACCTCGAGGATTACCTCAAATTGAAGTGGCCTTTGATATTGATGCGAATGGAATCGTCTCCGTTAATGCAAAAGATAAAGCAACTGGAAAAGAACAACAGGTCACCATACAAGCTTCAGGCGGTCTATCAGATGATGAAATAGATCAAATGGTACAAGATGCTGAGGAAAATGCTGAAGCAGATAAAGAACGCAAGGAGTTAGTTGAGGCAAAAAATCAAGCGGAGGGGCTAATTCATTCAACAAACAAATCACTGGAAGAACATGGTGACAAAGTTGACCCAACCACTGTGGAAGCAATTGAGTTAGCCATTAAAGCTTTAGAAGAAGTAATAGAAAGTGAAAATGCTGACAAAATCAAATCAGGTGTTCAAAATGTCACGGAAGCATCAATGAAGCTAGGAGAGGCTATATACAAGGCTTCTGCTGAAGCAGAAGGTGGAAGTGCGCCTGAAGGAATGAGTGAAGAAGAGATACGTGGTGTTGACGAAGATATCGTTGATGCTGATTTTGAAGATTTGAATGACGAAGATCAAAAGTAATTAGCCTAAGTTCATAAGGGGTGTAAATCAGCACCCCTTATCTTTTTAAAAGGGGCGGAAATATTGTCAAAACGTGATTTTTATGAAGTACTTGGTGTTTCTTCAAATGCCTCTGAAGCTGATTTAAAAAAGGCATATAGATCAAAAGCCAAAGAACTTCATCCAGATAGAAATTCATCAAACCCAAACGCAGAAGATCAATTTAAAGAAGTAAATGAAGCGTATGATGTTCTGAAGGATCAAAATAAAAAAGCAGCATACGATAGATACGGACATGCTGCATTTGAGGGTGGCAGTGCTGGACCAAGTGCAGGTGGTTTTCACGGTGGTAGCGATTTTTCATCAGCTTTTTCTGATGTTTTCGAAGATCTATTTGGTGATTCTCGTGGAGGCCAGAATAGCAGACAGCGCGCGTCAAGAGGATCTGATCTTAGATATAACCTCAATATAAGTTTAGAAGAAGCATTTTCTGGGATCCAAAAAACTATAAACATACCATCAACTGTTAACTGTAGTGGCTGTAGCGGAACAGGCGCTTCTGGAGGTTCAAAACCATCAACATGCCCAACATGTTCAGGGATGGGAAAAGTGCGTGCCCAACAAGGTTTCTTTACTGTTGAACGAGGGTGTCCAACGTGCTCAGGGATGGGGCAAATAATTAAAGATCCGTGTAGAAAATGTAATGGGTCTGGCCAAGAAGAAAAAGAACGATCTCTTTCAGTCAATATACCATCAGGCGTTGAAACTGGCACAAGGATACGTCTCAGTGGTGAAGGTGAAGCTGGTGTGCGGGGAGGTCCAAGTGGAGATCTTTATATTTTTACGGAAGTTTCAGAACATAAAATTTTTGAACGTGATGGGAAAAACTTATACTGTCGGATCCCTGTCAGTATGACAACTGCAGCCATTGGTGGAGAAATTGAAGCCCCAACTATCGATGGAGGACGTAGTCGAGTTAAGATACCTGGCGGAAGTCAGTCTGGAAGGCAAATGAGACTACGAAGTAAAGGTATGGCTGCATTGCGAGGTACAGGAAATGGTGATTTGTTTATTGAACTTGCTGTTGAAACTCCAGTTAACCTTACTTCAAAACAAAAAGAATTATTAAAAGAGTTTGAAGCCTTAAGTGTAGACAATAATCCACATAGTAAAAACTTCTTTTCCAGTGTGAAAGGCTTCTGGGACTCAGTTAAGAGTTAACGTTTCTATTCCCGAAGATTTCCAAAACTTAGTTACTGTCATTAAATTTGGTATTGCCTCAGAGGTCCCATTCTTAGTAACCTGCAAAGCTGCAGCAAATGAAGCAATATTCATTGCTTCTTCTATGCCTCTTCCTTGATCTAAATAAGAAGCAAAGTATCCCAAATATGTATCCCCTGCGCCGGTTGTATCAACAGGTATTACATTTGGTGTGGTGTGATTGAATTTTTTGCTTGCAGATAAATAGCAAGAGCCCTCTGAGCCCTTTGTAATCAAAAGAGGCTTATCAAAACTTGAACCAAACTCTTGAACCAAAAGTGCGTGCTCAGTTTGATTAACAACTGTTAGATCAACATAGTCAAAAACACTTTTTACATGTGCAATATTAAATGGTGCAGCGGAATATATAACTTTCATCTTTTTTGATTTTGCTACCTTTGCAGCATCCAAAACTAAATTAACCTCATTTTGTAAAAGACATATATCTCCAGGCAACGCACTGTCAAAACCACGTGTCAATCTTTCGAGCGTCTGAGTATCATTAGCCCCTGCAAAAAAAGTAATTGCATTTTCACCGCTTGGATCAATTGTGATATTCGCATGACCAGTTTTTATATTAGTTTTATGAATATTCTCTGTGTTAACTCCGTTATTTCTCAGAATATCTAACAATTCATCACCATCATAGCCAACAGCTCCTATATGGATCACATCAGAACCTGCTTTCTTAGCAGCAATTGACTGATTGGCTCCCTTGCCTCCAAGTCCATTTTTATAACTGTCTACCCTTACCGATTCACCGGGGGCTGGAATTCTTGGGGTCCTATAAAAGTTATCTGAAACAATAGAGCCAAAGTTAAATATAGTCACAAATCAACCCACCTTACAGGCGGCCATAATGGCCATATTTAGTACATCATTCGAAGTTGCAGATATATTGCAAAGCTGAACTGGCTTATCAAGCCCAGATAAAATTGGGCCAATAACTGTAGCACCACCCATTTCTTGCATTAACTTTACAGATATAGATCCTGAGTGCCTTGCCGGTACAACAAGAATATTAGCTGGTGCGGTTAATCTACAAAATGGGTAACTCGCTAAAACATCTTCATTTAACGCTACATCTGCAGTCATTTCACCATCATATTCAAAATCAGCACCACGGCCATCTAAGACTGAAGGTGCTTTACTCATTTTCTCAGCTCTCTCAGAAACTGGGTATCCAAAATTTGAGAAGCTAACAAATGCAACCCTAGGTTCCAAACCTAAATGTCTAGCAACACCAGCTGCTCTTTCTGCAATATCAGCCAAATCCTCTTCTTCTGGCCACTCATGAACTAAAGTGTCAGCCATCAGTACTAACCGACCCCGCAACATCATGGCTGTAACACCAACAACACCATCTCCAGGCTTTGCATCAAATACACGGTTTATCCTACTCAATACGGCAGCTGATTTTCTTGTAGCACCCGTAACCATTCCATCTCCATGCCCATGCGCCAACATTAGCGATGCAAAAACGTGTCTATCGCGTGTGGCCATTTTATGACAATCTCCTTGATCAAAACCTTCACGCTGCAGTCGATCATAAAGAAAGCTTTTATATTCTGACAAATGTTCTGTTTTTGCCGCATTTATGACTTCTAATTCTAAATAGGCATCAGATAAACCTTCAGCTTTCAATTTTTCTTTGATATCGTTTTCTCTACCAACAACTATAGCTTGCCCAAGGCCAGATCGTACGTAACTCACGGCTGCGCGAAGTACTCTTATATCATCTCCTTCAGCGAAGATCATTCGGGCTTGCGCATTTTTTGCTCTAACATGCAAGGTTTGCAACATTGAGGCCGTTGGGTCCATACGCGCCCTCAGCGTTAACTCATAAGCATCCATATCTATAATCGGACGTCGTGCGCATCCAGTGTCCATACCAGCTTTGGCGACAGCAGGTGGAATAGTGTAAATAAGTCGTGGGTCAAATGGTGTTGGAATTATATAATCTCTTCCAAAACTTAGCTTTTTCCCATAGGCCATAGCCACTTCATCAGGCACATCTTCCCTAGCCAACTTTGCGAGCGCTTCAGCACATGCAATTTTCATAGGATCATTGATTGCTCGCGCGTTAATATCAAGCGCACCTCTAAATAGATATGGAAACCCTAAAACATTATTTACCTGATTTGGGTAATCTGATCTTCCTGTCGCCACAATTGCATCAGGTCTAATTAAATGTGCCTCTTCAGGTGTTATTTCAGGGTCTGGGTTCGCCATAGCAAATATCACAGGGTCTTTATTCATAGTTTCAAGCATTTGAGCTGTTACCGCTCCCTTGACAGACACGCCAATAAAAACATCAGCGCCGTTTATGGCCTCTCCTAATGACCTGAGCTTTGTTGATACAGCGTGTGCAGATTTCCATTGGTTCATACCTTCAGTACGTCCTTGGTAAATAACACCCTTCGTATCACAAGCAATACAATTCTCATGCTTAGCTCCCATAGACTTGATTAATTCTAAGCATGCTATTCCAGCAGCGCCTGCACCATTTAATACAATTTTGCACTCTTCAATTTTTTTGCCTGTTAGATACAAGGCGTTCAAAAGCCCTGCCGCACATATGACAGCTGTGCCGTGTTGATCATCATGAAAGACTGGGATATCCATTAATTCTTTCAGTTGCTGTTCTATTATAAAACAATCTGGTGCCCTAATATCCTCCAGATTTATTCCTCCAAATGATGGCCCCATATATTTAACTGCGTTTATGAACTCATCAGGATCTTCTGTATCAAGTTCAATATCAATCGAATTTACATCAGCAAAGCGCTTAAATAAAACGGCCTTTCCTTCCATCACTGGTTTTGATGCTAACGCACCTAAATTACCTAAACCTAGAATTGCTGTTCCATTTGATATAACAGCAACAGTGTTACCACGCGTAGTATAATCAAATGCACTTTCAGGGTTTTTTGCAATCTCTTTTACTGGAACAGCAACACCAGGTGAGTATGCTAAAGAAAGGTCTCGCTGCGTCGCCATAGGAGTAGATGCTACAACTTCTAACTTTCCAGGCTTTGGCTCTAAATGATAAGCCAACGCCTCTTCATCAGTAAACTTTCCATTTCCAGCCATTTTTTTTCCTAAATTAATTTTGAAAGCTAGGTTTATCAAGGTTAGCAAAACTTCTCAACCTAAACATAACATATTCTCTTTAATGTATAAGCTAACATGGTTAGAATTTAATAATGAGAATATATAAATAGACCAATGACCATAGTAGCAAAAAAAATAACTCCAATGATGGAGCAGTTCTTTAGTATAAAAAAAGACTACTCTGATGCATTGTTATTTTATAGAATGGGTGATTTTTATGAACTTTTTTTTGAAGATGCTATAAAAGCATCAGAAGCTTTAAACATTACCCTCACCTCCAGAGGAAAACATTTAGAACAAAAAATACCAATGTGTGGTGTTCCCGTTCATTCTGCTGATAACTATTTGTTATCTTTAATTAAAAAAGGCTTTAAGGTTGCTGTTTGTGAACAGATGGAAAGCCCTGCTGAAGCAAAGAAACGTGGTTATAAAGCGATAGTAAAAAGAGATGTAGTCAGATTAGTTACACCAGGGACATTAACGGAAGAGTCTTTACTTGAGGCTCGTGAGTATAACTTTTTATGTGCTTTGTCAGAAATTAGAGGTAAATATGCGTTAGCGTGGGTGGACATCTCTACTGGCGATTTCTGGGTGAAATCATGTGAGAAAACCCATCTAGAGTCCCTAATTTCAAGACTCACACCAAAAGAAATACTTGTATCTGAAAACATGGGAAATACTCTACATGAAATGCTCATTGGGTCAAAAGCCACTATAACGCCACTCTCAAACCTTATGTTTGAGAGCACAAGCGCAGAAGAAAGGGTTTGTAAGCTTTATAAAGTTAATACACTAGATGGTTTTGGAAGCTTTAGTAGAGCGGAAATAACCGCAATTAATGCTATTATTGAATATTTGCATTTAACCCAAAAGGGTTCTTTACCTATATTGAAAAAACCCATTAAAGAACTGACTGAAAATTTTTTACATATCGATAGCTTTACAAGAAAAAACCTAGAATTAACGCGATCACTTTCTGGCGAACAGCGTGGGTCATTATTAAATACAATAGATCAAACAGTCACCGCTTCAGGCGCACGTTTGCTCGAGAGCCGTTTAAGCAATCCATCTGCTAATATTGAAACTATAAAGAACCGTCAAAATGACATTAGTATATTTCTTAAAAACAGTGGGGTAAGAGAAAATATTCAAAAATATCTAAAAAATATACTTGATATTGAGCGTGGTCTGACACGGATCTCCCTTAATCGATCTGGTCCACGTGACATAAAAGCTATTGGAACTGGGTTAATGTTTAGTCAAAAAATATTTAACGAACTTACTAAATTGAAAGAACCTACTTCTCTATCTTTTGATCTAAGTTCGTTAAAAGGCCACAAAACTATAATTGATAATATTGAGAAGGCATTAGTTTCAAACCCACCCGTTAATATTAAAGAAGGTGAGTTTATTAAAAATGGTTTTGATTATAATTTAGATAAACATCGGATGTTAAGAGATCAGGGCAAAAAAGTTTTAGCCCATTTGCAACAAAACTTAGCATTGAAGGCTAATATTTCGAGCCTAAAAATAAAACATAATAACGTGTTAGGTTATTATGTGGAGGTTTCAGCACGTCACTCAAAAAACATGTTGTCACCACCATTAAATGAGATGTTTATTCACAGGCAAACAACTGCAAACTCTATTAGATTTACAACGATAAGCCTAGGTGAAACAGAATCAGAAATTATAAATGCTAAAAATTGCGCAATAGTAATTGAAAATCGAATTTTTGAAAAAATCCAGAGTAATATTTTGCAATGTGCTAATCAAATTTTAAATACTGCTAAAAGTATAGCTGAGGTTGATGTTATTTGCTCTTTATCAGAAATTGCAAAAGAAGGCAGTTGGTGCAAACCTCTTGTTGATGGAACAAGAAGTTTTGAGGTGATAGATGGTAGACATCCAGTAGTTGAACAGGCGTTAAGAGAGAGCTCTGACAATTACTTTATTCCAAATAATTGTAACTTAA
>Ga0209816_1001032_pt1 | contig 21060 bp, 26 predicted proteins | sample CoawatmetaG01DNA_FD_187509 | JGI IMG/M metagenome (GOLD analysis project Ga0209816, IMG submission 187509) | Marine microbial communities from the West Antarctic Peninsula - Coastal water metaG017-DNA (SPAdes) (version 2) | ecosystem: Environmental > Aquatic > Marine > Coastal ...
CACCACAAAACTGGCGTAGTTTTACGCAGGTCAACGTGGACAAAATTATTGGCAATTCCGATGCCGTTGAACCCCATTTTTAGAGCTTCTTGCACGATCCTAAATCGCTCTACTCCACCGCTAACTTTTATGTCGCAGGCAATTCCTTGGGCATGGGTTCCGGGTGTGTTTTTTGCCTTCTCAATACTGTGCTTTCTGGACCTGTAACCGCTGGTAATGACAAAGCTAAATCCGCACTTTTCGCGCAGATCGTCTAACGCTGACAAAAACTCTTTGCTCATGTCATTTTCGCCGGTCTCTTGGCAGTCAAATTCTGATAGGTCAAAGTATCTCACTTCGCTGCATCCTTTTTTGCCATCACCCCTTCAAATGCGCCACCGCCAAAATAAAAGCCGACAATTGTCAACATGATCCAGTCGATCTTGAATGAGGTGATCAATTCTTGAACCTGGGCGATGTCCTTGTCCATAAAGAACAGCGTCAGTACCATCAGATAGCTGCCGACAAACGTGAAGCCAAATATTAGCGCCAGGTAACGCTGTGCCACTTTAAAAGGCGAATACGCGGATAGCAGGTCTGTCTTCGCCTTTGTTTTGGCCTCTATCATTTCAGTATCGCTTGTGTGCATGGAGTCGATCAGACCCAGCCCCTTGGAGATAACGTCACCGCTTCCCAAGATAGTGCTTAAAATAGACATATTATTTCCTCGACATAAAGGCGGTCGCGCCAAAGTAGGCAGCGCAGACACTTGCCTGGGCGATGTAGAAAAGACCTAAAAGGTCAGATAAGGCGTTTACCCGGCTATCGGGCATAATTGGAAGCATCAAAAAAATAGAGAAGACCACCATCGACATCATGGCGACCCAGGCCATGCGCTTTTGGGTATCGGCCTTCTCTTCACGCAGGGTTAGCTCTACCATTTCTTGCTGAAGACGTATCTCGTCGTCGCTGACAATGCCGTCACCATCGAGATCAAACTCAGCGTATTTTGATTCTTTTTCAAGGCGCTTCACTTACGCTCTAGCATCATATTGATAAGCTGAGTTAGGCGCTCATCAGAGGCCTCTGCGAGCTTCTCCTGACGCGCTAACGAATCAGCTATGTTCTTAATCGCTTGAGCGTTTAAAGCCGTGCTTGTGGCGTTCTGGTTGCTTTTTGCATAGGTATCCACCGCAATCTTACCGACTCGCTCAATCTCCATCTGAGTGGCTTGGGCCTGGGCTTGCATGGCACCGTATCCGACAGAAAATGAAATAAGCGCGGCGATAATGGGCAGCGCCCAGGTTGGTAGCTTAATATGCGTTTCGGCCATCAGTAGCGTCCTTTCCAAACTCGAAATGCGTCAAATTCGCCTGACATCATTTTCTTGTGAATTAAGTCTTTTTTAGCCTCATTGTCGGACCACTTTAGCCCGGCATCTTTTACCCATTGAGCTACTAAGTGCATTGGGATTCTGCCAACAAGACGGTTTTCGCCTGTTAAGCCAACGCCCTGCTTACGCATTTCTTTTACCTCGTCGAGATAGACGTTGTTGTCGTACTGCTTGTGAATCTCAATGCCTTTCTCGGTTGGTATAATCTTTTCTTTTATGAGCATTACTTTTTCCTTTTCTTTTTAGCAGGAGCTTTCTTTGCCTTTGCCGCCGCAGCCTTACCCGCTTCGGTATATGCGTACTTTTTACCGTTTACCTTTGGCATGTTTATTCCTTAAAAAAATGCAAAAAAAAGCACCCCTTGTGCACAAGGGATGCCTTCGTTTTACCGCTTACGCTTAGGACGTAGCTAGATCACAGATGATGCCTGACGCTGCTTCGTTTTTCGAAACGAGAGTCAATTCTGTTACTACCTGGCGAGTGGTGTTGTCGCCATTTTTACTCAGTTCAACATTTTTAGTTGGACGCAAAACCGCTACATTCCACATATCGTTCTGACATATAAATACGTCACGACCGCGAATTAAGCGGCTTGGCTGAAATTCAACCGTTCCCCAAGGTGTAACATAAACATCTAACGATTTAACAACCTTGTTGTCGCCAGCTTGAACAGTTGAACGCTGGTTGTTGTTACCAGTAAAGCCCAGTGCAATGTTCATTTGGAAAGGTGACAGGTAAACCGTATCGGGATTGCCGCCAGCCGTCCAAATTGACTGCATGGTCGTGTCAAACAGCGCCTGCGTGAAGTCACGCGGAGTACCGTCATCAGTACGAGCGCCGCCAGTACCGTTTGGAGCGGCACCAGAGTTGCCAGATGCAAAGCTGTCGTTAGTTGTCATCCACACTGGAGCACCCGCTAATTCTCTAGCGGTAGTGGCGTTACCAGCAACAGACGCATTGTTGGCGAACAGGGCCAATTCTATGTCTAATTTTTGTTCCTTGGCGACCTTGATGACTTGGTACGCCATCTCGGAATTCTTTCCTGCCTTGCTCAGACCAGAGTCTGTGTCAGCTACGACTACGGCGTTTTTAAAGATTTGGGTTCTGTTCCCAAGCCGGGTTGTAGCAGTACGAGCTTCAGCAGTGGTTGCATCGCCTTCAACGTGAGCATTGGCTCCAGCAGAGCGCAGAGCGTCTGTCTGAAATTCATGCAAAGTTGCAGTTGCTTTGGTTTTTTTACAAGCAGAAAAAAATGGAGTCTCTTCTGGAGACACCGATTCAATAATTCCGCTCAAATCTTCTTTTATGCTATTAGACCCATCGTATGAGTCAAAAGTATTACTTGGCTGTGCCATTTTAAATTACCTCAAGTCTTAATTTAGGTGCCCAATATCATCGCTACTGCGTCATCAATTGAGCCTGAATTTTTCAGTCGATTTTGCTTGTTCCGAAGCTCTTTCTGCGAGGAACCGGCTTTTTTACTGCCTGCTTTTAGTGGTTGCGATCTCTTTTTATGAGTAGCTTTTTCCACGGCCTTCGACTTTCCTGCTACGATTTCACGATACTTTCTAGCATCCTCCAAAACTCTAATAGCCCTATGGTCTACGATGGCTGATATCTCTTCAGCGCCGTAACCGTACTCCGTCCCAACCGCGAGCATCTGCTCCTTCATCACTTTCCCTTTCGACGGGTCTGCAAGGTCAGGCATGATTTCTAAGAGCTTGGTCATCTCTTGGTTGCGATGGGCTTCTAGGGCTAAATTTTGCGCGTGTAGCTGGTCGTTCTGAACCGATTGGAACTGCTGCATCTCATTTTGGTAGGCCGCCATGTTCTGCTCAAATCGCGCATTTTGCTCGACGTATCCGATTGGATCGGTGTCTAACAAAGCGATATCTGGCTTCACGGGCTGGCGAGTGACGCTTCCATTTTGGAGCCTGCTGAATAGCTCAGTTACTTGCTGACGAGATTCTAAAAGGGCGTTATAAACTTCCTCAGTTTGCTTTCGCGCCTGGGCGTTTTCTTGCATCCCTTTTTGGACAAACTTCTGACCGGAAAATCCTTGCTTGAGCTCATCAAGAGTTACAGCCTTTTCTTCACCGTCAATTTTAACGGTGAAAGACTGACTCTCAGAAGCGGCATCGTCTTCTTCGTCGTCTGTGTCCTCGGTTATGTCGTCATCTTCTTCGTGCTCTTCTTCGTGCTCCTCATCTTCGGATTCTTCTGCGTCAGATGCTTCAGGGGCTACCTGATCATCCTCGACCTCGGTCTCTTCGATTTCGGTTGGCTTTAGAAGTGCTTCTGCGGCAGATTCGATGCTGCCATCCATCATTGTTTCAGTCGTTTCCACGGTGCTGTTTTCCTTTTGTCATCGACAAGATCGGCCATTTTTATGGAGTTGATCTTAGTTTCGATTGAGTTAAGCGCGTCAATTAAATTGCGCGCCAGGGTGATCGCCTCGTCGTCACGAGACTGTTCCAAAAAGACGCTAACTGCGTCATCTTTGATGTCTTGTAAAAGCTCCTTAAATACATCATCGCCTGCTAGGCGCGTGTACCTTTGAGCCTTTTCTTTATTGTTCAAAATCTACCGCCAGTGACTGCTTGCGCTGGGGCATCAGCCGGGTATCGAGGGACAGCCTGCGCTTGCTTTACGCCCTGCACATCGACCTGAGTCTGGTACTTGCCATAAATCTCAGCAGCCTTTACTAGGAGGTCTTGGTCCATCTGATCGCGCTGTCGGTCATCTGTAGCGATGGCCTTTTGTGCGTCTATCTGGATGCGCGCCATATCGGTCTGAGACTTGGCCTGCGCCTTCAATTGTTCTGCCTGAAGGAACGCTTGTGCCTGGTCCATTGGAGGCTCACCCTGCTGCGCTTGTTGCTGCTGTTGCATCTGCATTTCCTGCTCTGCACTCATAGGCTTAAAGTATCTATCAATGTTGCGTAGTCCACCAAGAGCGAGCATGTCAGCAAGCGTATTTCTTATTTCCGTCATCCCAACAAGGCCGTTACCGACACCGTAGTTTTGGAATATTTGAACCTGCATATCGAGTGCCTTTTGCAAAGCACCTAGACGCTCACCCTCTCTGCCAGTGCCAAGACCGACATTGACTGTAACGTCCATTTCTTTGTTCCAAGAGCGAGGGTCAACAGGCATGTAGTCGTTGCCAGCAATTGCCATCATCTCGGCTTTATCACAATTTTCGATTGTTAGTTTTAACATTAGCTTGAAAAGCTGCGAAACGCCCCCGGCTAAATTTCTAGCCATTGTCTCAATCTGAGAGGCTGCACCTTGGACCGTTGCGTTCACAGCGGTGGCCGTAGTGTTAGATAAAGCGTTGGGGTCTAACCCTGACGATGCGGCTGATACGCCTGTTTTCTGGTCAATCTGAGCGTCAAAATATTCGACTGCGGAAAGTGTTTGCCCCGCAACAAAGGGGACGGTTAGCTGGTTAATTGCACCAGCAGTTTTTGTCCTGACAACGCCACCGATCTCGTTGTTCAAAAAGTCATCAATGTTAACCATACCCTCGACGATTTCAGTGCGAGGGTTGTTGGTTAGTGCCACGTTATCGAGGACACCTCGGAGCATTGCTGTTGCTGCGTCCTGCTCTGAAAAGAGTATATCTGCAAGCGAGTTGCCGACCCAAGTATGTGGTTCTGGATCATGCTGAAAGATCGCAAACGGAACGTCACCCCACGGCTCAAAGTCAAGTAGCTCGTCAGAGCCGCCAGCCAAAAGAATCTTGTGCATGGTCGGTACGCCTGTACCATCAACGTCGATCTTCATGTAAACCTCGGACACAATGACCATTCTCATCGTCGGGTCTAAAGGCTGCTCGTCACGATCAAAGCTAAAGTTTTGACGCTCAAATCTTTCTTCGTCTGCAAAGTTATCGGTGTCGTGCCCAGTCAGCTCTGACACTTCGTCAAAATCGTATCCCATCGCTACTAGATCGCCAACACGGACCTCGCGCTTATGAACAACGGCGTAAGCATCTTCTAAAGACGTTGCCTCTGAGCTAATAAAAAACTCTTCTGGCGGCAGCGCCTCAATGACTAAATCGCCATATTCTTCGGTGACCGAAATCTTGACATTATGGCTAGAGATGGGTACTTCCATACCCATCTCGTCAATTTCCATTTCGATGTTTTCACTGTGCTCCAAAACCTCAACACGATCATCATTGACGATTAAACTAAATTCCTCATCGGGCAAATCTTGGTGGTCGTATGTCTCACTTTTCTTTTCGACGTTCCAGTAGCACTTGACCACTCCGGTTTTCTTTAAAAGAGAATCAGCAAAAACATCAGAGAGGATTTTGTAACCATTGCAGGTATTAAATTTATAGTTAACGTACTTAGTGGCCTGCTCTGCAAACTGAGCATCTTCTGGCCCCATTGGCGCAAACTCAACGGGCTTGTCGGTGGATAAAAATACGCGCATCAGGTTAGGTTTTATGGCTCTAATCTTGTCTCGTATTTTTGTAGCAACAACCTTACTCCGTCCGTCCTCCTCGCCAATGTCAACTTTGCCATCGTAATAACGCTGGGCCTTTAATCGATCACTAACGATCTCAGAATTTACAAAGTCTTCAGCACTGTCCACCGCGTCCGAGGCAATTGACTTGATGTCATCTTCGGTAAGTTTCTTCAGTTCCATATTTATTTTTTCCACGAAAAAGACCGCCAATTAAGGCGGTGCAGTGAGTAGGGTTATTTAGAGGTTTTCGACTAGGCCAGCAGGTACTTGTCGTTTGACAATATTGTCAGCGCCCTGCACTAATGAGTTTGCGATGGCAACGACCTTTTGATTTAAAACACCAAAAGCTGTTTCGTCAGTTAGTGCGCGCCGAACTAGATCAGGGTCTTCTGAGAATAGTATCTCAACGACCTTACGTTTTTGCTGATCATTTAACCCTAAGCCTTCGGGGATTATGGCTGCGGCTGCGCGGCTAACATTACCGGGGGTTGGCATACTCACCGCCTCACTAACAGCCGCGACCTTACCAACCGTACCCATCTCATTAGTAGCCTCCTCAACAAACTGCGTCATCGAATTACCAGCAGGCTTAATTGCGACATTGTTCTGCTGCGCTCTACCCGCACGACCTAATGAAGCAATCACGCTATCGGCAGTCTCTTCAGGCAAGATTGTTTGCATTATTTCATTCGGGCCTGATTTAGACCGATCAAGTCCTCCAGCTTGTGCCGGAAACGAGCCTTTATTGTCAGTTAGCTTTCTTCTAATTGTTTGGTAATAGCCAGCCCTAAACGCAACTATCTCGTCAGGAGTAAGGTCGTCTAATATGTTTGCAAGATCGTCGGCGCTTTTGCCTTGCGATGACTTGCCTAACTGAAACGCTTTGTTAAAGGCTTCACGCGCAGAATAGTTGTCCCGGTTAATAGCCAGCCTGGGGCTTGCCTTATCAATTGCTTCTTTTAAAACTTTCTCAGCATCGCCAAGTTCAACAGCAATGGCTGGGCTAGGACTAGAGCCTGCATATTTGTTAGCTTCCATTTCCTTTAAAACTCGCCTAACTTGCTCTGCGTCTTTTAAAGTTGGCTCCCGCATGAAAGAAAAGTATTGCTCCCCAGTATCTGGATCGACCTTATTGCCAAATAAAGGCTTTGCAGCAGGGTTATTAGTTTTCTCGGCCTCAAATAGCTCTTCCATAGACCGTCGCAGCCTTGCGTTAACGGCAAGCTGCCCAAACATTTTTTGCTTAACGGGTTCTGCTAATTTCCCAGCTTCGCCATAAATTGCACCGTACTCGCTGCCTTGGTAGTCTTTTAATTCTTGATTTGCACGTTTTTGTGCAACGGCAACATTTGTACCTGTCACACCTGGGGCAAGCGCGCCTCTTACTTCTTCGTTTGCTTGCGCCATAGTTTTATCAACACGCGCTTTGGCAGCCAATTTTAGGTCTCCAGCGGCCTCACCACCTTGTGAAGCAATGCCTCGCAAACTTGCAGGAAGCGCGTCATCTTCAGCCATCACGCCGCCATTGCGGACATCGTCCACCGTCTCATCAATGGTCTTACCTGTGCGCTCTCGTAGACGATTTAGGTACTCTGTAACCTTCCCGGCGTAATCATTGCCGAACTTGTTTCTTAAGGCCGTTTGAACTGCTTGATAACCAGCCCCTACGCCAAGAGCGACTGCTCTAAGCGCCTCTGATGCAGCAACGGCTGTGATTGCACCTGTTGCAGCATCTATGCCCTGACCGCCTAAAGACTCGCTTTCCGAGTAACCATACCCTGCTGTTGCGCCAACCGGGGCGGCTCGCATTGTTCGGCTTACTAGTCCGGCAAGCCTTGTTGCATTAGCTGCTCCTGCTGGTGCGCCAATGCCTGTCACCATAGCAGCGACTGTAGGCACTAACCCGCCAACAATCTCTGAGGTAATCGCAACCTTGGGGTTTTCTGCCTGAAATCGTTTAATCTCTTTTCGGACCTCATCACGAATCGTTTTATAGTCGAGTGGGTCATCAGTGAACTGTGACGCTGCGGTCCTAAAGCTGGCCTCTAGCTCATCGCCAAGGCCAAGCAAGAACCCCTGCCCACCAGCGGTCCTTAACAGGTTACCAGCGTAATTGCCTTGCGGCTCTTGGGCTGGGCTTGCTAAATCATCGCCTAGACCTAAATCGACTGAAGCTAATATTTCATCTTGTCTGCTCATTTTTGCTCCTCATCCATAAACGCTTTGCGCTGTGCAAAGTTCATGCGATCCCATATATATTGGGGTGAAATAGGCTTTGTCGCAGTGCTTGCTTGTGTGGCTCTATTAATCAACTTTTCGTTGTTTGCTGGCATGACCGAGATGGCGTATTCAGCCTCCTCCTGCTCCATAATTTCACTAGTCCACTGCGTGAAGCCAATGCCAGAATTCAGTCTGTTTGTTTTCTTGAGAAGCTCGCGCCTAAACTTATCCTGCGCTTTTATTTTGTCGTCAATGTATTTAATTGTTTCGGCGCTGTTCATGCCTTGCGGAAAGCCAGTGGCCAACGCTAGTTTTAGCTCCGTAGCACTTAGCGCGCCAAACGTAGCAGAGTTTATGATATCGATACCCATCTCATTAGCCACATTGCGGAGTAACTGCGTGTTTGCATTAAAAGTAGGCAGATGTTGCTTTATCCAGCCAGTTTCCGCGCCGTCCTGAATCAGCTTTTTTGCTTGTCGCAACGATGAGATTTGATTGTTAAGAGCATCGTATCTCTGAAAGTAGTCTTTCGCCTGGGAGCGCGCCTGCTGAATATCTGACTCTCGCAGTGTAGCGTCTTGCTCCATCTGCGCCTGCGCTATATCAGTTGTGCCTGTACCGCCTAACTTAATAAGGCTGTACCCGCCTTGAGCGTTAGGGTCTAGGTGATAGGTAAATTGATCGCCAGCCTTCATACCGTGCTTTGGCATATCTTCTTGTGCCGTCTGGATAGAGCCAATATTTTTGCTCATATGCGGCGACTTAAACTGCCCGGACAAATATGCGCCCATGATGTCCTTGACCATACTAGGATTTGCCTTAATAGCGTCAAGAGCTTGAGCAGCCATCGGATCGCTTGCTGACCTGCCTTGTAAAAACTTAATTGTGCCAGCAGCGTCTAGCGAAGTTTGTTTGCGCGCTTGCGCCTGCTCAATAGTATTAGCAGCAGATGCCGCTATGCCCTGATCAGGGTTTAAGCGCATCGAGTTCAGGCCCATCGTCAATCGAGCCATCTTCTCGTCATCTTTCCGAAAATTATTAATGCCTGTACCCATCCGAGATAGTAGGCCAGGAGGCGGCTTTGCTGGCGGTGGTAGCGCACCCCTGAAGGCTCCGCTGCTTTGTAAGCCCTGCATTTGCGCGTTCATGTTGTTGACCGATGCCTGAGCTTGGCTTGCTTGTGTACCCGCAAAAACGCCACTGGCCTTGAGTCTTTCCATCTCTGCTTGCATCTCTTCTGGTGTCATTGCCCGCCTCCCATCATCTTCATTATCATTTCGGCCATTTTGGCCTTTTTGTCATCGTCTTTATCATTACCAATGTCGGCCAACAGACCACCAGTGTTAAGACCAGTGCCGTAGGGAGCCATTTGGTGCTGAATGGCCTGTATTTGCTGACCGCCGCGAGTAACATCGCCGACAATTGGATTGATCGGTGCCATGCCCTGATAGTTAGCAAGTGCTGCCTGCATCTGGTCCATCATGCTGGTGTCTGGCATCTCTGGCGGCGCAACGGCAACCTCTGTCTGTGGAATCGTCGGGGTCATGTCCATACCGGCCATCATGTCCTTGTTGTTCATCAATATCCGTTCCACCGCCACCTTTCGCAAACGCTCTTCAGCGTCCTGATTTGGATCGTACATTTACATCATCCCCGCGCCGAGAGTTAGATAATCAAACAGACCAGGGTTCTTGCTGGTCGTTGTGGTCTGAGGAACTGGTGCCTGACCCAATGCCGCAGAAATCAAGCCAGTGTCCTTGTAAGGCTGATTTGTGTATTGATTAAACTGGTTTCGCGCCGCATCAATTAATAGCTGGTTAAGTCCCTGCTTCATTGCGCCATCTTGTGCCATATTGCGATTGACTGTCTGGCCCATGCCAAAGCCTAAGTTACTCAAGTTACCTAGCTGGTTGCCTGCATTTAGGCGCTGCTGTGACCCGGCTAAACCTGCATTCTGGTTAGCCATTTGAGCCGCCATACGCTGCTGTGCGTTGAACTGACCCATGTTGTTGCGAGCCTGGGCGTTAGCAAGGCTGGAGGCGTTACGGGCCTGCGATCCAAACTGACGAGCTTGATTTAAAGATGACTGATTGGCGAGGTTAGCTGTGTTACCCGCTTGTGCACCAAACTGCTGCGCTTGATTAATCGAGGCCTGATTAGCAAGTCCAGAGGTGTTTAAAGCCTGCGATCCAAACTGTCGAGCTTGATTTAAAGATGACTGATTGGCGAGGTTAGCTGTGTTGCCTGCCTGAGCACCAAACTGCTGCGCTTGATTAATCGAGGCCTGATTAGCAAGGCCAGAGGTGTTTAAAGCCTGTGCTCCAAACTGACCTGCTTGATTCAATGCCCGTTGGTTAGCAAGGTCTGCGGTGTTACCCGCTTGTGCACCAAACTGACGAGCCTGATTGAGCGAGGCCTGATTAGCAAGGCCAGAGGTGTTTAGAGCCTGTGCTCCAAACTGACCTGCTTGATTAACTGCCCGTTGGTTAGCAAGGTCTGCCGTGTTAGAGGCTTGAGCACCAAACTGACGAGCCTGATTGAGCGCCTGCTGATTGGCAGAGCTTGCCGCGTTAGAGGCTTGAGCGCCAAACATAGCCGCCTGCTGCTGCTGCTGCGAGGCCTGCCCTGCCGCCTGATTAGCCGCTGCTGCTCCGAACTGCGAGGCCTGATTAGCCGCTGCTGCATTAGTCAATGCCGCAGTGTTAGCCGCTGACGACCCAAACTCAGACGCTCTGTTCTGCGCCGCTTGATTGGCAAGGTTTGCTTGGTTCTGAGACTGCGCCCCAAACTGCGATGCCTGATTTGCAGCAGATTGATTTGCCATGTTCCCTTGCTGCGACAAGTTAGCTGTAAGGCTATTTGCCTGTAGGTTAGCCCCTTGGTTGGCAAGATTAGCCTGCATGGTGTTGCCGATGTCGGTAAGGCCCATTTGTTGAGCATTGTTAAACCCAGACTGACGAAGTTGCGCTGATGTATCAGCCGCCTGCTCATAAAAGTTGCGGTTATTTTCGGCTTCCCTTAATGCGTGACGAGAGCCGCCAAATGCTCCTGCGGCTGTTGCGTTAGCACCAATAGTCTGGCCTTGTATTTGCCGAGCACGGTCCAGGTCGGACAACGTGTTATCGACAACCGCGTTATCGTACTGATTCATGTAACTACTAAGGTCTTGGTTTGCGAGAAGCCCCGACTGCACGTTATTTACGCCGACTGTTGGGGTTGAGCCTAAACGCTCTGCACCATAACCAGTGGCAGTGGTATCTTTCGCGCCGTAACCTTGAGAGCCTGCATTAGTTGCATTGTAACCTTGCGAATCTACCCCTGATGCGTCGAAGCCCTGCGCTGTCTGTCCAGCGGCTTGGTAGCCTTGACCGTTAGCTCCGGCTGCGGTGTAACCTTGGCCCGTATTCGTATTAGCCTGGTAGCCTTGACCGTTAGCTCCGGCTGCTTGGTAGCCTTGACCCATATTTGTATTTGCTTGGTAGCCTTGACCGTTAGCTCCGGCGGCTTGGTAGCCTTGACCCGTATTCGTATTAGCCTGGTAACCTTGACCGTTTGCGCCAGCGGCTTGATAACCCTGACCATAACTTGTCGATGTCCGAGACTGCTGTGGCGAAATATAGCCAGGCTGGTAGTTCATCTCGCGGCGAGCGCCAGCAATCGAGTCGTTAATACCTGTTGCCGCTGTCTGGTTAATATTTGGTGCGCGAGCGCCCGGTTGCGCTGGAGGGGTGCCGCCTGTCATTGGGGGAAACCCAGGGGTCGATGGGCCGCCGCGAGGTGGAAAGCCTTGATGTGTAGTTTGGCCGTTGGGATTTGGCATTAATGGGGGAAAAGATGTTTGTGCCTGTATTCCTGGGCCGCGTGTCATCATAGGGTTCTGGGTCTTCATTACGCCTTGAGCGCCGCCATTAGACATCGAATTTTCTCCCTAAAAGCTGTGCGCTAGTCATATCAAGGCCTTGGTTAAAGTTGCCTTGATTAAACCCGTTGCCTGCTAACTGCTGATTGTTAAGTTGGTCACGCACGATCATGTCGTCAGGAAACATTTGGTCATATGAGCCATAGTCATACGGATTAATATCGTTCGGATTGCTCTGTCCAGCGCGAGTGCTAAAGTTAACGCCAGTCTGGGGAATGTCGCCAAACGGATCATTCTGCGCAAGGTACGAGCCAATATCGGAACTGTGGCCCTGAACGTAGGGGCTGGTAGGACCGCCGGGCATCAAGCCGCCTGGGAACTGTGGATTTTGAGGCGCACTGTTATGCCCACCCTCGCCTGTCACTGGGTCAACATACATTTTGTCGTAAGCTGCAACCTGACCGGGGCGTGATGCTTTTAGGTCATCAACCGCCATTTGATACATCGGGAAAGACGAGTGCCCTTGAACGCCACCAAAGTCTTGCGCTTGTGGCATACCGTCCATTGCTGACATACCTGGGTCAACTAAACCAAAGGCCGCGCCTGCATCAAGATTAGCTTGCATGGCCTGCTGCTGTGGCTGCGTAAACGCCGCAACGTCTGGCCCCATATACGGCATATAGCCAATATCTTGGACCTGCTCCGCTCGGTTCAGACTCTTTTTAGATGCGTTCTCCAGATAAGCTGGAATCTCAACTTGTGATGATTGGCTTCCGCCTTTTCCACCTGCCATATTAAATTACCTTCGTAAGTGTGGTGAACGCTTCTGTCCACTGTTTAGCTTTTAAAACTTTAGCCCAACCTCTTCGCCCGGCTATCGTCATGCTTGTGCAGCCCTGTGCTTTAGCAAACTGCACCGCTGACTCATCCATATCGACTATCTGATTCTTCTCGCCACCCGCCAAAAAGATGTGAAACACCTTTTTTCTTGGAAAGACAATAATTTCTGTTACCGCGCACCCTTTAACCGCAGGCCAAAACTGCATCTTGCCGGACACAATCCCTTCAACAATGTCCTCAAAATAGTGCGTACCACCGGAATATTCCAAGGCAGCCTCTATCCACGGTCTACACCGATTTAGCTCCGAATTAAGGTCCATTTATTGCTTGATTCTGCTAATTGAAACCTGCACCGCAGGGATTGCCGGGATGGGTGATGATGCCGCCGTGTTAGGCAGCGTTAAGCCCGTGTTTGAGGCCGCATAGAACACTTTTAGATACTGACTAGCGCCTACCGCTACAAGGGCTGTAAGGGTGATTGTGTCGTCACCATTAACGGCCTTTTTTACAGCGTAACCGTCGGTTCCGTTGACGTTAATCCACAGGTATCCGGTGTAGCTGCTAGAGGCGGTTGCTTGGGCTGTAATACTGACTTCGAGCAGCCCTGCATCGGTGACATCAATCTTGGTTGCGTCCGAGCCATTGATCGCCAAACCGTCAGTCGCTGCCGCAGTGTTAAATGAGATCGCATAACCTGTATTCGCCTGGCTTGGAGTCTGCGTTGCTGTTGCATAAAACTGGCCGCAGCCACCTCCCACTAGAATTTGCTTAAATGCGCTTGATTGAGAAACAACCGGGTAACCAGCCGCGTCATACAGCAATATACCGTCATTGGCTGCCGAGTCTCCGGTGACAAAATACGATAACTGGGATCGAGTCGCCGACAATATATCGACCAGGCGCTTTGCCCACATATTCCAATGTGGACCAATGGGCTGGGGTAGCTGAAAACTCAACGTCTGCCACCCTCAACAACATTTAGTCGCATCTTGCCTGCTCGCCAGTTATTCACCTCAGAGCCATTAATGAGCATTCTGACCTGACGACCTTGGAACCTTGCGCCCGTAGGATTTGCTAACGTAAAGGGTCCGTGACTTGTCTCCGTGCCATTCGGGTAGAAGCGCGTTTTAAAGGTAAGCGACACCTGACCCTGTGTACCTTCATCGGGAATAATCTCATTGACCCGGACGATGTTCTGGCCTGACCCTAGTGTGATTGGGCCAGACTCAAGGTAAGGCGCTGACGAGTGGTTGTAGCCAAACTCATGGTTATAAAGGTTGCCGCTGGCATCAAACCATAGCGGTGATCTAAACGAGCCAGAGTCAACGCCCGTGGTCCTCGATAGCTCACCGATATTCCAATGGCCTTCTTTATAGTCATAGACTACATAGCGATCATTTTCATTGCTCGATGCGGACGGATAAAACCACCAGACCTCGCCAAATTGCGAATTATGGATCGCGCAGGCTTTAGATCGCTGCGACTCGTTGATGTCGGTAAAAACATGGTCGAGAACATCGCAGCTCATCTCTTGCACACTTGCGCCGTTGTACTGAAAGAATCCAGCCGTACCCATCCAGAACGCGCCGTCATCAACTGCAATGGCAGATTGGCGTGAAATGATGCCGCAGGCAGTACCCACCCGGTTAAACGAGTAGACAAAGGGAGGGCCAGCGTAAGTTGCAGAGTGTGCATCAAGTGTAGTCAGTATTAACGCCGACCCCTTCACCCGCACACCGCACATGATCTCGCCAGTGGTCTGTAGCTCAATGTCACCTGCCTGATTGGTCGTGGCCGGTGCCCATGTAGTGTTGTTCTCTCTGTCGCACCAGGCAATCTTCTGCGGGTTACCCGCTGTCGCCAGTGCAAAGATAAATCGTTCATCGGTGACCATCATGGCCTTGTTGTTTACAGGCGCATTGGTCAGCGCCGCCGCCTTGACTGAGGCATTTAGCTGCCACTGGTAAATCTTGCCATCGCTAGAAGAGCAGGCTATTAAATACTGACCAAAGTTATCAAGCGACCAAGTAGTAACGTGCTCTGGTACGCCCGTGCTGGGTCTCTGTGTACCCCAGGTGGTAAGGCCAAACGTGCCACCGCCATAACCAATATTCACGGCGGCGTTAACTGTGCCTGAAGTAAGACCAGCAGGCGTTATGTCAGCCACTACAGAGCCTTGGTTAATGCCGTATAGCTTGTTGTAAGTGCCAGCCGCTAGTCGTGCGTCATCGCTGTGGTCAATCCACGCGACAGAGCCTCTAGGGACTGATGCTGTGGCAGATGCCTTGCGGGTCGTCCAGCCGCCAATAGGGCGCACTGAGCCGTTTTGCCAACGAATAAAATTTCCATCAATCCATCGGCCAGCCGAGTCTAATTCTGTACCGTGGTTATAAATACCAGCGGGAACATCAAGGGCAACGAGAGCCATATTTTTTTCCTTTGATCGCCCTAGGTCGGGCCGAAATACAATCTAGTGGCGTACACTGCAAAACCTATAAAAACTACCAGACCAAGCCCCTTCCAATCGTCCGGGTCAGCAGGGTCAAAGTTAGCCATATATGCCTGTGTAATAAATAACGGAAACTGCAAGCGCAACAAGGACAGCCCAAAAAGCTATTCCCTCGGCAAGTGATCGAATCATCTGTGTTTTTTTGGCGACAGCCTTTTGCTGTGCGCGAATTTTGTGCTTTGCGTCTTGCTCACTTTTAGATTTTAAGTGCAGCATGTCGCGCCAAACCGTGGGAGGCGTAGCGCGCTTTAAAGCCCTTTCTTGCTTCCTAACCTCTTCCCGGCAGTAGGCAAGTTTCAATGCCTCCTCTTGAGTCAGAACGTGGTCGCCCTGGCTTACTTGCTGGTCAATCTTTTCAATAGCGGTTTTGGAATCTGACAGACTTCCAAATACACCAGCAAGGCCATCCAGGTTGTCCTTTCCCTCCTTGAAAGTGGCGATGGTCTCGTTGACCGCCTTAATACCACTAACAAGCAGTGAAATCTCAACGATCATTTTTAGCTACCCAAAGTAGGCCGAGTTGCGGGAAAGTCTCCAGTGGACGGCCAGTCACGCAAGGCAGTCCTATAATTCAGGATATTGTCACGATTAGGCCAGTCTGGGGTTTGTGATGCTGTGTCTGAAGATGACAGTTCTGCGTCACGCCAATCTCTTGCTGACATTTCTGCAATTTCTAAATCAGTAAACGTAGGCGCTGGATTATAACCGCAAAACCATATTGAATTACCGTCTTCAAACTTAGCGTATTCGCCTATTTCTGGCAATCTTTCTGGCGTTACTGCTACGTCTGTTTCTGGATTCCACGCAATTATATTCATCGGTTTATTCCTTTCATAGTTGTTCTTATTATGCCGCCTCTAGGTGAAAAACTAGTGGTAACCCAGCTACCTGCTGTTGCTGAAGGCTTTAAAACCTCTAACTTAAATGAAGATTCAAAAGGCAAATAAATTTTTCTTTGCAATGCTTCAGCAGGAGATATAATACCTAGTACTTGATTAGGGTATCCACGCAATTGATACCATGCACTACTGTAGTTATTAGTGCTACTTGTTGTTGTAAATCCACCAAAACAGCTTGTGTACAAATTAATTGAATTAGGCGAAAGAGGCGTTGTATAAGTTGTAGCAGTTCCGTCAACTGTTAGCTTTACTTGTATCCCTCCCCTTGTACTGCCAGGAATAATTATGTGTGTGACAGCACCGCTGCCTGATGTAATGTTATTTAACGTAAACCACGTATCTTCGGCAGAGCTAGGTGGAGTAGTGTATTCAAGACTAGACCCAGTATAATTAAGGTTGCCAGCGCGAGTCCAAAAATTAGCCGAGGTACGTGCAAAATTCTGAGCAGTTGCGTCACCAGCTTCCAAGCTACCTTGAGCAAACGGTAGCCCTAATTCTGCGGTTCCACCGCCACCTGCTGATACGATTGAACTTAGTGTAGCCATTAGATTAATACCCATGCTGAGGTTGATATACCGACAAATCCAATGGCCATATTGGCCACATCGATAGTCAGATTTTCTGAAGAGCCTGCAATGGTGCTGCTGTTGCGGCCAATGATTGTGTTGACAAAGTTTCCAACAGTCACATGAATCGTCATGCCGACACTTGGTGTTGGTAACGTAAGTGTCACGCCTGCGGTCCCAACATAATGGTGCGTATTTGCTGTGGCACTTGCGTTACTGCCGACAGTAGCCGTAGTCACACCTCCGGCTGTCTTGCTGTCAACATACGCCTTAATAGACTGCTGCGTTGCCAGCTTGACCGCAGAGTTAGACGACATATTATCTTCGTCTTTGATCCCGGTTACAGTTGCGCCATCACCAGCGATATTGATCGAGGTGTTAGCTACAACAACAGTGCCTGTAAAGGCAGCAGCAGTCGCGCCACCGATGACTGCGCCATCAACCGTGCCGCCATCAATGTCTGGCGTGTTTAGGTCCATATTTACGACAGCAGTTGTGCCGTCGAGCAAGTTGTCGATGTTGTCTAGGTTAGTGTTGAGCTTGGTTCCCCAGGTATCTGCGGATGCCCCGACCTCTGGCTTAACAAGCGAGTATGATGTGGTAGTTGTATCAGCCATTTACGCGGCCTCCCAAGAATTATTTGTTAGATTGGCATCAGAATAAGTGTTCGATGCCAGATTGATCTCGGCATAGTTCACCGAGGTAAGTGCGTTGTCTGCCCAAAGTATGGTGCCGACAATGTTTAAGGTTGCGGCACCAGGCATGGTTGTCGCCCCGGCAGCCGTAATGTTTCCAGAGAATAACGCACTGCTATTAGCGGTTACCTGACTAGCGCCCACGACCGATAGCTCTCCAGCACCAACAATGGATGCTAGTGCCGATATCGTTGAGCCACCTGACACAGTAATGTTGGCCGAGAATGAGACTGAGGCCGCCGCACTCAGTGCCGACGATCTTTGAAAGACACTCTGCCCGGCTACGACCATCGAGGCCGCTGCGGACATTGGCACCGCGCCTTGGAATATCTTCTCGCCAGCAGCAGTGAACGCAGCAGCCGCCGTAATCTCTAGCGACCCAGATCGGTATCGTAAAGCACTTGCAGACAGTGATGATGCTGCCGTTATGGCCGACGATGCGTTTGCTAGCCGGGTTCCCGTGTAGGTCGCGCTGCCGTACTGGTACTCTCCATACAGCATAGAGTGGACGGCATAATCTCCGTAGCCGTAGTTCCCTGCGCTGTAAAGCATATTAGTTCAACGTAATGTCAAGATCACCGGCTGGAATGCGAAACACATCGCCCGTAGCAACAGCCTTGGATGCGCTTAATGCGCCATAGGCCAGTAAGTTGCCAGAGGTGGCCGCGTCAAATACGCCAATGTGCGTGATCGTGCCCCACGAACCTGTTGCCGTTGGGTACTCAACAGCGCCGCTGTTAGACGTAGTGGCCCCAGAGGTTGAGAAGGAAGCAGTCCTGCGCGTGTAGCCCGATCCACTTAACTCAGTACCACCGCCAGCGTCATTAGGCGTGGCCGTGTAAAGTGCCACATACAGCGTTGACGGCGCAGTGTACGCAGCGCCACCAAATACATGGTCCAGTATCTCGGTTTCTAAATAGTTTGAAAAGCTCATCCTAATCCTCTTACTCGTAATTTAAGACCAGCCCCAGACGTTTTAGAAGTCTCGGACTGTAGGTTTAATTGATCAACGGCTGCCTGGTACATTGATGCCCAGACGGTCGTCCTGCCGTCCTCTGATAAATAAGGCGCTGAGTGGATCAGTGCGCCGTACAGATAGACATCAGGCGCGTAGCTCAGTAGCCAGTTGCTGGTGTTGCTGTCGGTCAGTGCGGGTATCTTCTGGTAGTACAGAACCTCGGCGGTATAGGACGCATCTGGCGTTGGATACAGTTCAAACTGAGACTCACTGTGTGAGTAGAACAACGGCTTTCCAGATGCATTATTTGCGGCCATACGCTTTTCGGCCATCGCTTGCTGACTGATTAAAGTCATTGCGGTGGTGCTGCCGGTGCTCAAGTGCATTCTCTGGGTCATAATCCAGTCGGAGGGTCTGGTTGCGTAACGCCCATCAAAGGTCGTTGTCGCCCGGTTCTCCATCTGCCAGTGCCGAACATCACGGTTAATCTGTGCCTCTGCGAGATCAATAAACGTAGGTATAACGCTCGTTAAATCCGCACGATTGAGGTAGTCAGCGATGCTTGTTTTAAGATCGCTGTAGGTTGTAATTGCCATTGGGTTACCTTAGATGGGGCTTAGAAATTCACTGCCCTGCCGGACAATTTGACGGAGTAGACCTGGTTCCATGTAGTTGCCTTTCGTACCGCTTTCCACACCGGGTATATCGTATAAATCAGGGATGCGCTTATCGCTTCCTGATAGGTTTAATATTGCGTTGATTTGATCAGAGGTTAAGAAGTTCACCCCATTAGCCACTGCCCGGTTAACGCTTGACATGCTTTCTAGTGCTGTATCGCCTATTGAATCAAACAGCCCCTTGGCGGCAGGTGCGGCAACACCCGCTCCACCAGTACCTAATGCCATTGCGCCCAGTAGTTTAGGATCAGCCTGACCATAGACGCGCTTCAATAGGCCCTCATCAATGACCCCTTGGGATAGTCCGTGGTTCATGCTTAATGCACGAATATCTGACATATCATTGGCGAGGACTCGACCGTTATTCTCCATAAGCGGTCTAGCATTAATAGACTCAGCCAGTGTACCGATACCCTCACCAGGAAGACCACCGCGATAGGTAGGATGCCCTGACTCAGCAATCAATCCAGCGGAACTGTCAATACGGCCTATGTTCTTGAGTGTGCCCTCTGCCTCCATGTACTGACCGGCATCAGTAGTTGCAGCCCTAGCCTCAGAGATTGATAACCCACCGTTAACGTCACGGTAGCTCTTATCAATAATGTCGGCGATCTTCTTACGCGCTGGTCCCTTTACCTGACCAAAGATTGCATTGGAGGCCGGGTCACTAATGCCGCCCCATTCAGGGATGACAGCCTTAATCTGACGATCAAGCTTCTTAATATTGGTCTTACTCATACCCTGACGGGCATAGTTAATCATTGTATCTAAAGGCATCGTGGAAAAATCAATTCCAGTCGGTGCCATCGTGTAGGGAAGTATCAAGGGGTCTTGACCAAACTCTTTCTTTAGTTCAGACGCTCGCTTATGCAAGGAGTTAACAACACCTGGGTCTGAGGCCCATACCTGACCCTGAGAGCTTGGGTCGAACATGAAGTCTCTGCCACCCCGTAAGTCAACCGGGTCAATCGCCTTGCCGTGAATAGAGTCTAATATCCCTCCAGCAGCCGAACGATCAGACTGCGTTAGAATATAAGGGCTACCCTCAAAGTCGTATAGGTTACGTTGTAAGCCTGTATCCATTAACCTGGGGTCAACACCTGTCTGCATGGTCTCAACCGCTTCTAGCACGCCCTTACGCTCGTTACCACCACCCACAGCACTAGAGAACCTAGAATCAATAAGCCGTCTAGCGCCTGCGGTTAAGGGTCCAGCTTCAGCATCCTCTGAGCCCGTTGCACCCAATAGACCAATGCCCGATGCCGAAGCAAGCATATTCCTGCTAGTCTTTTGGTCTGGATCAAACGCTGCGTACAGCGACCTAACATTTGAGGGATCAAACGTGTTTGTCTCTATTAACTCATCACCTATGCTGCGCCTTATTCCATCAAATCCGCGATCAACCAATGCCTGCTGTGAGTCTGGAGATGAATACTGGTTCGGAACGTGCGCTTGGTTTAAGTCTAAGTAATTACCCTCCCTTGTAACCATTGGGATAATGTTTTGCCCGGCGTTTAGGTCTACGCCCTTTTTAAACTTTGCCACCATTGATCTAGAGCCGGCATAGTCAGTATCAGGCGTTGTATAGAACCCAGAACCTAAGTTACCCACCGATGACGGTTGACTATTAACAAACTCAGACGATGTTCCGTGGAACTGGGGGCTATTAAGGTCGTAACCCTGATCCAAGGCTCTTGATGATCGACTCGCCTGGTCCATTGGGAGTTCACCTGACGCTATCTTTAGCGCCGTACTCTCTGGTACACCTCTCCTTACTAAATCCCCAGCAATGTCCGACAGACTGTCTAATATTCCTAGTATTCTGCCACTCATACAATACCTTTTAAATTAACCCTTAACGGCTTACCCCATGATGCGTTCGGTGGCTCATACACCACCGCCATCATTCCGAATGCGTCTGCCGCGTGGCTGGACCAATCGTGGTTAGGTCCAAGCCCTATGTTCCTGTTCTCGTCGCGCTTTT
>Ga0209816_1001035_pt1 | contig 20979 bp, 23 predicted proteins | sample CoawatmetaG01DNA_FD_187509 | JGI IMG/M metagenome (GOLD analysis project Ga0209816, IMG submission 187509) | Marine microbial communities from the West Antarctic Peninsula - Coastal water metaG017-DNA (SPAdes) (version 2) | ecosystem: Environmental > Aquatic > Marine > Coastal ...
CTTCTGATCTCTTTGGCTCAGTAAATTATCAATGGATGACCCAATGTCTTTTAGATCACTGGCGTGTTCTAATCCCGTTTTAACCAGCGCAATAGCTGCAAGTGTTGCTGAGATTGGTTCTACCATTATTTATTCAATTTCAACCCAAGCTAAAGTGTCTTCATCCCATTCATACATCTTGTCATCAACAGGCATAGGTGTCGGAGCTTGCCAGTCGTCGTTACTGTCTAATGCCCAACTTGGGAATGGCTGTGATGCTATAAACTTATCCTTAACTGCATCGTAGGTCATGCCAATGCCAGCAAACTGTTTGCGAATGTTATTGTTGTAGCTAGTCTGCACCCAAGAGTCAGAAGACACGTTGGGTGTTAGCCAATCTTGTATCTCTTGTTCAGTCCATTCGTTGTCCATCACTAAGACTTGATGAACAATGTTGTTATTAATTTGTGCGTAATGTGCCATATCTATGCCCTATGCAGCCTGAAAACGATAACGGACTATGACAATGCCAGAGCCCCCCGCGCCGCCATTGTAGCCTACGCCAGCACCGCCACCGCCTGATCCAGTGTTTGCTGTTCCTGCACCACCAGTGCCACCCGAATTTGTGGATTTACCCGCGCCACCGCCGCCACTACCAGCATATCCGTTAGCTCCAAAGTTGTGACCTCCGCCTCCGCCGCCTCCACATTTCGTGACCGACGATCCGGTAATGCTACTCGCTTTTCCTGAGCCACCATCCCCAGCATTGTTGTTGACCCCGTTAGTGCCAGCAGAACCAGCACCGCCGCCTCCCGCCGCCGCTGAAGATACACCAGTATTAGGCCCCCCGGTGCCGCCGTTGTTTCCATACGAGGTACTGCCGCCACCAGATTTTGAGCCAAGACCGCCACCACCACCTGATCCACCAGAAGCACCTGTACCCCACGAACCACTGAAGTAACCGCCTCGTCCACCACCTGATGATGTGATCCCGTTAAATACAGAGTTTGATCCTTGTCCCGGCGCACCAGATGTATTTGTGCCTCCAGAACCACCTGATCCAACAGTTACCGAGTGGCTTCCACCTGTAATTGCTAAACCCGTTCCAGACCTATGACCGCCAGCACCGCCACCGCCACCGATATAAGCACCGCCACCGCCGCCTCCTGCGATAACCAAGTATTCTACAACAGCGTCTGAACCAAGTGTCGTTACCGTAAACGTGCCACCAGAATTAAACGTATGCACTTTGAAATCGCCATCAGTGGTTATAGACCCCCCGGTAGCGACCGTATGCGTGAAAGCAGAAAATTCAAGAGTATTAAGGTTTTCAATATCGCCTGATGATATAGTATTAATCTTTTCTATATCACCTAGTGCAATAGTGTTAAATTTTTCAATTGCATTTGCCATTATGCGTGCTCAATCACATCCATACTTGGGTTTATGTAAACAACGTCAGGGCTAAGTGCTACTCCAACTACATTAACAAATGCGCCATCTGTAGTTGGTGCTGTGTGTGTCATAGCTCCTGCCGTTTCTGAGAGGTACAATGTTGATCCTGTTGTGAAATTAAATGTATCATCCCTTATGAATCCTTGCAGCAGTACTGTTCCCGTTGCAGTATCTCCGATTGCGGCAGGAGCTATTCCTAGCACTCTAGCCGTCGCGTATGCGCTTGCATCTGCTGTGACAACTTCTGATGTTGTCGTGTGGATACAAACTAATTTAAAAGCTGCTATTGCTCCACCAGCTAACATTTGTGCTGATAGCCCTGTAAAAGTGTGGTCAGTAGTTCCGAGTAATGGCGTTGATATATTTACAGATTTTGCTTCTGAAAGAACTACATTTTCTTCTCTAACAGCAGCTAAATTAGCTGGAGTTAATGCTCTAGCAGTGTCACTACCTGTCACAGCTTCCGCATCTGTTGCTAGTTCTACTAAGCCAATGACAGTCGCGCTTGCTGTCTTAGCGTGTAATGAGGCGGGTGTAACTGCGCGGGCAGCGTCTGTTCCTGCAATTGATTCAGCATCCGTGGCTAATTCAACTATACCTGCTGCTGTAGCAGATGAAGTATTAGAAGCCATGATAATATTAGAACCTTCAATCGCTAATATACCAGCAGATATTCTTGTTATAGTAGAGTCAGTAGCATGTCCTAGTTCGATGCCTGTTACCTGTGGACTATCCCCTGTACCTACACCTATACTTGTTCGTAGTGTTGCACCACTTTCAGCTACAGGGTCAGTAGTTCCATCTCCTACTATCATTTGCCCATCAGTTAGAACCGCCATAGCAGTTATTGCACCAGTACCTGATCCTAAAAGTATACCACCATCTGTAAGGGTTGATACTCCTGTACCACCATCTGCTACAACAATGTCAGTAATTCCAGTAACTGAACCACCCTCGATGTTAGCAATTAGTGTACCTATGGCATAGCCTGTACCGCTGGTGTTAACGGTAGTAGTAGGGGCAACTTGTAGGTCTTTAAATAACTTCCATTTACCACTATCGTTTGCATCTCTAAACAATCCACTAAAGAGGTCTTGTGATCCTGAAGTGTCGTACAGGCCATAAAGGCCAATGTCTACACTATCAGCCCCACCATTCCCTGAAGCTAAAATAATAAGAGGGTCTTCTACTGAAAGTGTTGCAGTATTTACAGTTACAGTATCTCCATTAACTGTTAAGTCACCTGTTACTACTAGGTCTGCACCAACATTTAAAGTACTAGCAAATGATGCAACACCTGCTGCTGTCATTTCAAAGTCACTTGTATCAGCTAATGCAGTAGAGGAGTGTATCTTAAAGATATCACTGTCACTGTCATCAATTCCTATTACAAACTTTGTTGTGCCACCTGATTGTAAATTGAGGGCTACGTCACCTGAACCAGCAGCTACGTTAGCTGTATAGCCAGCAGAAGTAATAACACCGCTTGTTGTGTCATCTCCACTATTAATTAAAAAAGCATCGTCTACATTAAGAGTGTTAGTTGCTAGTGTTATATTAGTACCAGCTACCAGAGCAGTTTTATTTACGGCGATAGCTGCACCAGATGCTACGCTTGCATTTACTACAGCGTTTGCAGCTAACTCATCAGCACCTACTGCGTCATCAGCTAAGTGTGCGTTATCAATAGAGCCGTCTACATACTGATCTGAGTCAACAGAGTTTGCTGCCATCATCGCCGCAACTATTTGTGTCTCACCAATTAAACCAGTTGAAGTTGAGCCTAAGACCCTATTGGCAGTTGCAAGGTTTTGCATCTTTGCATAAGTAACTGCATCAGCCGCTATGGCAACAGCACCTGAAGCTGCTAATGTTGCATCACCAGATACAGCAACGGGGGTATAGTTAGTTCCATCCCCTACTAAGAGATGCCCTGCCGTGTTAGTAGCCATGAAGAAATCATCGCCTGAAACAGTTAGATCCCCTGTTACAGTCATGTTGCCACCAGCTATCACACGACCTGCATCAGACATGTCGATAGTCAGTGCTGTAACAACAGATCCCCCGTCATTACCTTTGAAGATAATATCTTTATCGGATACTTTAGATTCAACGATTACGTTACTTCCACTGTTGTGAAAGCGTAGAAGCTCAGTGCCACTATCTGTATAGCTTATTCCAGTAGCTGCTGTACCTGCATCAAGAATTATACCACCAGCTGAAACAATTGATGTGGTTAAGAATAGGCTTTTGAAAGCATTAGATGCACCACCCAAGTTGATATCGTTAGTTGTAGTTGGCAGTATCGCGCCATCAGATATAAACGCTTGCTGAGTAGATGTTCCAGATACATCTACAAAGAACTCAATAAAATCATTTGAGGAATCAATGAGGACTTTGTTTAAAGGGGTAGAGCTACCTGCATCACCAATTAGAGGAAGCACTGGCCCCTCAGCTGCTGTCCCATCATGCTTGTGTCCAGATGATGAAGAAAATGCTGCGAGGATCTGGTCAAACTCATTGTTCGTATCATCAGATTGTATGATATCGCCAGTGGTAAAACTCTCTTGCCGTGTGTAACCCGCCATTTTATTTTCCTATATTAAGCAGCATTGTAACGGTATTCGAGAACAACAGTTCCGTTCACAGCTGCTATCTTATCTGCGTTAGCTGCCCAGCCATCTGCATAGTTCAAGTGCACCGTGTGTGCAGCGCCTGTAAGTATGTTTAAGACAGTGCCTACTTGAGAGATCTCATCTGTACCGTTGGTATCAGGTGCAGCAGTTCCTGTAAGGATATTCTCAAAAGTGGCTGTGCCGTTTAATGCAGTAACAGCACCAGAAGCAATGACTGTTCCAAGTCCAACTTCTGGGGTGTCGTTTGTTGTCGAAACACCACTCAAGTTCACCTGGATGTAGGCATTCTTTATTGTTATGTTACCTGCTGGCGCAGTCCAAATTAAAGAACCAACACCCAAGTCAGCACTGTGACCAACCGTTAGAGCTATGTTGGTGAGTGTAAGTACAACGGTGTTGTTAATACCTGTTCCATAGGTAACAGCCGTTACATTGGCCCCTGGTGTTCCTGTATTAATTGCAGTTTGGTGACTGACCTCTGCACCATCCCCATCTGTAGTTCCATCATGGGTATGCCCAGTAGAAGGTCTAAATGCTGCATAGACTTTCTTTAGTTCATTCATGCTAAGTTTTTTCTGTAGTACGTAACCTACCATTGTCTTATCCTTTTATCGTCGTGTTCCTGCGCTGAACTCCAATTGGAAACCTCGCATCGTATATGGACTAGAGGTTGTCCCGTCATCTACTATTCTTATCGCTACTGCATTACCTGAGCCTTCAATAGGCTGTCTCAAAACAGGATCACTTGCTCCACCATAAATCCCAGTTCCATAAACTTGGGTTCCATAAACTGAAACAAGACTTGATACGGATAGCGGGTAAGGTGCGGGGTTAACTGCTGTGTCTACAGAGTAGTCGTACTTTAAAGCTATTGTTGCGTTGACCACAGACTCTGGCGAATAGTTAATAAGTAGGTGAGTAAAGGATTTGTGCAGACCTGCATCCCCCATCATTAAATCAGGAGATCGAAATGTTCCTTCAATTTCAGAACCATCAAAACTATTACCTTTTTCTTGCTGGTATATAAAACCATCATACCCACCGTGTATGACTGTCTCTATCCCTGACAACCTGTCTGTGTCGGTAGAAGAAGGTTTGATTCCCCTTAACTCGGAAAACTCATACCCCTCACCCTTGAGGACACATACGATCCCTTTAGTTTCGCGCTCTAATCTACCATCATTACAAAAGAATATTCGATATTGTGTCTTTGACGGTATGACTAAAGATTCAAATAGCTCAGGGTCTGGCTGCTCAGCAAAAAGTGGGCGTACTGCTTGACTAATAGTTCCAAGTTCAACGTCACCAATTCTGGATGTACCAGCAATAGTTCTCAATCCATCAGGCCCAAGGTAAACTAGGTCACCTGCAAATTCCTGAATGGTAAATCCGCTAACACACCCAATGCTTCTCGCTACAGGCTGCATGGCAAAGTTAGAAAGTGAACTTCCTGTTAACTTAAATATCCTAGTTTCACCAAAAATGTATAACTCTTCACGGAAAACTTTCATTCCAACAATGGTGCTATCAATCTTGATAGTCCCTGACCCATTGTTTGAAGTGAAATCATTTTCAGAAAAAGGTGCACTAAATGTAACTGTGTTTGTAGTAGAGTCTGCGAAGAATATGTGGTCTTTAAATATGGTTATGTGTTGAGGAGCAGAGGGTGCAGTCCCTGCCCCACTACCTGATGCCCCATTTAAATCTACGAGATTAGTGCCGTCCCATGTACTAGCGTGATTAGCACCATCTGCAAATACAATCTTGTCTGTCCCGTTAAAATTAAAGCGTTCAAAACTATATCGTTTAGCACCTGTTCGACCTGTATCTATCTGTGTCCATACACCTGTTTTTCCTCCAGTAAATATTTTCTCACCACGAGCAGCTATAATTTTATTACCAAATATAGCAGACATTAAAACTTTCTCTGCTGCCGATCCTGTAAATGGAACTAATGTAGAATTGAATTTTACATAGCCATTGATGCGGCGATACCCCCCTCGTATCGAAGGTTCAAAATTCTGCAACTCAACAGCAGCCCCTGGGTTAATCTCAAAGCTTGATTTATTTAGGACTAGGCCACCTGATAGAGAAAATACAAAGGGTACAATCTCTGCCATTAGAAATTATACCTACTTGCCATGTTGCCTGAGCCATGTGCGCGAGGGTTATAATGTGATCGAAGGTAATCGTAATTGTTAATCAGTAGGGTACGCATGTTCTTAACACCCTTCTCAAATCTATCTAGAGAAATAGCAGCTGTCTGATTATCCTGTCTGTACTGATAGAGGTAATACATAGCACCATCTACGACCACGCTCAGGTAAGCTTCAGGGACAGTGGGAACATCACCATGTCCAGACAGGTCTGTAGGCTGATTATAGTATTCAAAATCTATTAGATAAGTTTTGTTCGGGAAGGGATAGAACCCATAATTATTATCGGGGGTGCGAAATACGTTTGTTGGTGTCCCCCCACCTGAGAACTGAGAAACTACAGAGTTGTCTACATGAGTGACAGCTGAAGTAGAACTTGCTGCACGGGTGCAACCAGTGAATGAAGTTGATGATACGCCTGTGTAGGTAATGACCTCATCTTCTATTTGGATATCACCAGTGGCACTGAAACCAGCGGTACTATCCACGGGAACAGTTGTTACGCTATTACTAACTGCGCTACTGAGGAGAGTTACTTTTGCATTATCTTCTTGAAAGAAGAATTTAGTAATATAATCGTTGTAGTCTATCTTGTTTAATTTACGAGCTTCATTACCATCCCCGTCATTACGTATGCGGAATGTGTTGTATGCTATAGTTTTAAATGATGCGGGAGCAGTATACCTAGTTTTTCCTGGAGATACTGTAACAGAGGCCGTTGTATGATTGAAAGGCCATGAGAATTCAGATTGGTTGACGTGACGTATGGATGAGTTAACGGCACTCTTAGCTTGGGTTTGGATACCACGAGAACCTGCAAAGGTTGTTGATGTAAGGACAGGTTCGTTTAACCTCGTAAGAAGTTCGTTGGTCAAACTTAGAAAATTGTAAGTCATAAAGAGTTCTCATTACCAAGCTCTTCAAATGGAAAAGTAATAGAAAATGTGGGAAGAAGATTTCTCAACTTCCCACAATTCTTAACTAGGACAAATAATCACGATCTGCCGCTGGGATGTCATTTGAATGATCTGAGATATCCATAACCAAGGCCCAACATCTGATCAAACCTGTGGTTACGTCTACACCAGTACCAGCTGTTACTAAGTCTAAGGTATCCTGTGCAGTAGTAACGGCTAGGCCAGCAAAGTTAGTAGCAGCACCAGCACTCACTGATCCAGCTGCTGAACCACTATCGCAGTCCATAGCAACAACGAATAAATCATCATCGCCACCGTATCCCCAATCAAGGGTTAGGTCAGCAGCACCAGCGTCTGTAGCTGTGATAACTTCTAGTCCACCGTATAGCAGTGCAGTTTGCGCTGGCACTGTAATACATTGGATAACATCCGCAGCTGCGATAGCACCACCTTTTTTAGTAGTGACAACCGCCATGTCTACGTATGCCTCAACGAGGTAGGGCATACGGGTTTTGCCGTGTCGAGATGAATGCGTAGTAGCATTCGGGTTTAATGCAACATTAACAGTAGCCATTTTATATCCCCTTTATATGATACGGTAGATGGCACGAGTCAGCGCCTCTGGGCGAAGAATCTTCCGTCCGTACATGTTCATGCCGCGCACTATGTCTGCGAAGCTATCAGGGTCACGATATGACTCTGTTTTGTTGATTTGGTTGGCAGTAGCGACAGCGGCTTGATGACCTGCAAGCAGGACGCCATAAGAAGATGACGTGGCTGCACCTGGACCACCGACAATGGATGGAAGGTTTGTTGAATTGTAGCACTGGAAGCCACGAAGCTTGCCAGAGAACTGCAACCCATTACGCAAAACCGTATCACCCTTTTGATCGAAGTCCCGATTTACAAGTTTGGAGTCTTCATCTTCAAGGACTTCCCAAAACACAGGATCGCCTACAAACCAACGTCCATCTTGTGGGACTTGTTGTTGATCTAGTAGACGCTTCATGCGGTTCATTATTTGTAATGGCGTAGCATCTACACCAGTGCCTGTACCATCAGCTGAGATAGAAATTTCAGTTCCACCAGAACCACCAAATGTACCTTCATCGATGTGCATAGAGGCTAAGAAGCCATCTGCTCCGACAGGAATTGGGTCAGTACCAGACTTGTCACCTGCAACTCGTGCAGCCCCTGCTGGCCCATGTAAAACTCCAGCAGCACGTTTGTAACCAGACATATAGCCTAGTACTTCTTCATCGTAGCTGTCTTTCATTCGATAACCCGCACGGTCTGTTGCCAGAGATTGCCAGTTAACATGGGAGTGCTTTTCTTCGATGTCATCAACTTTGAATGCAAAGTATAGAGACTTATCGACTACTAACGTGAAGTCATCATCAGACAAGTCTTGTGCTTGAATCTGAGTGCCACGCTCATAGTTTTGTACTGTGATCTCAGGCTCTTTAATAATGTGAACCGTATCACCTAGATTGGAGATCTCTCCGAAGTAGTCATTGTTTGTAATTGCCTCACACACAGCACTCTTCCGAAAAGCCATTTGAGTTTTCTTGGAGTAGATGACGGGTGAGAAATTTCCGTTGGGCAGGTTGCCATGCCCACTAGCGGTAGGAAATGCCATTTTAATATTCCTTTTAAAGCATCTCTAATGCGTATTAATAACGCCATGTTCTCGATAGTGTTCCGTCACAGGGCCTTGTGGTAAGAGGTGTTCTTTCAGGAGGATCAATCCGAAGAGGCTCTACGTCATGGATAGCTGTTTGGATACGTTCTTACGCAAGGTTACCATAAAAGTTAATGGGGCTTTTTGTAAGAAGGGTTAGTCGCTAATTATTATTATTCTATGTAGCGCGACTAGATTACATAGTTATACCATATTATTGAGTATTTAGTCAATAGTTAATTGTCACCTTGCAGCACCTGACATATCATAAATAAGTTTACCTGACATGATAGCAGCATTTATTGCTTCTTCATTACTCTCATACTCATCTTGTGACATTAGGTTGATCTGACTTTCACTGAAAGAACCCGAATTATCTTCAGCAATGATATCTCCTTTATCATTATTAATAGAGATATTAGCAGCTGCTTGTTTCTCTGAAGATTTTCTCTTGGCTTTTTTCTTATCATTGCCCCATCCTACATCGATCTTAAATAAGTCAATCGCTCTAGCAGCTGACCTTGGGTCATCAGGGTTCTCAAATAGAGCATGTTGCACCCACTGGGGCTGCTCTTCACTCCACTCATGAAATTCATCTAAATCATTTATCTCTTCAAAGTCTGGATGTAACTCTATCAATTGAGCCTTAGCAGTAGCTTGCTCACTAGCTTGAGACTTTTTATCTAGAATAGCCATCCTCTCATCTAATGATGAACTGATTTCCTTAGCCTTCTTCATAGCTATTGTCTCAACGATTTTAGCTACATCAGGATACTCAGTAGCCCACTCTTCTAGCTCCTCATCTGTCTTTGGAAGCTTGATGCTTTCACGGGATGCCTCAGAAAGTTGTACCTCAAGTTTTGTGATACGTTCTTCAAATGCATCTTTTTCTTTTTGACTGTGCCTACGAAGATCTCCATGACGTTTTTTCCAAGTCTTTTCTTCTGCACCCTTTGGCTCAACGGCTTCCAGCTTCTCTTCTTCTGTTTCTTCTTTAGGAGAATTTGAAGCCTCTAACTCAGCTAGTTCTTTTTCTTCCTTGTCCAAGTCCCGACCATACCGCTTAGACATAAACGCAACTTTAGGTTCATCTTGTACGACTGCTTCTTGAATTTCAGCCATATCTTAATACCCCGACTTCTTTTTCTTAGCCATCAATCCACCTTTGTTCATGGCTACTTTAGATCCTGCTTTTTTCATTGCAGCAGCTTTTTTCATACCTGCGGCTGTATATGGTAATTTAGTTACTTTGCCTTTTGGACTTATAATTTTTGGCATTTAGTTTTCCTTACTGGGGCTACCGTAGTCTGTGTGTACAGGGGGCTAGGTTGCCAGCTAATTGAAGTGTTTAACTTAACGTCACTTCCTACGCTTTCTTCTTTTTACAAGGCCACCCCGATTAAAGCTGTAGTCAGGGTCATCTTGTCCACCGTAATCCATGTCACCCTCTCCAGTAACACCTGATGCACCAGCACCGTATCCATCGTCCCATCCTCCAAGCTGCCCATCGCCACCTAGGCCCTCGTTAAGGCTGGCAACCGAGTTGGAATAAACCATAGTTTGCGCTTGTTCTTGCGATCTCGCATCCTCATTTTCTGATTTCCATGAAGCATCTGCTGCATCTTTATCTGCTTGTAGTGAAAGAGCGTTCAGGTCAATCGGTGCATTGTATTCTGCATCCCTCCTCTTTTTTTCTTCATCGTCTATTTCAAATGGTGTTCTGCTTACCATTTTAGTAGTATTTTTACTGAACGGACTAGTAACTGCATTAAATGCCCTCTTAGGTGCGTCACGAACAAAATCGCCAGCGACCCCTATAGATGTTGTAGGCAAATTTGGATACCCATCTTTAGGGTTACCCCTCATATTTGTAATTTCATTAGCTTTTCCTTCAGCGTCAGCACCTGCAAGTGCCGTGAGGCCAGCCGCTACAAAAGACACTGGAGTCAATGTTTGAGCAGCATTATATCTACTATTTGATATATCTTCTTGTTGAGCTTGGTAGACACTCATACCTTCTTCTATAGCAGAGGGTGTTCTCTCTTTAGTGTACCCAATATCATCCTCACCATACAGATCCATTCCTGTCATCTGCCCATCAGCATCTTTACCAGGAGCAAAAGAAGCCTGTGCGTCTGTTAGGCCACTTGAATCTTCAAAGTTAAAGTCTGATTCCCCCAGCCCTTCACTAATTTGCTGTTGAATTTTACGTTTGAGCATAGCTGGGGTATTTGATGAAGGCGCTACAACTTCAGATATAGCTTCAGGTGTTGCAGGTGTTGCAGGTGTTGCAGAAGTATCTTCTTCAGGGGCTGCACCCCTAACAAAGCCATCAGGTATCGTAAAGATAGGCTTGCCATCAATGAATGTAATAAGGATAGATCTACCTGTTTCAGGATTGTTGAATGGAAGAACTTGAGTCCTGTTTGTGAATCCTTGTACTTGTCCCCCTTCAGCAAAGTTATTACCTAAAGGAGCCTCACCCCCCATACGTCCCCCCGCTTCCATCTCCTCTAATTTCTTATTAGCGGATTGCACCATACCTTCAAGTTTACCTACGCCAAAGAACCTGACAGCATTGGCTGGAAAGATGAACTCCCCTTCTGATACATTGATAGGGATATCGTCACGTACTTCTTGGGGGAGTGCTCCAGGTGGTACTTCATTGCCACTGATAGGATCTATCATACCCCCTTCTGCATAGTTAGTTTTTTTATTATTTTGTATCATATTAACCATGCCCTTTAGCTTGTCTGCGTATTGCATCTGCTCATCTGTAGGTCTACCAGCTGATGGGTCATTTGAGTATATTCTAGCTGCAATAGTCTGACGCATGGCATCGTCATTACCCTCATATGATGTGCCTCTAAATTGCTCTACCTGCTCAGGGGTTAGTGCAAAGGTAGGTTTATCTTTACTCATACGCATAGCTATTCTCGATAACTCATTACTATAAACAGCGCCCTGCTCTTCCTTTGAGTTTTTAGAATAGGGATTTAATATTACCTTATTATCTTCAGCTGCCATACCAGCTACGTTTGGGTTATCTTTAAAGTAATCATCTTCCCCTTGGAAAAGTTTTTCACGTAGATACTCAGTACCCTCTGAAGCAGCTACTAACCCACCTTCTGCGTAGTTACTTGGATCAGTATCCTCTGACCTAGCCTTAGCAGCAGATACGGCATCTTCTATATTAGTCCATGTTGAATTGCCTTGTGCATCAGACAACGCTTCTGTTTGGCCCATTAGGTATGCTTTTTCAGCTTCCTCATTGGATACCTGCATACCCCCCACTACAGATGGAATATTGATGAATCTATCCGCACCTGCTCTAACCGTAATTGAGTTCTCGTGGGCCATCTATTTGTCTCCTGCTAAAACTTCTTCTCTTATGTTGAGCATACGCTTTAACTCCCTTGCTCCACCTTGTGATCTACGCATCTCAACATCACTTTCAGCATCTTGTAGTATCTTATTTACTTCATCTATGCGGAGATTAATGTAGGCATTCACCGCATCAAGTAGGGGTTTGTTCGTTACCAGCGGCTTGAGGGGCTGGGATATTTCCTTGGGCAGGGGCATTTACTGGGTTTCCTGAGAACTGGTCCATACCTGGAACTGGAACTGCACTTGCACCGATGGTCCCACCTCCAGAACCTGTCATGTCTGATGGGTCAGCACCTGCTGGAGCAGCGGGTGCAGGGGGTTGTGGGTTATTCTGAGCTTGTAACGCCATGATACGTGCTGTTTCTTCTGGCGAGTTTGTTACCTTATCAGCATCTAATTGCATAGACTTCGCAATCTCTTGCAGTAGGTATGGGAATTTAACGTATGGTGTTAACGCTTCTGAACTTCCTACTTGCAGGAACGATGTCAGTCGTTGACTACGAACTTCGTTTGCCATTAACGCATCTGTACCCCGTGCCTTAACTTCTAAGTCACCTTGTATCGATTCATCAAAGTCAAACTGCATATTAAACGAGAAGTACCCTTCCCCTAGAGGCCTCAGTAAGTAGTCATCGTAGTTCTTTACGACACTCTTTATTGATCCAGCAGCGGCATTCATCAGCATGGAGATGCCAGCTGCTGTCCGACCTATTCCCTGTACGCCTGTTTGACCATGAGAAAAGGATGGTAAGCCTGTGCTTTCATCCGCAAGTTGCCTTGCCTTATCGAACATCTGCATATTCTCATTGCTGATGTTCGGATACTTAGTGCCAAAGATGGCTTGTCCTGGTGCTCCACCTTGTCTACGAAATACTTTACCAGGATATACATCTGTGTCTTGGCCTGGAACTAAGTTAGTCTCATCAATCTCAATGATTAAGTTGCCAGACAGAACAGCGTTATCTACCGCCATTCGCATAAATCCATTCATTAATGTTTGGGTATCATCCATGTTCTCAGCTACACCAATACCGAATATGGAATAAGGGTTGAGTTCATAAGGGATGATATAGAATGGAATACGTTGTGGCTTAAATGGGTTGAGCACAAACCTGAGTATATGGTTCTGACATACCCATACATTTACTTGCAACTCATCCGTATCTTTAAACTGCTCAGGTATATCTATACCCTCATCTTCAGCAGTCTCTTTGTCTATAAAGCCCCAGTATTCTAGGACTTCAAAACGATTAACTTCTGAGGTGTCACCGTAGTCTTTTAGATCATCTTCCCAATACTTTTTCTGGTACTCTTCACCGTTGAGAATTACTTGCTCAATAACATCCTTACGAAAGTGTGGACGTTTTTTCAAAGCACGTAGCTTGTTGCGTGACATCCTGCGTCTACGGATAAAGTAGGTTAGCTCCTCTGCATTACGTGCATCAGGATCAGGATAGCTATCCCAAAAGGACACGTTCTCACTCTTAGGCATCGTCTTAAACACAGGTGTGTATTCCCCTGCTGCATCCCAATTAGGATACTCTTTAGACTCTGCGAATGGACCCTGCATAACGCCTGTGCCGAGCAAGACGCTTTCAAATACAGTCGCACGTAGATGCTTAGATGCTGAGCCTTCTTCAAGCTGATCGTGTATCTTTTTCTCCATCTTCTTTGCAGCAATAGATGCAGGGTGCAAAGTTTGTGAGGTAGGCGTTTTACCCTCACCTTCTTTAATTCCCATCAGATCTTTAAGCTTATTTGTTAGAGGGCCTAAACGATCTTTAATGTTGTGTATCGATGCACCTGCCTGCATCTCTTTACCATCACCTGCATAGCCAAATGGAGAAGCTTCATCTTCATCCTTTACTCCCTCTGGTGCGCCAGGATCAAAGTGGACAGACTCTGCAACATTCTCTGGTAAAGTAGTTGGTTCAATTGAAAGAGGAAACTTCTGGTTAGAGAATAATACGTCAGTGATCTGTTGGTATGCAGCTAGTACTTTAGTCTTTGTGACCTTTATGAACACACGGCTGCGCTCCGTATCTGTAAACATAACATCAGGACCATAGATGCCACGGTAATTTCGGTACGCTTGTAACGCTCTTTGCTCATCGTAAAGCTTACCATCTTCTGCCCGCCGCATTGCTGAATCAACATGTGACAGGACACCATCCAATGGTGCGTCATCCCCTAATGCATCGTCTGTATCCTCTAAGGCAATTGCTTCAGCATTCTCGATTAAGTCATCCTCTATTAATTGGGCCATTTAGTATCCAAACTTTGCGTCAGACATAGGAGCACCACGTTTCTCAAGACTTGGATTGAATGAGAAAAGATCGCCTCTTGGTCTACTCATGATGCCATAGCGTAAGGCATCGTATATGTGGTCTTCACTTTTAGTATCGATATCTTCTGGGTTCTTTTTATCCAAAGGGATAATAGGAAGTTGGGCTATCGAGTGTACGCATGTATTAAAGAAAACAATGTCAGCTTCCTCTGTGAACTCATCCATGCGGAGTCTTCTATGCAGTTCATTTTTGCCTGCTATCCGACTACCCTTGCTACGATCTGAGGGCCTCCATCGACACCCCCTGCTTACCATCTGTTCAGCAAGTGAGGGGCCAGTGTCTCCACGTTTGTGCCACAAAGAACTATCAAGTACGCCATAGTAGATCTGCCCATCTTCACTTTCTAAATCAAGAATCATATCAGCCAAATCTACAGCCAACACCTTAGATACATACAGTTCTCTATAGACAACCAGTTGACCAGCTGGAGTAACAGCAAACCAAAGAACAGCTGAAAAACTTCCGTATCCATAATCACATGCTCTAAACTTTACCCAGTTATGTGGGATATCAAATGGGTTAACTACATGGATATCTCTGTTCCACTCAGTGAACGCAGCCCCTTCTGCGATATCCCAACTACCTTCTAGTAGCTGCCTACGTTGTACTTCAGGCATCGATAGTAGGTTAGCTTCATACTCGCCATCTGCTGTTAAGTATGGGTTATCGAATAAAGATGCAGGGATAAACCTGCGCTTAAACAAACCCTCACCTCGCCTACTGTGGCTGCTGGGGTACTCTAGTCTATTACCTGTCTCGATATCTGTAGCCCAAAAAGGAGTATTGGATGGGGATGGGTCTATAAACATCTTTTTTACCCACCCATGACCTGGGCCACCTGGGTTTGTAGTTGCCCTCATACACAGTGGTAACTCAGGACTTGTAGTACGTAACCGTGATCGCATGTAGTTCCAAGGATATGGAGTCGGGTATTGTGTTAGCTCATCGAACCCAACCCAATTAAAAGCTTGTCCTTGGTAACGCTTAACATCTTCATCTCTATCTAAGTAGGTCATCCAGAGCGTAGCTCCAGAGGGGAATGTCCATAAGGACTTTCGCTCAGACCACTTTGAACCAGGGTATACCAATGGGTATAAGTCCTGAGATACAGAAACGATCTCTCTTAATTCATCTGTTGATCTACGTAGTAGTAGACCGTTGAAAGCTTTAACCCCACAGTACCGTAGGGGGTCTGTAACCATTGCGTAGGTTTTACCCCCACCAGCTGAACCCCCATATAATACCTCACGTTCTGATGCAGACAGGAAGTCAGTCTGTGGACCATCGTTAGGCTTAAAGATTATATCTGAACGAGACTCAGCGGGTACGCTATCAATGAGTACAGACACTTCCTCATGAGTCGCTTCAATAATCTTAGGTTCTGGTTTCGGCTCTCGCTTCGCTCTTGGGCGATTGTTCTTTGTTCCCAAGTGTTTTGTTGATTTTTTCTTGGGCATTGATGATTGCTCTAAGGTGAGCTTCATCTTTTGCGAGAGTTTTCTTTTTGCGCTTTCTCTTTCGCTCAACTTTTAATCTCTTATCTAATCCAGAATGACTAATGCTCCTGCCAGTAATCTCCGACAACCAATGAGCAACTTGCCTTATGCTGTACTGTTTATGTCTTATAAATTTAGCCGCTTCTTCAAGAGCAACCAATTCATCAACCAGTGGTAATAGGATATACGGATCTTCAGGAGAAACCTCGTAACCAAAGGGTATCGTCCTTGATCTCTTCGGTATCGGAACGTATTCACCGTTTGTATTAATGGGACCAACAGGAAGATCCCACACTTTCGCAGTACCTTTCCTAACTGGTGCTTCACTCATCGTCCTCAATTTCTTCTTTCTTTGGAGGTAGTATCATAACTCCATTAGCTGATTGAACCTGTAAGCCTTCAGTCTTAATTACACCAATACGATCCAACACTTGTTGTGCAGCCATCATCAGTTCTTTGTTACCCAGGCGTGTAGGGTCTGTCATAACTCCTACCAATTTCGTTGCAGCCTGTGGGGCTTTGGAAGCGAGGTATTCTTTTGTCTTCTCCAAGATCTCAGACTTAAGGCTACGGGTAACAGTAGAAGAAGGAATATTATCAGAGTAACCAGCTTCACGCATCGCCCACTTGATATCGCCATCACATGAATCAAAAAGAACATTAAGGAACCGTTGCTGCTGTTCTGTTAATTGTCTAGCCGTATTCACTTGTGAGACTTGTTGGGGGATCTATCACCCCACCACCAGCTAAGTGCCATACTTGTCATGAACAGGATCTGATTAATTACATTAACCTTCAGCCCCTCATCATGTACGTTAATAAATACCATTACAGTGAGAGCTAAGAGCATGACTGTAAGGAATGGCCTTACCAATCTGAGAATATTAACTACCCATTTGCTGGGCTTACCGTACCCAGTGTCATGACCATATGATGCTGAACGCATTGAAGCAGCAGTTTCCGTAGATGCTATACGCTCCTCGATCTCTAATTCTTGGTTACGTGCTTGTAGATTTAAACCTTGCATCTTTAACTCGTGGTCAAACTCAAGTGACATGCTCTTACGCTTTTGAGAAGCTTCAAAGATGCCAGCGACACGCCCTAGCAGACTACCAAATATTCCAGTTGCCCCACCCGATACAATACCCATCAGTACGTCAAACATTATTAAACCTTTAACCTCTCAGGCTTCTCTTCAAAATTGACATCGAAACACAATGCAGACCAATCGTGGATAGCCCCCTGTGTCTTTAACTTATCATATTTCATTTCAATTATTGCTTTTGAAGGACATGTAGAAACGACCTTTGTGATGAAGTCTACTTTACCATCATGGAGCAATAACATGATTATCATTATGGTTTTAACCATTAGCGATTACGTAACAAAACATCTATGACTGACAAGATAACTTTAAGCATTTTGAATCTCCCAACAGAATATAGGAGTTGCAGATCCTACGTATGAACCTAGGACATTGAACTCAAAGTATTCAGCGGCTTCATCTGGCTCCATGCTATTGCTATCAATTAGGATATCTATGCACTTATGTGCGCTATAGACTAAGACATCATTTTCCCCACATCGACTCCCTAAGCCCATGATAGCATCGTCAAAGCCATCAGCTTTTAGGTGGCCTTCAAATTCAGTCATATCTATGTTAGTCATGTGTACGTTCTCACCATTCAGCCTTATTAGATCTATCATCACAATGGACAAAAGAATTATAGTTCACACCGATACCCTTGAATTGCACACGTCGAGCAGCACTAATTAGATCAGCCTTATCTACAGTACGTAAGCTGATATCGAATGCCTTGGTTGGGGAGTTTTCAGTAGATCGATGGAAACTCAATGGAGCACCCCCTACTAGAGAGTTATGCCTAGGACACCTAGCACAACTGTTTATTTGAAATGGTAAGCCTACCATGTTACGCAATGCTTCAAGTTTTTCTAATGCCCTTGGTGCTATGTACGCTGAACCACACCCACACTTACATGCTAACTCACTCCATAAGAAATGAGGTGTAGCATTATCTGTGGGCATGACCTGCCCATGTAAGGTGTTGATCAAAGGTTAGCCCTTATAAATAATACAAGCCTGGAATACTTGTTTTACAGGTGGCCCAACTGTTCTACCTATTGGAAATATTTCTGATATGTAGAGGGGGTTGTCTGTGCTATCTAATGACTCAAGCTTTACTTCAATAGCTGCTGCTACAACAGCTAGTGTACCCTCTACGCTTACCCAATCTACAACTGTATAATCTGCCATGTTTTAACCCCTATCCCCAAAATTATCATTATTATATCGCCTTGCTTGCGCTACACTCTTTTGCTTAGGCTTAGAAGGGGGACGCTTCCTAGCAGTCTTGGTGGGCTGACGGTTCATGTACTCACGTAATGATTCACCATCTTTTAGATCAGACTTATATACAGCCGCCATCTTCACACCATCCTTATAGTAATATAAAGATCCAGCTTTCTTAGCTGCTGCGATAGATGTTGGTTTAGAGTCTGATGTGGTAGTGGATACCTTCTTAGCTGGCTTAGGCTTAGTGGCTGTTGGGGTATCCTTTTTGGGTATGGTAGCTAATGCACGTTTAGTAACAGCTGCCTTCTTAGCCTTTGGAGTAGCTGCTGTTTCCTTTGCATTACGAGCAGCAATGTCAGCTTTACGCTTAGCCATAGCAGCGGTACGCTTCTTAGCGGCATCAGCTTTCTTATTACGAGATGCAGTAGCATCTGCACTCTTCTTGATACTGCTGAACTCGCCACCCTCAGTGGAAGCTGTCATGGACTTACGAGCAATGGCTCTTTCCTTAGTTCTTTTGTTAAGTGCTTTAGCCTTAGCTATACGCGCACGTACCTCTTCCTTTGTAGCCATTACTTGGTATTCCCTTTATTAACTTTCTGATTATGAACCTTCTGAATTTCAAAAGATGCCTTCTTAACAGCACCAGCGTGGGGTTTGTATTCCCCCTTCATGAGCTTGTAGCTATTACCTGACTTCATCCAGTGGAACCCACTAGGAGCAGATACAGTTTTATTAGCCATTCTATGCCTTCTTACTTGTTGCTGATTTATTTCTAAACTTAGCTGTTTTCTTAGCTACAGCCTTTGGCTGCTTCACGAACTGCTTCCCGGCAGCAGTCCCCTGGCGCTTTGCTTTTGTGGTTGCTGCATACTCCTTGGGGGACAATGCTTCTATTGCCTTCTTTGGAAGGTATCGCTCTCCAGTTTTGCTTGAGGGTTTCCCAGATTTTGTTTGCCACTTTTCTTTTGTCCACTTAGATAACTTATTCTCAGGCTTCTTATTTCCTGTGTAGCTACCACCATCATCTTTGTAATACTTAGTAGCGAGTTGCATAGCCCTTGCGGAATGCTTACCACCCATCTTAGCTTTAGCTTTTGCTTTAGCTCTTGCCCATTTAGCTGGGTCTTTCTTAGTTGCTACATTATCTGAGGATACTTTTGCCATAGTTATACCATGTTAGTACACATTTTGTCAATAGTAACTAATCACCTACACTTGATCTTGTTACAACTCAAAGCAAGTTAAAGTAGTTACAGGGTAAGGGGGGTAAACTTCTATATAATATGTTTATTATATGTTTGTTTATAACAGTATTAAGAGGGAGGGCTTAAAGCTGGTATGTTTAAACTTATAATATTCTTTATATGTTTTAGTTATATTATATATAAAGATAATACTCTTTGAAGGTTATGTTTTTACATAGGATATATTATTATATACCCCCCTTAGTTGCAAGTTATCCCATTTCCTGTACCTTTAGTCAAGCTGAAAGACTCACTCTGTATAAATTAAATTATACAGCAACTCTGTAGCCCGCAGATAATCGATTAAGTGTGACATTTATGCAACACTCTCTATGTACGATTTCCCATTGACACGATTTGAGGCCCTACTCCACACATTGGCTAGGTTCTGCCATTGCTACTATAACTATTATAATAGAATATGTACATGTTATGGTAGTATCTGCTATCCAGGGGGGCATAGGTTCTCTATAGTACCGTCCTGGTGTACGATCTGTAATATGATGTGTGGTAGGCTCTGTGTATGGTGATGTGGTATACAGTTGAAATACCTGATTTTGTGCACACTTCATATATATATACGTATAGGCCCCCCATGGCCCCTGCGTACCCCCGCATTAGCCGCATGAGGGGGGTATATGATCGCTGTGAGGCGTGGTGACCCGCATTCGCTCACCTTATCCCCCCACAATCGCAGTAAACCAAGGGTTTTATAGGTCAAACCAGCTGATTGATAGTCAGCTTCCCCCTGTTTTGCGATTAAATTGTGTGATTTCTGAGCCGCCACCGTCGCTTTAAGGGTCAAGTACAACCATATCCCCCCTACCCTATGGGTAAATCATACTCTCAAAACCTACCCCATATCCTACCTTTATATCCTAGATATAAGCTGGAACAATCCCTAATCCCTACTGTCATAATAGAAGATTGACGCGCATCTTTCTTATGAATGAAAATAATGGCTGACTTCTTACGAAGCCATTATTATTCTTTCACATCAACCAATCGGAGCAAAATCAAATGGCCCTAACCCAGAATTGGCAGCACCTTGAAGCCGTAGGATTTGATGTCGCTGTTAGCCCAAAGGCAAGCCGTGGCAAGCTTAAAGTTTATGGCAAAAAGATTAATCAGCACCGTGACGACCTAGCGGGATGCAAAGCATCAGAGGGTCAACTCGTATTCCATAAGGACGCTGTGTTCTTGTTGGAACAACAACTTATCAATGAAGGATCGATCATCATGGCACAACGTATCTTAAGAGCACGTCCTTTCGTAGAAAATAACACAGTGGCTGTCATTGCTATGCAATCATTGGCTGAACTCAACAAATGGAAGTCACGCTTTGTAAACAAAGATGTGATAG
>Ga0209816_1001040_pt1 | contig 20905 bp, 5 predicted proteins | sample CoawatmetaG01DNA_FD_187509 | JGI IMG/M metagenome (GOLD analysis project Ga0209816, IMG submission 187509) | Marine microbial communities from the West Antarctic Peninsula - Coastal water metaG017-DNA (SPAdes) (version 2) | ecosystem: Environmental > Aquatic > Marine > Coastal ...
CATGATAAAATCAAAAAATGCATAAAAAGCAATGACATACCGTTATTTATCGTCATTGGTCACGTTGTGAATCGCCTCCGAGTGGCTCTATATCGACCGTTAATCATCTGTAAAAAACCGCCCATCTTTCGTTTACATCCTGTTTACAATCTAGCCACCATCTACCGCTACAATGCCTGCAGAAGAAAAGAAAGAGATTAGTTGTAACGTTATGTAATTCATTAAAGTCGCCTGAGGTACCTTACAAGGTTTCTCGGAATAGAAGGTAAGCTACTAGTTTAGTTGAATATTTTCTTGTTTGACCAAAATTAATTCGCTAACATCGCGAATGTTTGCCGCATTAAAGCGACTTGTCGCATTACAAAGTGGTTACAAGAGTTACATAAAATGCCTCTAATCTAAGCAGAGAAGTGTTCACGAAATGAAATTTATAACGGGCTCTCGAACAAGTGGAAGAAAGATTATGTTAGCTGAATTGTTGTTACTCATTGCCATGGCGCCATCACTTGCAAATGCGGAACCGCAGATTTTGCTAGATATGGTTGCCTACAGAACCGAGATAGTCATTGTTGATGGTCAAGAAGTGACCAAGCAGGTTGAGACGACCACGATCGAACCAGGTCAAGAGCTTGAATATAAGATCAATTTTGTAAACGAGGGCGATGAACCAGCCACATCGGTCATCGTTAATAACCCCATTGCATCTGAGACTCTTTATGTGCCGAACAGTGCGATGGGCGAAGCGATAGAGTTTTCAGCTGACGGCGGTTCAACCTTTCACGTCGACGGCGAAGTTATCTACCAAGCCAAAGTGTTTGGTGGCGGTACAGAACAAAGAACAGCAAATGCCGATCGATACACCAATATTCGTTGGGTCATCGGTCAGATTGAGCCGGGTCAGAGCGGTGAGCTGACATTCAAGGTAAAAGTTAAGTAATTTTGGGGATCAGGGTTATGGCAAATAAAGTATCTACAAGGAAGTGGTTCGTAAAATGCCTGGCGCTTATGTCAGTCGTTGTCGGGTTTTCAATCGCGCAGCAGGCGTCGGCTAGTACAGCTGCGAACGCGAGAATTCAGAATCAGGTTACGGTGACCTATACCGGTGGTTCTGATACCGCTGCAGTTTATGTCACTGTTAAATTGATTGAGGTAGCGCCGAATATTTCGGCCGGCTCACCAGTGCCAGCCACGATCGCCTCGACCGGAACATCAAGTACTGTGTTTACACTTACTTCAGCCTCAAACGGCCCAACGGCTCACACTTTCACATTAGATGCGAGCAGCAGTTGTACATCGACCTGTAATACTGTCTTTCCTGCAACTACTGCGGGACTCACTGATGGTGAAGAAGTACTCTTGTACGTTGGTCCAGCTGTCGGCCCCTTGCCAGGAACACTTTTCTCATCAGGTGATTCTCTCAGTCTTGGTGCAACGACATATTACTCAGATACCGGTTTGACAGATTGTACAGCTGCTACACCTTCCGATTGTGTAATTACTGTTCCGAATGACGCCGCCTCGGGTGGGGGAGTTAACGGTATATCTGACACAAGTGAAGTGGTCATAGGGGGAGAGGTCTGCTCTGTAACTGTTCTAACAGATCCAGGCCCTCAAGGGACTGCTTCAGGTTCAAACGCCGAAACAACGCTGCAGCTATTTGATTGTACGGCCAACCCAACCGGACTGGCGGAAGGCTCCACAATTTTTGAACAACTCGACGTGACAATGGTTTTCGACCCAAGTGTTGGTGGAACCCAATCACCTGCGCCGGGTGGTTCTGAAGTAATCACAATCGTGCTTGATGTTGACGGAAACTCTGACTCCACAAATATCAATTTAACCGCGTTCACTTTGACAGTGGATAAATACGTGAAGAATATAACCACCGTAAACGGTACGGGTTGTTCTTTTGACTTTGGTAATGGCACTAGCATAAATGGCTCCGCAAATACCAGTGGAAATTTTTGTCCAACCGCAACAGTTGAGGCAGCCCCTGGTGAATTTCTTGAATACTTGATTGTCGTGGAGAACGGTTCCGGTAGCGATACCGCCGCTGTGAAGGTGACGGATATTGTGCCTCAGTTCGTCAATTATATAAGCGACACCGTCAGAGTAAGTACCGATTCATCGGGAAACGGCACCTACACAGCACAAGGTGATGCGTTTACGGGCGATAATGATGAGGTTGATGTTGATACTACAACGCCACTAACCACTATTTACATATACGCCAATGCTACAAACAATGATCAAGCGGCAGCGGGCGATGAAGAAGCGCAGACTTCCCTAACTAACGGTGACTTTGTTTATATTATTTATAAAGTGCAAGTCCAATAGCGGCTTGCCGAATACCTAACGTTTCGTAAACATTTTGTTGGCGGATTGAATAAAGACAAGTGAGATTGATGATGAATATAAACAAACGACTGTTAGGCTTTTTTCTACTGATAGCACTCGGTATCGGTGGACAAAGTGCGCTGGCTAACACGGCTGCAAACTCAACAATTGTGTCGAACGTCACCTTGAGCTTCGACCAGGGCGCTGATGAAACAGCTTTTGCGCTGGTCACCGTGAATTTGGTTGCGGCGGCCCCGAACTTTGTTGGATCGGCGACTGACCCAGCAACCATCGATGAAGATGGTACAGCCGTAGTCACATACGCCATTTATGCTAACGCTAATGGTCCTGATACGTATGACATTACCGTTTTTCCTTCACCAGTTTGTGACAACTTGGCGAACGATGGTCTGACCTGTAGTGACTTCTACTCAGATAATTTGTTGGCGAGTGAACTCGCCCTATCGACAAGCACCCTAGAATTAGGCGCGACAACAGTTTTTTCAACAACTGGATTCGATGATTGTGTTCACACCACTGTAGCAGGTGCAGAATGTCTAGCGACAGTGCCAAATGATGATGACACAGGTCTGAGTGCGACCGGTGTGAACGGTTTAGTGTCGGGTGATACAGTTTATCTTGAAACAGGTACTGTTGAGTGCCTAGTAGATATTACTACTGATAACAGTTCTGCAACCAATCAAGGTAGCCCAGCCGGTGCGACGTCGGTGATCGAAATTTATTCATGTGACGGTGTTGGCCTTACAACTGTTCCAGCCCTCGGCACGGTTATCGGCGAATCTAAATCTTTCACTTTGACGTTAGACCCAGATGCTGCGACTCCTATTTTAGGTTTGCCTGCAACGCAGACAATTGCTGTACAGACGAACATTGAATCAAACACAACACCTGCGGGTACTGCTATCCAGTCTGTAGCACGTGTCTTCACAGTAGAAGTTGTTGCCGCATTAACAATCAACAAGTTTGTTAAAAACATAACGAATACAGGCGCAACTTATAATGTGACCTGTGGCCCTGCTTCAACAGCGTTGGTTGCAGTTGCGGCGGCGCTACCTGTGGCAGATGCCATTACTGCGACGAATTTGGGCACACTAAATTCTGGATCAGCTGACACCAACTCATTCTGCGAATCAGGTGCTGTGACTGCTGATCCCGGTGATACATTGGAATACTTGATCGTGATTAATAACGGTGATGGCAGCACTACATCGACCGTAATTATGCAAGAGCCGATTGCTGATTTCACGTTATTTGGAACTGACGCTAACGAAGGAACCGCAGAAAATCTGGTTGTGTTTACCGCGGACAACAGCGCTGCCTGGACCGGTACGACCGATGCAACTGCCGATGATCAGGTAGAGTTCGACACGGGCGGACGAAGCCTCTACTTCTATCCAGGCGGTACTTCCGATGGTAACGGTACATTTGGTGACGCTGCTGACGGCGGGACGCTAACCGGTGATGATTACTATCTTCTAATTTACACAGTTACCGTTCAGTAAAAGACTCACGGCCAGCGCATCTAGCGCTGGCCGTTCACGAACTCGATAGAACTCAAACCCTCGACCAGGACAGCGTAATGATTGTGCGAAATATCAAGTACTTGATAGCGGTCCTGCTACTAAGTGCATTTTGCCAATCCGTCTTTGCTGTTGCACCTGCCAACACCGATATTAAAGCGGCGGCGACTCTAACCTATACCGGTTTGTCGGCGCCCATTGTTGTATCGGTGAATGTCAAAGTTATCCTTAAAACCGCATCCCCCAACATTGATGTACCCGTCACAGTGACGGTTGCAGAGCAACAGTCTAGTCAAATTACGCTCTTTTTTACAGCCAATGCAAACGGTGAAGATGCTTACCCATTAGCAAGTTTCTCGACCCCTACCGACGTTACCAATAATCAACCGGCTGTGTTTTTAGTTGATGCAATTATTACGAATAGCGTGAGCCTTGGCGCAACTGCAGCGTTTGCTCAGGCATCGGCGGGCGCAACGAGTATTCTGGTGCCCTACGATGGTACTGCGGGCTCGTCCGTTAACGGTTTGCTTGGTGGCGACAAGGTCGTTATCAACGGGGCAGAATATGATATTGCCTCAGTCGTTGATAATGGAAACGGCAATGACAAAACCATTAACTTCTCGCAGCCGCTTGCTGTCATGGTGCCGTTCGGCACGCTCATCGCTGAAAGACGCGAAGTTGTTTTACGAATCCCCACTGTTGGCAACTTAACCACCGCAGCACCAGGTTCGATTCAGACTCGGGTGACGGTTACCAACAGCGGTTCAGAGTCAATCGACGTGCTCCATACAACCAACGTTGTAGCGGTCAATTTTAAAAAGTTCGTCCGTAATGTAACGACGCCTAACGGTGATGTAGCTGACGCGGTGACAATAAATGGTGAGGTTTATTTTACCGATGAGACAGATACCGTTTTGGCGACACGTGGCGATGTTTTGGAGTACGCCATAAGAGTCATCGCGCCACTCGGAACAAGTTTGAGCGATGTCAGAGTGTCAGACCCTGTGCCGATCTTCACACTTTACAACGCAAACTCGAGCCGTCTGAATACGATTACGGTCAATGCGGATGGCATCGCCTCGCCACTGATAGCGCCAGGGATGTTGATTGACGACGACACCGGGCGAACAGCAGAAGCGATAGCAACTGGCACGATTGGTGCTGGTAATACAGCTGTGGTGACGTTTCGAGTCACGGTGGAATAGGACAACCCATGCAAGCCAGTGCTGCAAGCTCATTCGGCAATTGCAGACGGTCAGCGACTACGTGGCCGCACATTTTTGCGTCTAAATTTCGTCATTTAGTTCTCTTTTTAGTCATATTTTTAGCGGGTGCAGCTCAAGCAATTCCACCGACACCCGGCGACATTATTCCTAGTGCCGCAACCCTATTTCTGGGTGATGAGGTTAGGCTCATTTCTGTTGTATCGGTGCGTATCCGCAGCACGGACAATAATATCGATCTTGACGATGTTGGGCTTGAGTTGTCGCCTAATCAAGCAGAGGAGAATCAGCCTGGTGTCTTGATCGGTGACTTAACTGCATTTAGTCTAACCTCTTCAGACACTATCTCTCTTGAAAGTATGACACTGGTTAGCAACGATCCAAGTTTTGTCGTTGTAAGTAACCAGCTTCGACTCGTTGGCGGGTTTGCCTTTAATTTTGAGGAAACTGACCAGTTTCGCGTCACCATTTCAGTAACAGTCAATTCAACAGGCGAGACGAAAGTCCTTTTTGTCAATGTCAGCGTCATCGACGTAAATGAAGCGCCGACAAAAATCGATATCAACGGCAGCTTAGTGCAAGACAATACACCGGGCGAAATCGTCGGTGACTTGACTGTTCTGGACGAAGACATCGCTGACACCCATACTTTTACCGTGTCGGATGATCGATTTGAGGTCACCGCGAATGCCGAGTTAAAGCTCAAAGATGACCAGAGTCTTGATCTTAATGAAAAGGTCACGGTGACGGTGACCGCAACAGACTCTGGTGGCTTGACCATTTCAACCGACATTCTGGTTGTGACTAATGTGGCGGATATCCCGCCAACACCGTCGGCTTTGCAACTGTTTCAAATCGATCCAACCGGGGTTGACACGCTTGCGCTGGATGCACAGTCTTGCGCCTCGCCGACTAACCCCGTGGTGATTAGTCCTGCATTTTCAGATAGCTTTATTCTGCCGGGTGCTAACCAATTTTCTGAGGCAAGCATTGTTGAAATTGGCGGCTTACTCGTGGTTAAAGTTAAAGACACGGACAAAAACCTAAGCCCGCGCCGAATTGATTTCATCGAGGTGATTGTCTCTGGCAACATAAGCCGCGACGCAGAAACCTTAACGCTAAGAGAGACCGAGTTAGCCAGCGGTGAATTTATCGGTTATCTTTCGACGACGATTGGCGCGAGTGCGGCAAACGATTGCGCGTTGAGCGTTGCCTCGGGTGAAACCGTGACCGCAGCTTATATTGATGCTCTCGATGCGTCGGATCGATCGTCGGGTAAGGCCGGCTTCTCGCCAACCAGTCGAGTATTTGATGCGGAAACCGGTCAGTTGATATCCGGCATGATAATTATCTTGGTTAACGCGGACACCGATCAAGCTGCGACCGTTTTTGGCGATGGCGCTGACTTTGCATCTTTTTCTTCTGCCTTAAAAACAGGTGAAGCGCTACGAGACAAAGCGGGTGTATTTTACGACTTCCGATCAGGTGAGTATCGATTCCCCGTTGTTGCGGCCGGTAACTATCGCTTTGAACTTTTCAATCCAAAAGCCTACGAAATATTTGCCTATGAGGACGGCCAAGAATCGAGCTTGCCCGCAGGTTTTTCATTACGTGAGGGTTCAAGGGGTGACGTTTTCAGTTTCGCTGGTGGTGCTCTAGGTGCAATTGACATTCCTCTTAGACGCATTGTTGAAAATCAACCCGATGACCCGACACCCTCGAGTATTGAGTTTCTGCAGTACAGCGCTAACCCCTCTTTTGGTACGCCCGTTCAAGTCGGTGCTACGCGATGTGTTGCAGGTTCTGGCAGTGAACTGGTGGAGTTAGGTCGGGCCGGTGATACGCCGGTGCCTGTGCCGGGCACGGTGAACTTAGCACCGACCGACGTTTATAAGGCGGGCCAGCCTGTTTTTATTCGCGTCACCGACTTCGATCAGAATGCCGACGCAACAAAGATAGACACCGTAAATATTGAACTATCGGTAGGCGTATTGAACGAGATTGAGTTCTTGATTCTTGAGGAAACCGGTGTCGATACCGGTGTTTTTGTCGGTTACATTCAGTCGAGTGCAGATGAGACCGAGAGCTCGAACAATTGTATGTTGGGCGTTGCGCAGAATGAACCGATTGAGACGGTTTACACCGATGCGTTCAACCAAACCGACACCTCTGAATCACGTATTTTGGTCGACCCCTTTGGTATTTTGTTTGATACGTTGTCAGGTGCGCCTATCGACGGCGTTACTATCCGGTTGCTGAATGTTGATACAGGTTTGCCCGCGGAAGTGTTTGGTGACGGGCCTGCATTCGCGCCTTATGCAAATGTGTTAGTCACCGGTGCAGGCACCGTTGATGAATCGGGTTTGGCTTATGATTTTGCACCGGGTAACTATCGTTTTCCATTCGTTGAATCAGGTAATTATCAATTGGTGGTAGAAGGCCTGCCCGAGGACTATACCTTCCCTACAGTCAAGTCTGATGAGGAACTGCTTTCCGTACCAGGTGGTCCCTACGATGTCACTAATGGCTCGAGAGGCGATGTTTTCTTTGTGCCGATTGGCCCTGCACTCCGTATTGATTTGCCCGCTGACCCTGTTACAGCAGACGTTGCGGTGACCAAGTCCGGTAATAAATCAACGGTCGCCCCGGGTGACTTTATTCAGTACGCCATTGGTTTGTCGAACCAAGTCGAAGGACCGATAGGTCAGATTGACGTCGCTGATTTTATGCCGAAAGGATTCCGTTATGTGCCAGGGTCGATGAAGATTAACGGCGTGCAGGTTGAGGATCCTATACAAACATCCGCTAGAGAGCTGTTAGTTTCATTTATTAGCGTCGATTCGGATGCGCAGTTAACCTACGTTGCCGAAGTGACCGTTGGCGCTGAGCCAGGCGATGCGGTCAATATCGCATCAGTTTCCGGCCCGCGTATTCTCGTCTCAAATACAGCTGAGTACTCAGTCAGAGTCGTTGAAGACTTTCTACAAAGCAAAGCCATTGTTGTTGGTAGGGTGTCGTTGGCTGCCTGTGAGGCGGATAGCGCTAAAGGTTTATCGACGGATGACATGACGGAAAGTGCCTCAGATGCGGCAGTGTCCGAGGAAATTGCAACGCAACCAAACTTAGGTCTCGCTGATATCCGCTTGTATCTTGAAGATGGCACGACGGTGCTGACTGACCAAGATGGTCAATGGCATATTGAGGGCATTGAGCCTGGTACACATGTTGTTCAGATTGACAAAGAATCGATTCCAGAGCGTTATGAGATCAACATTTGCGAAGGTAACAATCGACATGCGGGTCGCGGCTTTTCACAATTTGTTGACGTTAAAGGTGGTTCAGTTTGGCGCGTTGACTTCCATTTGCAAGAGCGACCCGAACCTCAAGGCGACGTCTCTGTCACGCAGCAGCTTATAGAAAGAGAAGACCAAACCGATGTGGTGATCGACGTTCGTGTGCCAGAATTAGTTGAACTAAGTAAGCTTAAAACCACCTATAGAGCGCCTAGGGGCTACGAAATTGTCGCCGGCTCAAGCAAAGTTAACGGCGAAACCGTAGGTGCGAAACGCTCCATGGTTGGGTACGTGTTCGAGCTTGATGCGAGCCGAGACAATCAGGTGACGCTGAGCCTAAAGAGTAAACAAATGGCAAAACCCAAGCCTACTATCGAGCGTCAATCACTCACATTACGACCATCGTTTGGTACCCGCAGTGCAACCCTGTCTGATGCTGATCTGAAGTTGATGTACGAAACCGTCTATAAACTAAAAGACGCTACCGTGCTCGGTATTGAGGTAAAGGGACATTCGGACAATGTGCCGATTGCGCCAAAAAATCGAAAACAATACAAAGATAACGCAGCACTGTCTCTCGCACGTGCTGATACAGTGGCTAACTTCTTGAAACGCAACCTGCAGCTCGCCACTGATCAAGTGCAGGTGTTTGGGATTGGCGATCGTGAGCCAATTGTTAATAACTCATCAAAACAAGGGCGTGCGGCGAACCGCCGGGTCGACATTGTGGTTGTGACTGAAACTGTTGCAGCCAAATTGAGCACGGCTGAGGGTAAACAGCAGACCAAAGCCAAACCACAGATCAGTAGTGCACGGCTTTACTACACGTCGCCCGGTACACCAAGTGGACGTACTGAGCCAAATGAGATCGTTGTTGGCTCAAACAAAATTCGTAACCAGACCTCGGCGGTGGCGGTCGGCACGTGGGATCCGGTTGAAGTGGAATCAGAGGAGGTTGTCGTAGCTGGCCAGCATGCCGCCGATCAGCAGGGCATTCTGTCATTTGCGAGCGGTGATAGTTTATCCCTTAGAATCTCTGCTGTTCGACTCGATCTCGATAGTCGCTTGACGCCGAGACTCAGCCTCGATGGTTTAGAAATTCCACGTGATCGGATTGGTTTTAAGCAGGCAGATGATGAAACGGGTAAAACCCTATATAGCTATATTGGCGTTGATTTTGGCGAATCGGGCGATCGTCTTTTAAAACTTGAGGGTCTCGACAGGCAAGGTAACGTTAAATTCGAAGAAGAGGTTACCGTTGTTCGAACCGGTGAAGTTGCAGAAATCAAGGTGCTCAGTGTTGCGGATAACGTCGCCGATGGCATCACACCGGTGAAGGTGAAGCTGCAGCTCCTCGATAATCGTGGCCGGACAATAGAAGCGTTAACACGATTAGAGTTGGTTGATGGCACCTTATTCCCTTACAACAGCGAGAATGATCGTCGGCAGTTTGATTTCCTTATCAAGGAAGTTGAAGTCGCAGGTAATGGGCTCGTAAGATTTCGCCCCGTTATTAAAGGCGGCTTGTACACAGCAAGGGTGCGTTATGCGAACGTCATTCAAGAAATAGAAGTGTTCGTTGAGCCTGAAAATAGAGAATGGATACTGGTTGGTTTAGCAGAAGGATCGGTTGCGCATAACAAAATCTCGGGCAACATGGAAAACCTTGACGCGGCTGATTTGGAAGAGTCTTTTAATGATGGTCGTGTGTCGTTCTTCGCCAAAGGTATGATTAAAAGTGATTGGTTAATGACGATCGCCTATGACACCAAGAAGCGCGATGATCATAGTTTACTGGGTGTTATCGCCCCCAACACCTATTACACGGTTTATGGCGATGCGTCACAACAACGTGTAGATGCACCCTCTGCCAAGAAGTTGTATTTACGATTAGAGAAGAACCAATTTAATGCGCTATTCGGCGATTTCAATACGGGACTAAATGCGACTCAGTTATCGCGTTATAGTCGAGTGCTAAATGGTCTGCAGACCGAATATGTTGGCAACAAGATTAAGGTCAACGCGTTTGCCAGTGAGACGAGCCAAGCATTTATCCGCGATGAAATTCGAGGTGATGGTACGTCGGGGTTATACAGTTTAACTGGCCAAGACATTATTCGGAATTCTGAAGCGATACGTATTCAAATTCGTGATCGTTTGAGGAATGAAATAATAATAGAAGAAAAGGAATTACGACCGTTTGTTGATTACACCATCGACTATCGAGACGGCACCGTTTTCTTCAAGTCACCTGTGCCGTTTCAAGATGATCAACTTAACCCTGTGTTTATAGTCGCTCAATACGAGAAAGAGACCGATGGCGAAGAAAAAATTAATGCCGGCGGTCGCGTTGCGCTGAAAATCGACGACAAAGCGAGTGAAGTTGGTGTGACGCTGGTGCGAGATGAAACTGTCGGTAGCAAGGCCGACCTAGCGGGTGTTGATCTGACCTATCATGTGACACCTTCAACCGAGGTGCGGGCTGAATATGCTTACACAAAATCAGAGGACAATACGGTTAGCTCCGACGGCAGCGCCTATCTGGTTGAAGTTGAGCATCACAGTGAAAAAATGCGCGGGTTAGTCTATGTTCGCGGCGAAGATGATGCGTTTGGCGTTGGCCAAATTAGTGATATCACGTCAGGTACGCAAAAACATGGTGTTGCAGCAGAGTACATATTACGCGAACGTCTAAGTGTCACTTCGGAGATCTATCAAGACGTTGATAAAGAGGCTGATGAAACGCGAACCGTCGCGGAAGCGAGATTGCAACAATCTTCCGAGGACAAGGGTTATTACGTCGGTGTCAGAACCGCGCAGGATGATTTGGCATCTGGTAAGAAACAATCAAACCAGCTAACGCTGGGTGGCAACATGCGAATGCTTGATGACAAATTGAATCTTTCTGCGATTACCGACACATCACTGGGCGGTAAGGGCGAAAATGCTGACTTCCCGACCAGACTTGGCGTGACAGCCGATTATCGGGTGACGGATGCTGTTTCCCTAGTAGGAACCCAGGAGTTTAGTTGGGGCGATGCGCAGGATACACAAAATACAAATGTTGGTTTGCGATACACCCCTTGGAAAGGTGCCAACGTCTCTAGTGGTGTGCAAAGTAGTTCGTCAGAAAACGGTGAACGAACCTTTGCCAATGTTGGTTTACAACAAAGCTATAATTTCAACGAGAATTGGGCGTTTGATTTTGGCGTTGATCGGGCACAAACAATTAAAGACCCAACAGAAAACACCGATAGCGTTAACGACGACAAAGTCGAGCCTGCCTTTGGTACAAGCAATGACTTCACAAGTTTGTCGGCGGGTGCGAACTATAGAGATGTTAACCTTGCATCCTTTACGCGGGTCGAATTCAGGCAGTCCGACAGTGAGGATAAGATGAATGTGGTCAGTGGCGTCCAACGCGATCTTGAAAAAGGTATCGTGGTCTTTGCTAAAGTAGAGGTGCTAACGACTGATACGGCTATAAATCAAGAAGATCGTTACATTGTTCAATTTGCGATGGCTTATCGGAAACCCGGTAGTAAGTTTACGATTCTTGAAAAGCTGGACCTTGGTTTAGAAAAAATTGCAGGCACAGTGTCTTCAGAGACACGCAAGATAGTGAACAACCTCAACGTCAACTATCAATATGATGCGCGTACTCAAATGTCATTTCAGTATGGTGCAAAGTATGTTTTGGATACCTTTGGCAAGGATGACTACTCCGGCTACACAGATTTGATCGGTTTGCAGGTTCGTCATAATTTGTCTGATCGCTGGGATGTTGGCATGAGTGGGTCCTTGTTGACCTCCTATGAGTCTGATGTGCAAGAGTATTCTTATGGATTCTCGGTGGGGTACCTTGCCATGAGAAACATGTGGTTGAGCGTCGGTTACAACTTTGATGGTTTCGTTGACGATGATTTCACCGATAGCGAATATCGCGCGGAAGGTGTCTTCTTTAAGTTTAGAATGAAGTTTGATCAGGACTCTGTGCGAGAGATTATGGATAGAGAGTTTTGGTCAGGCAGCCGCTTAAACCAGCCAGCTCAATCTCCTCAATCAATCACGAGTAGTGGCAGCGAATCGGCTGTTCAATAATTTGTCTGCGTTGTTGATACAAGGCTGACACTCAGTTCTTCCTCCGACACACACTAGATAGACTCGTGTTTAAATCTTTCGGGGCGTTGTACGACCATTAGTATCCGAAACTGATTGTTTGTCTGCCCGCGTAGGATGTTGTTCAACGTCCTTTTATGACGAAGTAATTACTTGCTAAAAGTCACCTCAGTAGACGTATAACAACGTGCCCAGTGTCAAAATCACATCATTGAGCCTGGCGTGATCGCGGTTAGCTAATCAAGGCGATGCGCACAGTGCGTACCGCGTAAATCTGCTATTTTTTTTATGCTCGGTTAGCGAAAATTTGAAAGCTATTGCACCTTCACTTCGTAGGTCATATCAAAAGACTCGCCCGCATTTATAGGCTCGCTAATGACGACCCTATAGTGGGTGACATCGCCATCATAAGGCGCGGCAAGGGTATGGTCGTAGACGATCGCAATGCCATCGGCGTCGACCGAGAACTCTTGCAATGTCAGGCTGAAGCCGTTGTCGAGCTGAAACGGTGTTAGCGAACCATACTTGTCGGCGTTTAACTGAACAAACTCGCTGATAAAACCTTTCAATTCAAGTCCCGTAGCTGTTGGTCCACTGGTGTGGGTCACCCGTACCGTATAGATGATGTCACTATTAGGGTCAGCATTGGTTATGGAACCATTTGTAAAATGTAACAGCGTGATTTGTGGCGTGCCGACAAAAAAAGTTTGATTGGCATTGTGTGTTATTTCAAGTTCCTCGCCCTCGATTACGGTGACCTCTGCCTCCCAGAAGCCCGAGGCTGCCATGGGGGGAATCGAATATTGAAACTCGTAGATCTTGATACCATTGCCAACATCTTCAAACACTTGTTCCATATTACCAGTCGTAATACTCGCACCGCCGGGAAGTTTAACGTCGATAGGCGGACAGTTCACATCCAATGTTGTAGCAGGTGGGCAATTAACGTTGATATCAAAACTGCCAAAGGGGTCACTAACGATTGCGCGTAGAAATATAATGTCGCCTTGCTGTGCAGAAGTGATTTGATTGCCTAAGCCTGTAACCGTTGCGCCGCCATGAGCAGCGTCGTAAAGCTTGATCTCGTCGATGTTGATGACCGTTAGTGAATTCAAGTTCACCTGTGAGAAGGGTTCAGTTTTTCCAGAGTTGAAACTAGAGAGGATCAGATTTTCGCCAGCCGTTGCTGTCTGGTTTGAAATTGTTAGCCTAAGTTGTGTGCCCTTCAGAAGCGTTATGTCGCCTGGGATATTGAGAACAAAGGGAACACGCGTGCCGGTTGCGAGATTGTTCCCGAGGGAAACAAACTGGTTATCGTCATCAATGATCCCAGAAGAGGCGCCGAAGTAACTGAGTTGAACATTGACGCTGCGGTTGGTATCGGTCCCTGTACGATGCAGCCAAAGGAACACGGTGAGGTCGCCTGCGGCAAGGGTAATGTCTGTTTCAAATGCAGGGCTTAGGTCGATGGTCGTGTTACTCGAATTATTAATGATGGCCTCAGTGAGAGCAGGTTGTTGTCGAGTCAGTATTTTTGAGCCTGTATTTAGAGTATCAAGGTACAGGGCCTTGGTGCCTACCGAGGCAAGTTGTGATTCGGATACGATTAGTGTTTCTGCTGTGGCGGAGCCGCTTGGTCCATCGGGGTTGATGACACTCGCACTATTGTTCAACAGAGTGCCAGCCGCTAGGCCGCCGATGACATCTACAGTGAAAACCACGTCAACTGACCCCAATGCCGGGACGCCAATGCTGGTGATATCAACCGTATCCGCAGGAGCTGCACCATTCACCGTGCCACCGCCGTTGTTTGAGATGGTGAGATTAGTGGTGTTCGAATCTATAACGTCGAAGAGGCTAACAGTGGCGACTGCATCGTTTGTCTCACTAATTGTAATTGTGTATTCAAGCGTGTCACCAGGCTCAACATCGCCGCCATTTTGATCAACGACGGTTTTTGTCGACGTTGAAATATCCGGGGTATCGTTGGTAAAGAAAACAGCCACGGCTGAATGCTCGATGGTGCCTTCAGTACCCTCATGGGCTGTAATTGAGACGTCCCACTGGCCTTCGGCTTCGTCAACAAAATCCGGTACGGGGAACTCGAACTCATATAGATGTTCCCCGTCCGCAGTATCGTCATCAAGGCGTGTCATAAAACCGGAAGGCGTATCATCGACAGGTCCGGTGAATGAAATGGTGGGGCAAGTGTTCGTAGGCGTATTTTGAGTACACAACGGGTTTATATCAAAGGCGCCAAAGGGGTCACTCACCGTTGCACGAAGAAAGAGGCTTTCACCTGCGGTGGCTGACGAGGTTATGCTGCCGCCGCCGTTGACGAATGAATCATCATAGATTTCGAATAAATCAATATTAATGACTGTATTGGCGTTTAGACCAATATATGAATAGTTACCTAGGCTAGGAAAGGATTGAACATCTATTTCTCGATTTGCATTGGGACTGCTATTTGTAATGTTTAACTCGAAGACTGTCCCGACAGGCAGCGTAAGGTCGCTCGCTAAACCAATAGCGAACGGTGCCGCCAAAATATTAGCGGTGTTGTTAGTAAGAGAAATCGATATTGTGTCAGACCCTATTGTGCCTGAACTGGGCCCTGAGTAGCCTAAGGTTACATCGATACTCCGGGTGCCGTTCCTGTTGTCTCCATTAACAAAGATTTGCCCATTGATGGGACCACTACCCAGTGTAAGTTCTTTTTCGGTCGGTGCGCTTTGGCTCAAGTTAAAATTTGGACCGGCCCCATTTAGATGTTCTGTAGAATTGGCGGTTGGTACCGTTCGGGTCAAACTGGGTGTACCGCTTAAATCTTCGAGGTAAAGGTTCTTTGCGCCAGCTGAGCCCAACAGAGAAAGAGAAACTATAATACTCGGTGCTTGTACGCCGGCTCCGGGTCCATTTGGATTGTAGATGGTGGCGCTATTGTCCACAAAATCACCGGGCAGAGCGGCTCCATTGATGGTTACTTCAAATTCTATGCTGACTAGACTATTCGCTGGCACAGTGACGTCGGTTAGGCTTAGCGTGCCGCTACTCACGCCGCCCGTAAACACGACAGGGTCGAGACAATTATCAAAGGGTGCCGTAATATCTTGGCATATTGTTAAAGAACCGGGGACATAGGTTGTGTTGCTAGGGAGAACATCTGTGATGGTAACGCCGATTTCCTGTGATCCGCCTGTTTCATAGATGTTGATTGTGTAGACCAGGACATCTCCAGGATCTGCATCGCCACCAAATTTGTCTACAACCTGTTTTTCAGAGGTAGAAAGGTTCGGGTCATTCGCCGTACTGAAGTTGGCAACAGCCGTATGATCTATTGTTCCTTCGGTACCTTCGTTGGCCGTCACGGTGATATCCCAAAGGCCTAAATCCTCTTGACCTTGACCGGCGGTCAAACCCTGTGGCGGGACAAGGTAGGCATATTCAAACGTCTTAGTGCCATCAGTGGGGTCCAATTTCATATCCAGATGTGCATTCACGAGTTCATCGACAGGGCCGCTGATGGTGATACTAGGACAATTTGCGTTTGCAGCTGATGGAGGGGCGGGACAACCAGGGTTGATGTCGAAGCTACCAAAAGGGTCGCTGACGACGGCGCGAATAAATGCCGTCTGACCAGGGTTGCGAGACGTTACGATGCTGCCCGCAGGATAAGCGACATCATACACTTCGACATTATCTACATTGACCACGGTGTTGGCGTTTAATTGGATTTTGGAGGCAAAGCCCGAGTCAAAACTATGGATATCTAACTCTTCGTTGGCATTACTGTTGTTTGAGACTGCCAAGCTCAACGTTGTATTCGCTGCTAAAGCAAGATCCGCTGCAAGATCGATGCTGAAAGGTACAATAACTATAGCATTTGTGTTGTTGGTTAAGTTGATGCCAGTAATATCACTGCCGATAGTGCCGTTCGAACCACCGCTGTAGCTGAGTGTGACTTGTATGTCTCTGGTTCTATTATTTTTGTTGTCACCATTGATGGCAAGATAGACGGGAATCGGGCCGTTACCGAGTGTCAATGGTAGCGACGTAGCCGGTGTTAACGCAAAAGAGGTTGAATCACCACCATTCAGATGAACAGTCGTGTCAGCGTCCCCCGCGGCAATAGGATCGATACGTGTCAAATCACGCGAAGTATTTAAGTTGGTTAGGTAAATGTCCTTAGCACCGGCGACGCCAATTTGCGACGGGGAAACAACAAGACTGGGTGCACCGATGACCGCACCTGGTCCGTTGGGGTTAGTGATCGTGGCTGTGTTGTTGACTAAGTCGCCGGGGTTGGCACCGGCATCAATCGTGGCTTCGAATTGAATTTGTACCCGCCCATTGGCGGGTACCGTGAGTCCGTTGATGGCAAGATTCGAACCTGTGAAGCCGCCAGAAGATATAACGGGTTCGACACAGTTGTCTAAAGGTGCGCTTGAATCCTGGCAGAGCGTCAGTGTTGCCGGAATGTAAGTCAGGTTGCCAGGCAGGATGTCTATCACGCTCACGACGGTTTCAGTTGCGCCACCTGTTTCAAAAATATCAATGGTATAGATAAGCACATCACCGGCATCTGGCTCACCGCCGAATTTATCCACAACCGATTTCATTGAAGTGGAAAGGTTTGGAATGTTTTCAGTACTAAATGAGCTGAATGCGGAATGGCTAACGGTGCCTTCAGTGCCTTCGTCCGCGGTGATTGAAATGTCCCATTGACCCGCGGGTTCATTCGCAAGGGTTGGGAGTACAAAACTGTATTCGAATGTGCGGGTGCCATCGTCAGGGCTGGGATCATCAACTAAGGTCATATTGCCATTGTCTGAATCGTCATCGGGCCCCGTTAGAGATATCGATGGACAGTTAACAGATGGAGTAGCGAGTACGCAGTTAGGGTTTATGTCGAAACCACCAAAAGGGTCACTCACAATTGCACGTATATAGACCGTACCAGGTGGGATGATGGTTGTGACAATGCTGCCGCCGGAAAAGGCTGCGTCGTACACGTCAATAGAATCAATATTGATAACAGTTGAGGCATTCAACTCAACGGCATTTATCTGAGTAGTGCTGTTCGATGTGATGTCAGCATCGCGGTTGGCGTTGCCAATATTATTTGTGACGGTTAGGTCCATTGACGTACCCGCTAGCAGGGTAGTTTGCGTTGCAAGATTAATATAGAAACTGGCCTCTATTGCAGTTCCGTTCAGATTCATGACTTGTGATTGAGTGCCGATGGTACCGGTTGATGTTCCTGAGTAACTAAGGTCAACAGTGATTTGTCGTGCCTTATCACCAGATTCCGAACTGCTCAACCAAAGCGAGACGGGTATGGGCCCAGGTTCCAAAGTAAGGTCTTTTTTGAATTCAGGGCTAATACTGAAGCTCGCAGTACCGCCTTGTTCATCAATAGTTAAGTTCGAAGTTGACGCAGTAGCGGTGCGCGATAAATCGCCCGTGCCGCCGTTAGTACCAAAGTCAGCAAGATTATTTAAGTAAAGTATTTTGTTGCCACTCGATGGGATCAAAGAAGGCGACACGGTTAGAGACGGTGCGGCAGGGTTAGCGCCGACACCAGCGGGATTGTTTATGCCTGCGGTGTTGTTCACCAAGTCTCCAGGCTGTGCGGATGGATCTACAGTGACTTCAAACGTGATAACGGCGATGCCATTGCCGTTGCCATATAAATCAGTGCTTTGATTTGGAACAGTAATGTTATTGATGTTCAGTGGTCCTGTGCCCACGGTTGAATTGTCTATCGCGCCGGCAGGTATGGTGATGCTGTCGAGTGCGCCAAGGTTAGCATTTAGAAAGTCAGTCACGCTCACATTGTTCGCATTGATGTCTGTGGTATTTGCTAGCGTAATTGTGTAGACCAGTACATCTCCAGGTTCTGTTTCACCGCCAAATTTATCTACAACAGACTTGGTCGATTGGGTAAGGTCGGACACGGAGTCAGTGTTGAAGACGACAGCAGCAGTATTGGATATGGTCCCTTCGTCTCCCTCATCAGCGGTCAACTGAACCGACCAAGTACCTTGAGTGGGAGGAGCCGGTGCCGCAGGAACGATGAATTCCCAATTGTATGTTCTTGTCCCCGCATCTCCATCTACTATTTCTGTAAAGGTCGTTTCTGACTCGTAGCTTGCAGTAGAATTAGGGTTAACGGTCGCTGTGTCGGGATCGGTAATAACCAATGTTGGATTGCCGTTAGGCTGAATATCTGCTTCCCCAAAAGGATCGCTGACCACGGCCTGAATGTGAATTGTATCGCTAGGCGCCGGTGTGGTTGTTATGGCGCCTGCGCTTCCGCCGCCACCAGTATCATCATAGATAGTGATGCTATCGATGTTGATAACCGTTTCAGCGTCTAGCTCGATGGTACTGGGGACGGAATTTAAGAACGTCGACACAGACGTTTGTCTATTCGTGTTATCTACTGTGTTGTTAGTAATTCGAAGAAAGATCTCGGTGTTTGAGTTGAGTTGCACGTCACTTGCGAGCGTCATGACTGTTGTTATCAAGCTCGCATTTCCAGCTCCTTCGCCAAGTACCACTGATTGCGTTTCAGTGTCGATAATACCAGTTGATCCGCCTCCGCCCGCACCGCTTTGATATCCAAGTTGAAATTCAACAATTCTGGGATTGGCTGCGCCCTTGTCATTTCGATGTAACCATGTGTTTACGTTAATAGGACCGGCGTTTAATGTCAGTGGTTTAGCTGTAGGGGGCGATTGGGTAATGGTGACGGAATCGCCTATGCCTGCCAGACTAATGTCGGTGTTGTCACCAGCGGCATTAGATTCGTCCTCATCGCGTGTTAGAGCATTGGTGACATCCAAGTCATCAAGATAGAGAAGTTTGGATCCGTTGGAGGGTGCGCCATAAACAAAAATACTCTGCGCGACGACATCAATGTCGCCGCCATTGGGTTCATCGATCTGTGCAGTGTTATCTATCCGGCTGCCAATGGGTGCGCCCAAGCTAATGTCGACTTCGAAGATAACCGATTCGGTAGAGTTTGCTGACACTGTAATATTGTTGATATCGATCACAGTCGAAGTCGAATTGTTAGTTGCGCCAAAAGGAAAACTGATGATGTTCAAATTATTGGTTGCTGGAGGGATGTAGTCAAAAATAGATACGCCAATAGCATCTCCGCCATTGGTCTCGCTCAGAGTTATGGTATAGCGCAAAGTGTCTCCGGGACGATTGACGGCGCTGTCAATGTTCACAACGGATTTTACCGAGCTTGATAAGTCGGGCTCGTTGGCTGTTTGGAAGCTGGTTGAGGCCGAATCTGAAATCGTTCCTTCATCTCCCTCATCGACGCTTAGGTTGATATCCCACTGTCCCAACGATGGTCCCGAGGCGGGAATGACGAAATCCCATTCGAAGGTCGTTTGATCATCCGGGCTGCCCGATATTTCTGTAAATGTGCCAGTAAAGCTACTCAGCGCATCTGGATCTGTAATGGTTAGCGAGGGCTGTCCTGTTGGCTGAATGTCGTATTCGCCAAAGGGATCGCTGACGATGGCTTCGATACAAACAGCATTACCCGGCGCCGTATTAGCAGACAGAAGCGCGCCTCCACTGATGCAAGTGCCGTCTCTGACGATAAGGGCATCAACGCTAATGACGGTTTGAGAATCAAGTGCCAAGGACGATGAAACGCTGGTCAATTTGCTGTGAATTGAGAACTCATCAGCGAGGTTCACCGATGTGTTTTGCACCCTTACGCGGATGAATCGGTTAGTTGTATTGTTTAATGAGAATGCAGGCGTGTTGATAATAAAAGGAACTAACTCTGACTCACCGACAGTTAATGTGAAGTCTAACGATGCTGATCCAAGTATTAGACTGAGTTCATCGAAAAGGGTGACCTCGATGCTTTTTTCGCCTGTACCTGCCTCATTGACTATCCACAAACTCAGCGGCATATCACCACCGACTACCGACAGGCTGTTGTTTATGTTCGCCAGGGTGTAGTCAGCCGAGACGTTTTGAGCCAGCGCGCCTGAAGAAGTATCTCCGGCGGGTATTGTTCTGGTCAGCGCACCATTGGGAGCGGAATTAATATCCAAATACAGTGGTTTGTTGCCGATATTGTTGTCGATTGCAACAAACTGTGTTGCGATTGCAGCCGATGCATCGGGTCCATTGGCGTTGATTAAGATAACGCTATTTTCGATTGTTTGACCAGCGGCTGTGCTGTTTACGGTGACGCTAAACGAGACCGTAATGGAACTTGATGCTGCAATAACCAAGCCGTCTAATTCTAAAGTGGAACCAGTAGAGACAACTGTATAAGGGCTGCCAATGACAGACAGACTACCGAAGACGTAGGTTGTATCGGAATCAATCAGGTCTGTAAGCACTACGC
>Ga0209816_1001046_pt1 | contig 20841 bp, 22 predicted proteins | sample CoawatmetaG01DNA_FD_187509 | JGI IMG/M metagenome (GOLD analysis project Ga0209816, IMG submission 187509) | Marine microbial communities from the West Antarctic Peninsula - Coastal water metaG017-DNA (SPAdes) (version 2) | ecosystem: Environmental > Aquatic > Marine > Coastal ...
ACACAAACGAATATACTAGCATGTAATGAATGTTGGAACCCTGACCAGCCACAGAACTTACAAGGAATGTATCCTGTAAGTGATCCACAAGCTGTAAGGAATCCAAGACCTGACCAGAGTTTTAATGACAACAATATAACAGGGTCACGAGATATACAGTGGGGGTATAACCCAGTAGGTGGAGCGAGACCTCCTGCAAATGAGTTTACACCTAATGATTTAGTAGTCACTACAGTAGTGGCAGATGTTACAATAACAATAACTTAGGAGAAAGACATGAAAGAGAATCAAGAAAGAAAAGCTAAAATGGTAGATGGTTATGCACAACCTCAAGATGTACCTGTACCTAATTTTGCTGGATACCCAGAGAAAAATGTTAAGACAACAGGTGTAGTGACTCGTGGTAATGGCGCAGCTACTAAAGGTACTAAAGCTCGCGGTCCATTAGTATAAGGATAAGCAATGACTTATACTGAATTAGTCGCACAAATACAATCGTATACTGAAGATGAATACTCTACAGTAGACGTAAATACATTTATTACGCAGGCGGAAAACCGTATTTTTAATGGTGTTAATTTACCAGACTTAAGAAGAAATGATACGGGTACTATTACAGCAGCAAATAAATATCTTAATGTCCCTACAGACTGGTTAGCTACTTATAGTTTAGCAGTAATTGATAATGCAACTAATGAATATGCTTTTCTTATAAATAAAGATGTTAATTTTATTCGCCAATCTTTTCCGGATACTGATGCTACGTTTTTTGGAAAACCCCAATATTATGCAGTCTTCGATGATACAACCTTTATACTTGGCCCTACACCTGATATTGGCTATAGTGCTGAGCTGCATTACTTTTTCTATCCTGAGTCTATTACTACTGCCGCTACTGGTAAAAGTTGGTTGGGAGATAATTATAGCTCCGTATTACTTTATGGTTCATTGTTGGAAGCAGCTACGTACCTCAAAGCCGACCCAGAAACAATAGCAAATTACTCCAATAGATATGAACAGGCTATGGCAGAACTAACTAGATTGGGAGAGGGTAAGAATACACGCGATGCTTATCGTAGTGGTCAGACTAGAATACCGGTTAAAGGTAGAAGGGGGAGTGCAGTCTAATGGCTTCAATAATACAAGGCGCAACAACGGGATTAAAGTATTTAGTATTAACAGGTGAATTAGATTTTAGTGTCGCTCAAACATATAAGATAGCACTTTATACTGATGCAGCAGACTTAAGTCCGGGTAGTACAAATGTAGCTTATAGTACTACCAATGAAGTAGTAGGCGCAGGATATACAGCAGGGGGAAATGATTTAGTTGTGGTTGCTCCTGGGTTTTCTTTTGAGCCCGTAGTAGGGTATGTTGGTTTTAGTAATACTTCTTGGGCGTCATCTACATTTACTGCAAGAGGTGCTGTAATATATAGAAATACTGGAGGAGATGGCCAAAAATACACTGTGGCTGTTTTAGATTTTGGTAGTAATGTAACGTCGAATAATAGTACATTTAATGTGACATTCCCGCCAACTAATGCAACAGAAGCACTTATACGATTTGAATAAAAAGGAATAACATGACAGGATTTTCATCGCTTATAGCGGATGCACCAGAAGTAACAGTAGATAATGTAAGACCTTTAGAAAAAGATTTATATAAAATGATGTGGGATAAACCGGAGTATAGACAAGTTGCTCCTGGTGAAAAAATAGCCCACGAGTTTTTAAAACAAGCTAAACCTAAACAAGGTGCTACAGTTCTTGATTTAGGATGTGGTACAGGACGGGGTGGATTAAACCTAGCGTTCTTTGGTGGACTAGATGTGACTATGGTTGACTTTGCAGATAATTGCTTAGATGAAGATATAGTCCCAATGTTAGAAACACAGAAGCATGCGTTGCGATTTGTAGAAGCTGATTTATCTCAACCTTTACCTGTTCAAGCAGCTTATGGTTTTTGTACTGATGTGATGGAACATATAAGGCCTCATCACGTTGATATAGTTATAGAGAATTGTCTAGCAGCAGCTCAACATGTATTTTTTCAAATATCTACGGTTGATGATAGAGCAGGAGTGTTAGTAGGACATAAACTACATTTGAGTGTACACCCATATGAGTGGTGGCTTAAAAAACTCAAAGATCATAAATGTGTAATACATTGGTCTAAACAGACAGATAATACTTGTTTGTTTTATGTAAGTAATTGGGCAACAGGAGAAGAAGTAGTTGATGCGGGTACTGTAAATACAACTGATGATGAGATAAAGAAAAACGTAGAACACAATATAAAGCAAGATTATTTACAAGTAGAGCCACATCCGACTAATGAGATTGAAGTAATGATTGTAGGAGGAGGACCATCCTTACCACAACATATAGAAAAAATAAAGCATTTAAGGGCAAATGGTGTTAAACTTATAACAATTAATAATGCCTATAAATGGTGTTTAGATAATGGTTTAACTCCTTCTGCTATGGTCATGGTAGATGCAAGAAAGTTTAATGCGAGGTTTACAAAACCTGTAGTAGAGGAATGTAAATACTTTATAGCTTCACAATGTAATCCAAGTGTATTTGAGGGCTTGCCAAAAGATAGAACTTATATATGGCATACGCAAGCAGACTTACTAAAAGATATACTAGATGAGCAATATAAAACATGGTGGTCAGTTCCAGGAGGATCGACTGTATTGTTAAGAGCTATACCATTGTTTAGAATGTTAGGATATAAAAGATTTCATTTATTTGGGTGCGACTCCTGTTTAGGTGAAAATGAAAGGCATCACGCATACGAACAAGAAGAAAATGATGGACAGTTAGTTATGCCCGTAAACGTGAGCGGGAAAGTATTTAACTGTAACCCTTGGATGGTATCGCAAGCCCAAGAGTTTATTGACCTAATTAAAATGTTAGGCGATGAAATTGAGTTAGCAATCTATAGTGGGTTATTACATCATATTTTAGAATCCGGCGCATCACACGCCGACATTAAGGAGATTTAACATGGCAGCAACAGCATGGCAACTATACAACAGTGCCAAAAGATATATAGGTAATGGTACCATAACGTTAGGTGCCGGTGTTTTTAAAATGGTTTTAGCTCAGACAGCTAGTAATGCCTCTACTTTTACGTTATCAGCTTATGGTGGCGGCGGTGCTCTTACTTCAGTTACTAATGAAATAGCAGCAGCAGGTGGGTACGTTACAGGGGGTAGAAACTTAGTACCCGCTACAGCTCAATGGGTACAAGGTGCTTCAGCTAAACAACAAAAATTTACTATGTCTGCAGTAGGTTTAGCATTTACAGCTTCAGGAGCTAACTTAGTAAATGTTAGATATGCAATTTTACGTAACTCTACTGGATCAGGTGCAGGTAAACTATTATGTTTCTGCCAGTTATCTAGTGCACAGTTTACTGTAACGTCGCCAAACACTTTAACTGTTTTACCCGCTGCTACTGGCATATTTACCTTAACTTAAGGGGCTAGCAATGGCTACCGGCTGGGGACGAAGTACCTGGAGTTCAGGCCCTTGGGGCATGACTGAAATTGAGATTACACCCGGCGTAGGTGCGTTAACATTATCTGGAGTAGCACCGAACGTAAATGATAGTATAAATATTACCCCTGGTGTAGGGGCTCTAGCATTGGCTGGAATAGCTCCAAGTTTAGTATCAGGCAAAGTAATAACTCCAAGTGTAGGAGCAGCGATATTAGCTGGAATAGCACCAACTGTAACAGAAGATGTAAGGTTAACACCAGGCGTAGGAGCACTAACACTAGCCGGTGTAGCACCAACAGCCCTAGAAGGGGATATAGCAATACCAGGAGTTGGAGCACTTGTATTACAAGGGATAGCTCCTCAAGTTGTACAACAGAATAATATATTTAAAACTCCACTGGTTGGAGCAGTAGTATTATCTGGAGTAGCACCAACAGTATCAACAGGAACTAGAATTACACCTAGTGTAGGCGCATTAACCTTAGCTGGAATAGCTCCAGATGTAACTGATGGGTTAGTAGTAAGACCAGATTCAGGTGCATTAAGTTTATTAGGACATGCTCCTAGCGAAGTTATAGGATTAGTAAGACAACCCGCCTCTGGCGCAATAAGTTTAACAGGGCACGCCCCTATTGTGAACAGCCCAAATTGGGTTATAATAGATACTACTCAAACCCCTGAATGGGAAGAGATAGTTACAGGATAAGGAAATAATATGTCAACGTATTCAAATTTATCAGTAGAACTAATAGGAACCGGAGAACAAGACGGTACTTGGGGAAATACGACTAATGCCAATTTAGGTACAGCATTGGAAGAAGCCATTGTTGGTACGGTCAATCAAGCTGTAGGTACAGGAGATACTACATTAACTTGGAGTGTTTCTTCTAATGCTACACAAGTAGCTAGACACTTACGCCTTAACCTTACAGGAAGTGCAGGAGGCTCAGGTAACTTAGTTATACCTACTACGGCAGCAGGCGGTGCCAATACTTTTACAAAAAGCTATATCATTAACAACGCTTCTAACACAGCTATTACAGTTAAAACAGCTAGTGGCTCAGGAGTCTTAGTACCTGCAGGTAAATCATCATGTGTTTATGCAGACGGTACAAATGTTGTTTACGCTGTTGATTATCATAGTGGATCAGTTATTTCAGGTGATGTAACTATTACTGGCGGCACTATTAATGGCACTCAAATTGGTAATGCTACACCTAGTACCGGATCGTTTACTACACTCGCAGCTTCAGGCGCGGTTTCAGGAGCAGGGGTTACAGCGCGATTTGCTACACCAGGACCAATCGGTAATACCTCAGCTAGCACAGGTAATTTTACAACTCTAGGTGCAACAGGCAACGTTACACTCGGTGATGCTGTTGGAGATGAAGTAACACATAATGCAGGAACTGTAAATGTTCCAAATAATTTAATATATTCTGGTACTGGAGCCGTAACTCAAACTGTGGGTACAACTGCTCAACGACCGGGTTCAGCAGCGGCGGGTATGTTTAGATACAACTCTACTACTAGCGAATTTGAAGGATACACTACTGGTTGGGGATCAATTGGTGGAGGAGCATCAGCAGGTGGTGCAATTTATGAGAACGTAGACGAGATTACAGCAAACTATACAATAACTGCAGGATCAAATGGGATGTCAGTAGGGCCTATGACTTTAGACGCAGGTGTTACAGTAACTGTACCTTCAGGACAACGATGGGTAATATTATAAGGAAAAATTATGGCTTCAACGATTAATGCATTAACAGGTTCAGGTGGAGTAGCTACCTCAGCAGACGCTACTGGTGTTTTAGACCTACAATCAGCGGGGACAACGATTGCTACAGTTAGTAGCGCGGGTATCGCAATGGCTAGTGGTAAAACTTTAACAGGTGATGCAATTTCTAACGGTAAAATACTACAAGTAGTTCAAACTACAAAGACAGATACATTTTCAACCACAACAGCTATACCTAGTTTTACAACTGTTACTGGAGTAAGTGCCACTATCACACCAAGTGCTACAAGCAGTAAAATATTAGTTATGGTTAATGGAGGTATTGGAAATGGTGGAACTAATTATTCTATGGGAGTAAATCTTCTTCGTGGTTCTACTTCTATTTATCAAGGAGACGCAAGAGGTTCTTCTACAAGAGCATCAGCTTTTGCAAAAAATGTTGGAGCTACTGGGGGATGTGAACAATATGCTATTAATTATTTAGATTCGCCTAATACAACAAGTGCTACAACTTATGCCTTACAAGCTGGAACTGAAAGTGGAGGAACAGCAGTAATTGGAGGTAGTTCAGCAAGTGGTGGTTCATTCAATGGAAGTGTTCCTACCAATATAATACTAATGGAGGTATCAGGATAATGAATCATAAAGCAATATATGCACTATATCCTAATGTAGTTTCAATAGATGGTACAGCAGGAGCAATGGACAAAGATGGAAAACCTGTAGAAATAGACCAAGCTCTAGTAAATGCTTGGGTAGACCCTAATGCTTATAAAGAACAAAGAGCAGAAGAATATCCGCTAATGGCAGATTACCTAGATGGTATTGTAAAAGGTAATGATGCTCAAGTACAAAAATATATAGATGATTGTTTAGCAGTAAAAGCTAAATATCCAAAAGGAGACGCATAATGAGCTCAGTAGTATTAACAGGAAATACCTCTGGAGCTATTACAGTTGCAGCACCAGCAGTAGCAGGAACAAACACATTAACATTACCTGCAAGTACAGGGACGTTACTTACTACAGCAGGAAGTGGAGCTAGCTTAACAAGTATAGACCGCATAGGATTAGGGCAAACATACACAGATGTTACAGCAAGCCGTGCTTTTGCAACGACTTACACTAACTCAACAAGTGCTCCTATTTTTGTAAGTATGCAACCTGGTACGCAAGTAGGCTCTTCTTTTGAACTAACTGTAGCTGGAAATTTAGCATGGGTAAGTAATGCTACAGCAAGTGATACGGGTAATAATCCAGTAGGAATAGTTCCAGCAGGTGCTACATATCTGATTACAAAAACAGCAGGAACAGCAACAATCGTTTCTTGGAGAGAATTAAGATAATGAAAACTTATAAAGACAGTAATAACAATATATATGCTTACGAAGAAGATGGTTCTCAAGATCATTTAATTGGTGATAAGGTAGAGATTACACAAGAAGAAGCTAATTTAATAATAGAAGCAAAGCAGGAAAAGCGTTATGCTGCCTTAGGTTACGCAGAAAAAAGAACTATGGAATATAAACCAATAGCTGAACAACTAGACATGCAATACCATGATGTACAAGATGGTACAGAGACATGGCTTGACCATGTTAGGTCAGTTAAAGAATCACATCCGAAGGGAGATGAATAATGGCTTATAATTTAAATGATAAAACACTTCGTGTTGGACAAGCCTTTTCAACTGGTGGTAACAACTACCCTAAAAATTGGTTGCAGTTATCAACTCAAAAAGATAGAGATGCACTAGGTATTACATGGGAAGACGAACCTGTAAGAGCTGATGATACATACTACTGGAATGGTGAACTAGATAACCCTAAAGCAATGGAAGATGTAGATGCAGTAGATGAAGATGGTGTTGCAATTATGGACACAAATACAGGAGAGCAATTAGTAACACATGGTTTAAAATACCAAATGACAAATCAAGTAAATCAAACAGCAGGTTCTATACTTGCACAAACTGATTGGTATGTAATTAGAAAAACAGAAAGAGATGTCGCTATCCCTGCAGAGGTTGGTGCACAAAGAGCTCATGTAGTTGCTGAATCTGATAGACTAGAAACTGCTATTGCAGGTGCCGCAGACGTAGAAAAATTAATTATAGTAATGAATGAACAGAACTGGGAGAATGAATAATGGCACTATCAATTAACGGAAATGGAACCTTAAGCGGAGAAAACGTTGCTGTTAGCGGAACAGGATTTTCTCCAACACAGACACTTACTGACGGGACTAACATTAGTTGGAATACCGATCTAGGTCAAGTAGCTAAAGTAACATTAGCGGCTAACAGAACTTTAAACGCACCTACTAATTTAGAGAATGGCGGATTCTACAGCATTGAAGTGACACAGGATAGTACAGGTAGTAGAACATTAGCTTTTAACGCAGTGTTTAAATTTGCTGGTGGAACTGCCCCTACTCTTACTACAGCTGCTAATTCAATTGATTTCTTTAACTTCAGGTCTGACGGGACAAATCTCTACGAGCAAGGTCAAACTCTAGGAGTTTCATAATGTTACTCGTAGGCGCAGCTTCCAATAGTGGCGGAGGTGGTTATGACATAGACAACAGCTTACGCTTTCGTTCATCTGCTAGTGCTTATTTAAATAGAACTCCATCTAGCGCAGGCAATTTAAAAACTTTTACACAAAGTGTTTGGCTAAAAAGAGGTAAATTAGGCGCAGCACACGAGATATACAATCCTTACTATGGTGGTGACGGTGTTAATGAAGCTCAATTTAAATTTACTCCAAGTGACCAAATACAATTTTATGAGAACGGTACTTCTAATGGTAACTATATAACTAATGATGTTTTTCGTGACCCATCAGCTTGGTATCATATAGTATTAGCAGTTGATACTACTAATTCAACAGCAGCAGATAGAGTTAAAATTTATGTAAACAACAGAAGAATTACTTCTTTTGCTACAGAATCTTATATAGGTTTAAATACTAATACTGGGTGGAATGGAACAAGTGCACAATTTATAAACAGGTACGCAAGGTCTGCTCTATTTTATTTTGACGGTTATATGACAGAGTTTAATAGTATAGATGGACAAGCATTAGCACCAACAGACTTTGGTGAGACTAACGATAACGGCACTTGGGTACCTAAAAAATACACAGGCACATATGGTACAAATGGTTTCTACCTAGACTTTGAAGATACTTCTAGTGTTGCTGCATTAGGTACAGACTCATCAGGCAATAGTAATACTTGGACTGTAAACAATATATCACTGACTGCTGGTGTAACATATGATTCAATGCCAGATGTACCCACGCTAACCGATGAAGATACGGCTAACTTTGCTACAAGAAATCCTTTGGCATACTCGCCATCAATGACCTTTTCTAATGGTAACCTTACTACTAACGGAACTCTTGCAAGTTGGTATGGTTCAGCATCAACTATATTTGTAAATAGTGGAAAGTGGTACTGGGAAACAACAATAACTGTAAAAGGTACTTACATACATGTAGGTGTTGCAGAAGAAGATTGGGCTCCTAATGTGTCTACGGGAATGAATAATAATACATATGGTTATTATAGTTATAATGGAACTAAAATTAGAAACAGCACTTTTTCAGCTTACGGAACAACATATACTACAGGAGATGTTATAGGAGTTGCTCTTGATTATGATAGTGGTGCTATATGGTTTAGTAAAAATGGCACATGGCAGAATAGTGCTACTATATCAGAAGTTCAAGCAGGGACTACAACTAATGCAGCTTTTACAGGAGTCACTGAAAGGCTAACTCCTGCAAGTGCTCAATATGGCACAGCAACACAAAATCATAACTTCGGTCAAAGAGCATTTGCTTACACACAACCTACAGGATTCTTAAAGCTTAACACATTTAACTTACCTGACTCTACTATTGAAGATGGTAGTACTAATTTTAATCCTGTTCTTTATACAGGTGATGGAGCAGTAGATAATGCTATAACTGGGGTAGGTTTTCAGCCTGATTGGACTTGGATTAAAGAAAGAAATGGAGCAGCTAATCATGGATTATATGATGCAGTTAGAGGAGTACAGAAAGATTTAGTATCAAATACTACTGGTGCTGAAACAACACAATCAACAGGACTTACCGCTTTTGGTTCAGATGGATTTACAACAGGGGTTTTAGCTAAACTAAATACAAATAGTGATACTTATGTAGCATGGAACTGGAAGGCAGCAAGTACGGCAGGTGCAACTTATGCTGTTAAAGTTGTTAGTGACAGTGGCAATAAATATAGGTTTGATGATTTTGGTACAAGTGCTGTTACTTTAAATTTACATGAGACAGGAACGTACACATTTGACCAGTCAGATAGTTCTAACTCAGGACACCCTTTTAGATTTTCTACTACATCTGATGGTACTCATGGTGGAGGATCTGCATACACAACTGGTGTTACAGTTACCGGAGTTCCTGGAACTGCTGGAGCCAAAACAGTTATTGTAGTAGCAGCTTCTGCTCCAACATTATATTACTATTGCACAGTTCACTCTGGCATGGGGGGTCAAGCAAATACTAATGTAACTAAAGGCTCTTCTAATTTTGACGGTACTATAGTAAGTACAGTATCAGCTAACCCAACAGCAGGGTTTAGTATTGCTACTTATGTAGGAAATGGGGTATCAGGTGCTACTTTTGGGCATGGTTTAGGGGTAGCCCCAGAATTAGTTATGGTCAAAGATTTAGATACAGCAGTTAGTTGGGTTGTTTATTCAAAACCCGTAGGTAATACAAAAACTCTTTATTTAAACCTTTCAGCCGCTCAAACATCTGTAGCTACATGGGCAAATACAACACCAACAGCATCAGTAGTGTCTGTCGGAGCTAATGGTCTTTACAATAATGGTACTACAAAAAACCATATTGCCTATTGTTTTGCTTCAGTAGAAGGATATAGTAAGATTGGTAGCTACACAGGTAATGGTAATGCTAATGGTACATTCGTATACACAGGATTTAAACCTGCTTATGTTATGATTAAAAGAACTAACACTACAGGTAGTTGGTATACATTTGATAATAAACGAGAAGGCTATAATGTAGATAATGATACTTTGTTAGCTGATACTACTGCAGCAGAAACAACAACTGACTATATTGATATACTATCTAATGGTTTTAAACCTAGAACAACAGCAGCAGCAGTTAATACAAGTGCAAGCACATATGTATATATGGCATTTGCCAAAAACCCTTTTAAAAATTCAACAGCGAGGTAATAAATGGGAATTTTAACTCATCTTATACCTATTGCTTTAGGGTTTATTGCTAAACTCGTGGCGATTAAATCACAACAAGCTCACGACCAACAAAAATTAATGCTTCAAGCATTGGCTGCTAAGTCTAAAGAAATTCAAAAAGCGAGGGATCAGTCTAATAAAGAATCTCCTATGGCGGCGTGGAATAGGCGCATACTTATGTTTGCAATATTAGCTTTGGTGGCTATTTATCCTTTAGCTGGAATCTTTGGAATTGAAACTGTCATTCCAGTAACTTCAGAAGGGTTTTCTTTTCTAGGATTGTTTACTATAGGCGGTGGTACTACTTTTGAAACTGTCAAAGGACTATATAAATTTGATGAAATATTTGCTTGGGCCACTATGATTGTAGAGTTTTATTTTGGGGGCCAATTGGCGAAAGGTAAATAAATGCCGCTTAGTAAACTAAAATTTAGACCAGGTATAAATAGAGACCGGACTGATCTTGCTCAAATGGGTGGATGGTACGACGGCAACATGATACGATTTAGAGATGGCTTTGCTGAAAAAATAGGTGGCTGGCAAGCTGAAACTTTTGATAGATACGTTGGTGAGGCTACTAAACTATTTGTATACTCTATAAATACAGGCGCAGAAGTAGCAGGACTAGCAACGACTAAAAAAATATATATTAGGGCTGGTACTAGACTTTATGATATTACTCCTATTCGAGCAACGTTTGTTTCTACCGCTACAGACAACTGTTTTACTACCAATACTACCGCAGGTACTGAAGGTCAAGTCTTAGTTACTATAAATGGACATGGGGCTACAACCGGAGACTTCGTTACTTTCTCTGGAGCTGCTACTACCAATGGCATCACTGCCGCACAACTTAATTTAAACTTTGAAGTAACGGTAATAGATCCTAATACATTTACCATTCAAACCGCAGGTACCGCTACATCAGCGGGTACAGGTGGAGGTACAGGAATTACTGCAGCGTTTGAGATTAACATTGGTGCTGACTCTTCCATTGCAGGATATGGTTGGGGTGCAGGTACATGGAGTCGAGGTACATGGGGTGGAGCTGCCGTTCTTCCAGCTATTGTTGATGTACGACTTATTTTCATGGACAACTTTAATAACGACTTAATATTTAATTTAAACAACGAGGGCCAAATTTTCTTTTGGGAATATGATGCTGCCTTTAGTAATCGAGCAGTGTTATTAAGTTCTATAGCGGGTGCAATAGCAGTTCCAGAAAAAACTGAAAAAACACTGTTTGCTTCTAGTGGGCACCTACTATGTCTAGGTGCTAGTGCATATAGCGAAACAGGTGATGCAGGAGCTACTATTTCAAGTATTACAAGTGCCGGAACTGTAGCCACTGTAACTACCGGAAGTGCTCATGGATTAACTACTAATGATCAAGTGTTTTTATTTGGACAAACGACAACTGCTTATTCGGGTACCTATCAAATTATAGTAACAAGTACCACAACTTTTACCTATACATTAGTAGCGGCTACTACATCTCCTGCCTCTGTTGCAGGAAGCTACCAAAGTATTAACTACTCAATTGGCTCATTTGATCCAATGTTAATTAGATGGGCTGACGTTAATGCAGATATAGGTCCTAAACCGGAAGTTTGGAAACCAGAACTCGCCAATGCAGCAGGGTTCTTATTTGTTAAAGAGGGTTCTAGAATTATTACCGGTGCTAATGTAAGACAAGAAACTCTTATATGGACAGACACATCACTTAGTACACTACAATTTTTAGGAACAGCTGAAGTATTTGGGCTACAACTTTTATCTAACGATACTAACATTATGGGCCCTAACGCATGGGCAAGTGTTAACAACAATATGTATTGGATGGGAACGGATAACTTCTTTGTATATGATGGTAGAGTTAATGTTCTTAAGTGTCCTTTACTTAGATATGTATTTGAAGACATTAATAGAGAGCAATCTCAACTTGTTTATAGTGGTACTAATAAAGAATTTAATGAAGTTGTTTGGTTCTATTGTTCTGGTGGAGTAACGCCTTCAACTACAATTGATCGTTATGTAATCTACAACTACCGTGATGATATTTGGTATTATGGACAACTTAATAGAACTACTTGGATAGATGCAGGGGTTAATCAGTTTGCGCTAGCTACTTCTGGTGGATACATATACTCACATGAAAATGGTCCTAATGATGGACAACCTTTAGGTGCAGCGCCCTTAGCTATAAATTCTTTTATTGAGTCTGCCTTTATGGATATAGCTGAGGGTGAGTTTTATATGCTAACAAAGCGTGTAATTCCTGATGTAGACTTTACAACATCACAAATTGTTAACCCTGTAACAGGAGCAACATTAACACCTGCAGTAGATATGGCAGTTGCAGTCACTAAGTTTCCAGGAGCTGCGACACAAACAACGGATGCAGCGGGAGCAACACTAACTCGAGGTGTTACAACAAGTGCTACAACAATAGATCAATATACGAATCAAGTATTTATAAGAGCACGAGGTCGACAAATGAACTTTAAAATATCATCAGATACTGTAGGTACACAATGGCAACTCGGTGATACTAGAGTCGATGCTAAACCAGATGGACTAAGGGGATAACATGGCACACGTCGTACAACCTAAATCACCTAACTTAGTCCTACCTCCTATAGAGTATAGTGAAGACCAACAGAACCAACTACAGAATCAGCTAAGGTTATACTTTGCACAACTAGATAAAGCGCACTTAGATGAGATTAAAAACTTACACACTAACAATGTGATGCATTGGATGGGGATATAATGGCAGGAGAATTTACAGAACTAACAGGTAAAAAACTAGCAAGGTCAAACGTAACTGCTACGATGGCTATTGTGTATGAGACTCCTGCAAATACAAGAACATACATAAAAGACATTATGGTAACTAATCATAGCGGTGCATCAGGTGCTGCTGGACTTATTAGTATTCATATTGTTCAAGCAGGGGGGATTGCATCGTTTGGTAATGTCATTATTGATGAGTATTCAATAGCTAAACAAGAGTATTTACATTGGTCGGGACTACAGATAACAGACCCAGGAGATACCATACAAGTTTTGTCAAATGGGACTAACTTAAGTATCACCATATCAGGAGCCGAGGCCGTATAAAACGGTTTATATATGGACATATACATGATATTATTAGACAATATAGAATGGGGTGATTTAAAGATTCCTCCTGTTAATCTTTACAATGCACCTAGGGTAAAATAATGAGCTATATAGACGAACACATAGAATATCTAGGAGTGCATGAAGGAACTAAGGGTGGTTTAAAACGAGTTGAAGATTCGTCTAAGTCCGCAGCCCCTTATGGACTGGATAATCCGCCTATTGATAGAAAAGATAAAGAAACAGATAAAGCATTCGCAAAAAGAGTTTTACAACATTTTGAAAAAAAGGCACAAGATACTTTTAAGGATGCTTATAGCAATGCCCCAACCGGTGTAAAACGGGCTGTTTTAGATAGTTATTATAATTCAGGGAAATTATATGACGGGCAGATTGCTAGTTTAAAAGGTTCGGATTATAAGGGGTTTGCTCGAAATACATTGGACATTGTTTCTGCTAAAGACGATGCAAAGAACGGTATTTCAGCGGTATCAAAAGGTTTAGCTAATCGTAAAGCTGCAACTTATAATTTGATGGCTGCAGATGCAGGGTTACCTTTGATAACAGGAGGCGAGTTTTTAGAAGTAGATGGGAAAGCAAGGATAATTTATAACACAACTGGAGAGCCGTACACTTTTGATTTTAATAAGCCTAGACATACTAAAAGTGATCCGGGAGCTTTAAATGTAATAGCCCCTAAAAAAGTAGAAGCACTCGGAAAACAATCTTCTATATTTACAGGAGAAAAAATAGATGTAGCAGGTACAGATCTTAGCGGAATATTTACAAACGAGACAGAGTCTCAATACGGCAAAGATCCGGGAATTAAATATCCGAACCAGAACTTGTCAAATACACAAAAAGATTTAGGAACGGTCGAGTTACCTCCCGATCAAAAAATTACCCCTTACCGGGAAACTATAAAGGAAGACGTTACTGTGAGACCAGATCAAATAAGAGTAAATGAAGATGTTCAACTTACATCTATACCAACTGATGCTCGTCAATACTCTATAGGCGAACAGCAAGAAAGAGCAAGGCGCAGTATGATGCAAGGTAACCGCCAAGATAGAATGGAAGACTATAAGTATGATAGAGAATATCAAGAAGACTATCCTTATTTATATCCAAGAAACACAGGCAGTTATGCACTACCTCAGCAGCAAGCGGCTCAAAGAATGATGGGTGGTGGTATGGGATATGCACAAGGGGGTACTGTTAATCAAGCACAGGGCTTAGCTTCCTCTAATCAATCGAATAACCCAGGTATGTCTTTAGCTCCACCAGCTCCAAATCAAGCAGCACAAGGCTTAGCTTCTTTAGGTCGTGGTGGTGACTCAACTCTAGTACATATGCAACCTCAAGAAGTAGCCGGTCTACAACAAATGGCTCAAGCCAATGGCACTTCGTTAACTACAAACCCAATGACAGGGTATCCTGAAGCATTTAATTTGGGCAATATGTTTAAAGCCGGGTTACCTATACTCGCAGGATACATGACTGGCGGAGCGGCAACTCCATTTTTAGGGGCAGGTACAGCGACTGCTTCTGCAATTACCGCAGGTGCAGCGACAGGTGCAGGTATAGCTGCAGTGTCAGGGGAAGATGTTCTTGCAGGGGGATTATCCGGTGGTTTAGGTGGTTATAGTGGTATGGGTTTAGAAACTGCATTAGGCGGTTCAGCAATACCGGCAGCAGGAGGAGCAGGAGCTGGAAGTACCGTTAATCCAGCATTAGTAAGTAGCTCAGCACCTATAACATCAACAGCTTCTGCGGGGTCAGTAGGTTCATTTAACCCTGCATTAGACAGCACTTTAACCACTGCTGGAGGTGGTGCGGCTCCCTTAACTCCAGGCAATGTTTTTGATTCTAGTATAAACCCCGGCGCAAGTACTCTTGATACAATGAAGCAAAATTTAGGCGTTTTTGAAACAGGTTATGCCGATGTATCAGGAGGACTTCCTGGAGAACAATATCTAAAGAAATCATTTGTACCCGGAGATAATTTAGACGTAGCTAAAACATTAGGGTCTCCAGCAGTAAGCATGGGATTAGGCGGATTAGAAGAAAGTGACTTTATAGTTGAACCTGACTTTGACGACCCAAGAGATAAGTACGATCCTTATAGTAGACTCAACTTAAATAAAGATACCGGCATTTCATCTGCACTAGCTGCAGACACAGGACTTAGATTACTTGCCGAAGGTGGCTCTATAAATTTAAACCAGAAAGGTCAAAACTTAAACCAGCGAGGTCAAAACTTAAACCAGCAAGGTCAAAACGTAAATAGTCGAGGCATTAATATTGGCGGTAGAGGGATAAATACAAGAGCATTAACTGGTATGCAAGGGCTAGGCTCACTAAATGTAAATACAGGGGCAACAAGTGCTAGTGATGAAGAGCAAGCAATACTAGATAAGTCTTTATTTAAAGATATAGGATTTACAGGTATAGGCGGTTATAGAGGGCCATCAAGAGTTCCTTACGATTATAGTCCTGGGAATAGAATATCTGGTGGTGCAAACTATACTACAAACAGAGATGGTACTTTTACAAGAATTGGTCCAGTACCAGAAGGTTCATTAGAAGATCAACAACAGAAAATTAAAGATAGATTGGCAGGTTCAGGCCCTACAAATCTAAATAGCAGGGGACTAAATCTTAGCGGAAAAAGAAAGTTTGCTGTAGGTGGATATTTAAAAGGTCCAGGTGACGGTATGAGCGATGACATCCCTGCTACTATAAACGGAGAACAACCAGCAGCTTTAGCAGACGGAGAATTTGTAGTACCGGCAGATGTAGTTAGTCATTTAGGCAATGGCTCTTCTGAAGCTGGATCAAAACAATTATACGCAATGATGGATAGAATAAGAAAAGCTAGAACCGGTAGAAAATCTCAAGGGAAAGAGATTAAACCTGGAAAGTATATGCCTAGATGAGCCAAGTCCATACGGTAGTGGCGGATAAAGTTAATGATATATGGGATGAAGTTGGTCCTTTATTGAATAAAGCATTTCTTAGTCACGACGATGTTGATTATGGGATAGAATACTTAAAAGAAGAACTAGTTAGCGGTAAACAGCACTTGTTTTTAGTTGTAGAAGATGAGAAAATAATCGGGGCCTACACAGTGGAGCTCATTGATTATAACAACCACCGAGTAGCTTTAACTACTTGTATTGGTGGCAAAGGGTTATTTAATAAAAATACAGTTCAGCAATATGAAGATTGGGCAAGATCACAAGGAGCTACTAAAATAAGGGCTTATACAAAGAAGGCTCAAGCAAGATTGTTTAAATTAAAAATGGGGCTAGAACCCGTAATGTACGTTTTGGAGAAAAGATTATGAATTACAGAAAAGTAAGTACTCTCAGGAAGAACTCATAATGGGTGGCGGCGGCGGAGGCGGACCTTCAAATTCTACTCAAACAGGAACTACCTATTCATCTAACTTGCCTGAGTACGCTAAGCCGTACTACGAAGAGCTATTAAAACAGACAGGTAAACAGGTTTATAGTACAGATGATGCCGGGTATGTTACGGGTGTTCAAGGGTTTACTCCGTATACGGGTGACCGGTTAGCGGGTTTTACTGATCAACAAAAAACATTACAAGGTCAAGTAGCTGGGTTAACTCCTATTGCAGGTGGGTATACTACAGGCGCAGGTAATGTAGGTACGGGCACTGATTTAGGATTAAATACGGCAGCTACGGGTATAAGTCGAGCTTTAGATTATGATGCTTCAGCAGTTAAAGATTTAGGTATGGCAGATAGAGCTGAGTTTGATGCAGCTGCAGCTACTAAATACATGGACCCCTATCAAAAAAACGTTACAAGGATGCTTGAAGAAGACGCTAGGCGTAATGCAGCTATTTCTAAATCAGGTAGAGGTATGGGCTCTATAAGTAGAGGTACTTTTGGTGGGGGTAGACAGGCTCTAATGGAAGGTCAAGCTGATAGAGACTTACAAACGCAATTAGCTAAGATAGGTTATCAAGGCGAACAAGACGCATTTAAATTTGCGGCCGATCAATTTGAAAGGGACCAGGCAAGAACTTTATCTACCGATCAAGCTAATCTCCAGGCTGATTTAGACGCGAGAAGAATGACTCAAGCAGGCGAACAATTTGAAGCAGGGATGGACAAAGATTTAGGTCTTGCCGGATTAGAAGCTGGACTCACAGGCGGTAAAACTCAAGCCGCTATTGCGGGTGATCAAAGAATGTCTGAACTTAAAACTTTATTATCACAAGCAACTGACGCTGATGAAATTCAAAAACTAAATCAAGAAATACTTAGTCTTGAGTATCAAGAGTTTAAAGAAGAAGAAGATTATGAAAAACAACAAATGCAGTATCTTAGTGATATTCTTCGGGGTAATGCGGGTGCATTAGGTTCTACCGATGTCCAATACGCTGCTGCTCCTAGCTTAGCTTCACAAATTGGTGGGGGTGTCGCAGGCATTGCTGGCCTATATGGCGCTCTAAGTGGAGGTGGTTAATGAGTATTAAAAATATAATTCAACAAGAAAATGATCTGCAGGAGATGTCTCAGCAGTCATTGGCTAACTATCTTAATAACCCTACAGGTCAATATAATCCTTACCTCGTAGCCGGAGAGTTACAGCGTAAAGAACAATTCGCTCAAAGACAGATAGTAGAAGCTCCTCAAGAAACCGTAGTAGATGAGTTAGTACAAAAAACAATGCCGATGGGTGGAATGCCTATGAGTGGAATGCCTATGCCTAGACCACAAGAAACTATGGTGTCTGACACTATTACAGAAACTGGGATTGCTAGTTTACCTGCACCAAACATAGGGCAAAACTATGCTGAAGGTGGCATTATTGGCTATGATGACGGCGGAGAAGTGGGCTTTTTTGATCAAATAAGAGATTTTGATTACAAAGGTTTTTTAAATGAAAGATTAGAAAGCGCGGGAAGAGATTTAGATGAACGCTCAGCACGAAATAAAGAAAACTTTAGAATATACGAAGAAACCGGCAGCTTTCCTGAAATGACTGAACAAGATTTAGATGATGCTCTTGCTATTGGCGGTCTTGGTGCTATAGGAAAAGTAGGTAAACAAGGAATAAAAACAGCTACGCCTTACGTTAAAAAAGCTGTAGATTATATAAAAGACAAACTTAAACCAACACCAAAGAAACCACTAACTAAGAAGCAGGAAGCAGCTAAAGTTAAAGCTGATAAAGCTGCTCAAAAGAAAAAAGATGCGCTTAAAGGAACACCCGGAGCAGTTGATAGAGCTATTAAAGGTGGAGCAGGAGCTATTTATACGGGCGCAAAAAGCGGACTAGGTGCATTAGGAAGAGGGATGAAAGCTAATCCAATCGCATCTACTATTGGACTTGGCCTAGGTGGTTTAGGTGCTGGCATGATGTACAATGCGGCAGAAGAACGCAAAATACAGGCAGAAGCCAAGAGATTAGAGGATGAAGCCAAGAGATTCGAGGATGAAGCTAAAGCCCTAGCAGCCGAAGCAAGGACTCAAGCATCTTTAGATGCACAACAAGCAGCAAGAGATAAACGACGTGAAAAAGAAATGTATCTCGCACTTGCTTTAGGTGGTGCTAAAACTATGGCAGGGCAATCTCCGTTTGCTTTAACTAACATAGGCGAAGGTCTAGGTGCAGGTGTAGGCGCGTTAGCAGCTTACGACCAAAACGAAATAGAACGTATGACCGCAAGTCAAAATGCAACAATTAAGGCTCGTCAAGATCTGCAAATAGCTATGGCGGATTATGAAAATGACTATCGCGAAGGAATACGTGAACTAGATGATAATACAATGTACAATGATGAACTAGAAGCACTTGAAGACTATGGTTACACGGATGCAGATTTGGCTTTAGCTAAAGAGGCGCTCCTAAGAAAATATGTAGGTCCTCCAACAAGTTCTTATTTTGCTAATATAAACGGCCAACAATTTACTGCAGTGGAGTAAGTAAAACTTATGGCTATTTATACAGCTATACTTCCTAACGGCCAACCTTACGAAGTTCAAGGTCCTGAAGGCGCATCTGCCGAAGACATTCAAGCTGCAGGGCTTCAATTATATACTCAGCGTAACCCCGCTCCTTTTGTAGATTCTGGCGAACGTGATTACACACTAGGTCAAGCTGGAAGTAAAGCAGTTAGTCGTGGCATGGAAAGAGTTAAGTCTACCTTTGGTGACGTTATTCCTGCAATGGTAGGTTCTGCAATAGGCGCTGATGAATACGCAGCAAAACAGCTGTATGAAGCACAAGTTTCCGAAGAGTTAATCAATAGAGAATATGCCCCCGAAATTAAGTCCTACAAAGACGTTCAAAGTCTTGGGGATGCCATTAAGTTTGGTGTAGAAACTATCGGTGAACAAGCAGCTAACCTAGGCGTTATGGCAGTTCCTGGTGCAGGTGCAGGACAACTAGCGAGAGTAGGGGCTTTAAAAATGGCTCCAGCTGCCTTTGCTAAGAGACAAGCTACTGCTGAAGGTATTGGCGTTTATCTAGGTTCATATGCCCTCAATGCGCCTGAAGTATTTCAAAACATTTACCAAGAAACAGGTGAACTTGCAACCGGTACATCATTACTATTTGGTGCGGCGGCAGCTTCATTAGACGCTGTACTTCCTGCAGCTATTGTAAAAAATCTTACCCCCCTTCAGAAAATTGGTATTTCTAAAGCTGTCATTAAAAAATCAGGTGCCCGACCTGGCTTAGTTGAGTCTGTGTTTAAAGGACTTGCTAAAGGTGCAGCAACTGAAGGCGTGACTGAAGGAATGCAAGAAGCTATTAGTATTAGTGCTGAAAACTTTGTTGGAGATAACCCTCAAATCTTTGAGAGCGAAGATTGGGATCGCATTATGGAGTCATCAGTTCGAGGTGCAGTAGCAGGTGGTGCCTTTAGAGGTGTGAGTTCTCCACTTGAAAGAGCCCCTGCAGAACCTACAATACCTCCAGTAGTCACTCCAGAAGTAGTGGTAGATCCATTAGCCGGAGTCGATACTACAGGAGTAATTCCGCCAATAGAAGAAAAAGTAGAGACAAAAGTAGAAGAAAAAGTAGAGACAAAAGTACCTCCAGTAGGGGCGGGAGTACCAACAGGGACGGAGGGAACTGAAGAACCTTATTCACCGGAAGAAATTTTAGAAATTAGAGAATTAACTAAACAACCTTTCATTAATAG
>Ga0209816_1001047_pt1 | contig 20839 bp, 18 predicted proteins | sample CoawatmetaG01DNA_FD_187509 | JGI IMG/M metagenome (GOLD analysis project Ga0209816, IMG submission 187509) | Marine microbial communities from the West Antarctic Peninsula - Coastal water metaG017-DNA (SPAdes) (version 2) | ecosystem: Environmental > Aquatic > Marine > Coastal ...
TATCTTTGTCTAACACCGTAGCTATAGCAGCAGGCGCAACAGAAAGATTAAAGATAACAGCCACATCCTTTTCAGTTAACGGAAATATAGGTTTAGCAACAGGTAGTTTTGAAGACAACGCAGGAGCTACAATAGAAGTAAGGAATGGGCTAATAATAACTATAACTGCTTAAAATGGACATAAGAAAAATATCTATTGGTCCTGACTACAAGTCTAGTGCGATGCACTACCTATTAGGTCAAGAAATACTGAACGGTAACTTTCTTATTCATCTTATAAAGCAAGAGGAGGATTCTATTGTTATATACATACAGAAAGAAGACGAGGTATTGCTATGGAAAAGATTTAACTCTAGTATGCCGATATCAATTGAATACAACATAAACTTTTAGCTATGAAAAAAATAAAGCCATATTTTACAGCAGCAAATAAATCTATGGGTGGGAAGCCTGAGAAGTTTGGATTACCATCAAATAAGCAAATACAAAAAAGTGTTTACTTGAAGGTTAAAAAATAAATTAAATTAAATGCTAGGTTGTTTTTCCCACTAGCTCATAAATTAAATTATGAAATCGCCATTTTCGTTTATAGCTAAACCTGTAAAAGGGAAAAGATATAACAACACTAAAAATATAGGAGGGATTGATTTTATTATCAGCACATCCCAAGAAGACCATAAGTTCTCAAACAGAAAGGCTGAGGTTATAGAATGCCCTATTGATTATAATGGTCCAATAAAAACAGGAGACATCCTATTGGTTCACCACAACGTATTTAAGTACTACAATAACATAAAGGGCAAGCAAGTAAGTGGAAGGAGCTTCTTTAAGGATGACTTATTTTTTGTAGAGAACGAGCAGTTCTATATGTATAAAAATAAAGATGGTTGGAACGCACACGACAAGAATTGTTTTGTTGAGCCTGTTGATGTTGAGGAGTCTTATATATATAAGCCAATATCAAACGAGCCACTAATTGGAAAGCTTAAATATCCAAATAAATACCTAAGGACTAAAGGATTGAAGGAGGGGGATAGGGTCTCGTTTAAGCCTGAGAGTGAATATGAGTTTAATGTAGATGGGGATATTCTTTATAGAATATTTGACCATCAGATAACATTAGCGTTATGAACTCAAAGGAATTAAAATTAAAAATAATAGACGCAGGCTATAAAGCGGTGGAGCAGCTTATTAAGGTATCTCGTGAAGATATAATAAAGCAAGACCCCGATGACGAGCTATCCGCTGACAGACTAAAAAACGCTGCTGCTACAAAAAAATTAGCAATATTTGATGCATTTGAAATTCTTAGCAGAATAGATTCAGAGAAGCAGGCGATAGAATCACTAGAGAAGGGACCTAACAGAACAGACACAAAACAAGGCTTTGCAGAAAGAAGGTCAAAGTAACTTATACAGTCTACTTGTAGATGTTATACCGAAGGGTATATTAACAACTAAGAATAAGGCAAGTTCTTGGGAGTATGGATACAACGATAAGTATGACTTTGTTGTAGTATCAAAGTCAGGTCAGGTAGGAGACGTTATATCTATACAGGGTCTTCGAATTGCATTACCAAAACAGCCTAAGGAATGTGCTAAAAGGCACAAAGATAAATCTGAACAGTATTGGGAACGGAATGAGCTACCTAAGCAATTATCTAAGATTCAATCTATATTTAAATGGAACGATATGCCTACTGAGTTTAAAAACCAATGGGTGGACTACATTGAATCAGAGTTTGATAAGAGGGAATATGGTGCTTGGTTTATGTCAAACGGAGTTCCAACATACATTACAGGAGCACACTATATGTACCTCCAATGGACAAGTATTGACGTTGGTTACCCTGACTTTAGGGATGCTAACAGGATACTATTTTTATTTTGGGAAGCTTGTAAGGCAGACAATAGAAGCTTTGGGATGGACTACCTAAAGATTAGGAGGTCAGGATTCTCGTTTATGAGTTCTTCTGAGTGTGTTAATACAGGAACATTAGCTAAAGATTCTCGTATCGGGGTATTATCAAAAACAGGGTCTGATGCTAAGAAGATGTTTACGGATAAAGTTGTTCCAATTGCGAACAGGTTACCCTTCTTCTTTAAGCCTATTCAAGATGGGATGGATAAGCCTAAGACGGAGCTTGCCTTTAGGATACCTGCATCTAAGATTACTAAAAAGAATATGTTTGAGTCAACTAACGATGAGTTGTATGGATTAGATACAACTATAGATTGGAAGAACACAGATGACAACTCATATGATGGCGAGAAGCTTTTACTTTTGGTTCACGACGAATCGGGTAAATGGATTAAGCCAAACAACATACTAAATAATTGGCGTGTCACTAAGACGTGTTTACGTTTAGGTAGTAAAATAATAGGAAAGTGTATGATGGGGTCAACCTCTAATGCTTTAGCTAAGGGGGGTGATAACTTCAAGAAGCTTTATGAGGACTCAAACGTTTTAAGCCGTAACAAGAATGGTCAAACTAAGAGTGGTCTATATAGCTTATTTATCCCTATGGAATGGAATATGGAGGGGTTTATTGATAGGTTTGGTCTTCCTGTATTCCGTAAACCAAGTACTCCTGTACTAGGAATTGATAACGAGCTTATACATAACGGTGCTATCGACTATTGGCAGAATGAGGTGGAGTCTTTAAAGAATGACCCTGACGCATTAAACGAGTACTACCGTCAGTTTCCTAGAACGGAGTCACACGCATTTAGGGATGAAAGCAAGCAGTCTATATTTAACCTAACTAAGATATATCAACAGATAGACTACAACGACTCAATAATTATGGACCACCACCTAACTAGAGGTAATCTAAGTTAAGTTGGAAGAATGGCGCAAAGGATACTGAGGTGATGTTTAATCCCGACACTAGGGGAAGGTTTTACATATCGTGGACCCCTGAAAAGGGAATACACAATAACGTGGAATCTAAGAATGGGGTTAAGTATCCGGGAAATAAGCATATGGGGGCTTTTGGTTGTGACAGTTACGACATCTCTGGTGTTGTTGGCGGTGGCGGTTCTAATGGTGCACTACACGGGAAGACAATGTTCCATATAGACAAGGGTCCTGTAAATGAATTTTTTCTAGAGTACATAGCTAGACCGCAGACGGCTGAGATATTTTTTGAGGATGTTTTAAAAGCGTGTGTATTTTATGGTATGCCTATACTAATAGAGAACAACAAACCTCGACTTCTGTATCACTTTAAAAACAGAGGGTATCGTGGGTTTTGTATGAACAGACCCGACAAGCACTATAACAAGCTATCTAAGACCGAGAAAGAGCTAGGTGGTATACCAAACTCAAGTGAGGATGTTAAGCAGGCTCACGCAGCCGCAATAGAGTCTTACATAGAGGAGCATATAGGATTTAAAAATGAAGACGAAATTGGCGACTGTGTATTTACAAGAACGTTAGAGGATTGGGCAAAGTTTGATATAAGCAATAGAACTAAGTTTGATGCAAGCATATCGTCTGGTTTAGCTATAATGGCAACACAAAAACACCTGTACACCCCACAGCAAAAAGTTTCAAAAATAAAGATTAACTTTGCGAGGTATAGTAACAAAGGTACAAATAGCGAAATTATTAGATGAAGAAAGTAGACATAAACATATCATCTACAGGGTTCCCAAGTCAATTTGTTTCAGATAGCAAGAAAGCATCTGATGAGTTCGGTTTACAAATCGGGCAAGCCATTCAGTATGAGTGGTTTAAAAAAGATGGAAACGGATGTAGGTTTTACAGTCAATGGGAAGACTTCCATAGGCTAAGACTTTACGCAAGAGGAGAGCAATCTGTAGGAAAGTATAAAAATGAATTAGCAATTGACGGTGACCTATCATATTTAAATTTAGATTGGACACCAGTACCTATTCTTCCTAAGTTCGTCGATATAGTTGTAAACGGTATGCAGGCTAGGGAATTTGTCCCTAAGGCTTTTGCACAGGATGCTATGTCTCAGTCTAAAAGAAGCAAGTACCAACAGATGGTAGAGGGTCAAATGATTTCAAAACCTTTACTAGAGACTATACAGAAAAAAACGGGCGTTAACCCTTTCACTGTTAACCCTGATGAGTTACCAAATTCAGACGAAGAGCTTAAGCTGTATATGCAGCTAAACTATAAGCCAGCTATTGAGATAGCAGAGGAAGAGGCTATTAGTACATTGTTTGAATCAAACAGATACGAAGAAATTAGAAAGAGGCTAGACTATGATATGACTGTATTGGGTATTGCCTGTGCTAAACACGAATTCCTTATGGGGGATGGTGTCAGCATTAAGTATGTAGACCCTGCAAATATTGTGTATAGCTATACAGAAGACCCTAATTTTAGGGACTGCTTTTATTGGGGGGAGATTAAAACCGTTCCAATAACTGAGCTAGTTAAAATAGACCCGTCATTAAATAATGAGGACCTAGAAGAAATTTCTAACTATGCACAGAGTTGGTATAGTTACTATAATAATGCACAGGCTTATCAGAACGATATATTCTATAAGGACACGGCAACGTTAATGTACTTTAACTACAAGACTACAAAGAAGGTAGTATATAAGAGAAAGGTTAAGGACAATGGTAACGTAAGTATGATTGAAAAGGATGACTCCTTTAACCCACCTTTAGAGATGCAGGAAGAGGGTAACTTCACTAAGGAGTCTAAGACTATTGATGTATGGTATGAGGGTGTTATGGTTATGGGGACCAATATATTACTTCAATGGAAGATGATGGAGAATATGGTTAGACCACAGTCAGCTACTCAATACGCAATACCTAACTATGTATGTGCTGCACCTAGAATGTACAAGGGAAATATTGAGTCTTTAGTTAGAAGAATGATACCATTCGCTGACCTAATTCAAATAACACACTTAAAGTTACAGCAAGTTATATCTAGGGTTGTGCCTGATGGTGTATTTATTGACGCTGACGGATTAAACGAAGTTGACCTAGGAACAGGTGCAGCTTATAATCCTGAGGACGCATTAAGATTATACTTCCAAACAGGTAGTGTTATAGGTAGAAGTTACACTCAGGATGGAGACTACAATCAAGGTAAGGTTCCTATTAAAGAGTTGCAGTCATCTTCGGGTGCGTCTAAGACACAGATGTTGCTGACTAACTATAACCACTACCTTAATCAAATAAGAACGGTTACAGGTCTTAATGAGGCTAGAGACGGAAGTATGCCTGACCCTAATTCGTTGGTTGGTCTACAAAAAATGGCAGCACTTAACTCAAATGTTGCTACCAGACATATACTTGACGCAAGTCTATACATATATAAGAGTTTATCTGAGGCTATGACTTATAGGGTAGCTGATATATTAGAGTATTCAGATTTCAAAGAAGAGTTTATAAATCAAATTGGCAAGTACAATGTTTCTATACTAGGAGACATTAACGAGCTATACATATATGACTTCGGAATATTTATTGAGATGTCACCTGATGAAGAGCAGAGAGCACAGCTAGAGCAGAATATACAGATGGCACTATCTAAGGGAGATATAAACCTTGAGGATGCTATTGACATTAGGGAACTAAAGAATATGAAGCTCGCCAATCAACTGCTTAAGCTAAAAAGAAAAAGCAAGCAGGAAAGGGAAGAAAAAATGGCTATGCAACAGCAAGCAATGCAGGCACAGCAAGCACTTAAGTCTCAGGAGATGGCAGCACAAGCAAGCCAACAGAAACTAGCTGCGGAGATGCAAGCAAAAATACAGTTTAGGCAGGCAGACATAGCGTTTGAGATTGAAAAACTAAAGCAGGAAGCTATGCTTAAGTCTCAGTTAATGAATGAGGAGTTCCAAATGAATCTGCAATTAAGAAATATAGATGCTCAACAGTTGCAAGGTAGAGAAGACCAAAGAGAGAACGCAAAGTCAGGACGAATCAGCCAACAGAATACGGAGCAGTCTCAGCTTATAAACCAAAGAAAAAATAACTTACCTCCAAAGAACTTTGAGTCAAACGAGGATAGCTTAGATGGATTTGACTTAGCTGAATTTAACCCAAGATAAATATAAGATAATGAAGCCTACAAGAAAAAAAACAAAGAGTATTGATTCAGATGGTGTTAAGCATAAGCTTAAGGAAGTAACAAGACGTAATGGTGTTACTAAGAGTAAGGCATCGTCATTTGATAAAGGGACTGGTATAACTAAGACCACAAAGAAAAAAACAAATAAAAAAGGAAAAACCACTACTACTAAGAAAAAAACTTATTCTAACCCTAGAAGGGCTGCAATAGGAGGTATTATAGGTGGAGTTGCTGCTACTGCTGCATTTCCTCCTGCCGGAGGATTAGGAATAATCGCAGGTATGGGAGTTGGAAGTCTTATTAAAAAAAGGTTAAATAAAACAAAAAAATAATACTATGTTAACTAATAAAAAGAAAAAGAAAACAACACCCTCTTCTAAGAAGTCCACAGCATCAACATACAAATCTAGCTCATCATATTCAAGCGGTGCACCTGCAAGGGCAGCCTTAGCAAAAGAAGAAAGAGCTATAAAACTTGCAGACGCTAGAACAAGAAGAGCTAACTTAACTCAACCGACAAAGTCAGAGTCAAGAAAATCTGCAAGTGCAGCTAAGAATCAATTTAAGAAGATAAATAAGAATCAAGCAAAATCTACAGCGGCATCAAAAAAAAGACAGAACACAAACACAGGTGGTGTTCAAGATAGAGTAGATAAGATGGCTAAGGTATGTTCAAGCAGAAAAAGTTGTGGAGAACAACAAGCGAAATTAAAAAAAATTGCTAAAAAATCAGCTATAAGCATACCTAGAAAAAGAGCGAAAGAAGCAGCGAAAAAGAAAAAACGTGGTTTAACTAATTAATTATGGCATCAGAAAAAACTAAAGGGAAGAAGACGACTACAGTAAGTAGAGCAAAAAGAGGAGGAGTAACTGGAACGCTTACTACAACAAGGTCATCATCGTCAGGTAAACCTAAAAAATCTTACACTCAGCTCAAGGCAGAGGGTGGAGATGTTAGCGCAGCTAAGGCTTACAATAAGAGTTCTGAAAGCTTTAGAGCCGATGCACCTAAGAAGATGCCTCTTCGTGGAGCTAAGGTAACACCAAAGACTACACCTAAGCCTAAGTTAGTTCCTAAGGTTATACCCGCTGAAAAATCAAAAACAAAGACTACTAAAGGGCGTACCCCTGTAGGAACACCTTCGTTAAGAAAAAAGCGTGGTGGTAATAAAGTTAAGGGTGCTGTAATTAAAGTTAAGAAAGCAGTAAAAAAAACGGCAGGTAAAATTAAGTCTTCTTGTAAAGCAGGTGGAAAAGGAAAATGCGGACCTCGCTCTAGGGGAAGTAATAAAAGGACAGGATTAGGTAAGAGAAGATAATATAAAAAATAAATAATTATTTTTGTATAAATTAAATTAAATCAAATGGAAATCAAGGTAAAGGCAGTTGATGCAATAGAGGAAAAGTCTTCTCAACAGATTGAGCAAGAGTTATTAAGTAAGCATCAAGATAAAATAGAAGGAACTGTTACGTCAGACGAGGAGACTCAGAAGGTTGTAATTGAAGATAATATACCTAACGAGGAAGCTCCGAAGGTTGAAGAAGAAATTAATACTCGTTCCTCAGAGTTAAGTGAGGAAGAAGTTCTTGAATTTATTGGAAATAGATATGGGAAAGAGATTAAGTCACTAGATGAATTTAATCAAGCTAGGGAAGAGGCTGACCCCCTTCCCGAAGATGTGTCCCAATATCTTAAATATAAAAAAGAAACAGGGCGTGGAATCAAAGACTTCTATGAATTACAGAAGGACTTTGATGAAATGACCCCTGACAAATTGCTAAGAGATTATCTTACAGCAACCGAGAAAGGGTTGGACGCTGAAGACATCACAGACTTAATGGAGGACTATTCCTTTGATGAGGAGCTTGATGACGAAAGAGACGTTAAGAAAATTAAACTAGCAAAGAAAAAGATTATTGCTAAAGCCAAAGATTATTTTGCAGAAGAACAGGAAAAGTACAAGATTCCTCTTGAGTCGAGAAGGGATGAGTTTTCTGAAAATGCAGAAGAGTTAGAGGATTATAAACAATATGTAGCTAAAGCTAAGACGGCTGAAGAAGAAGTGTCTCGTAAAAGAGATGTTTTTCTAAAAAAAACAGACAATGTGTTTAGTGAGTTCAAAGGTTTTGAATTTACGCTTGACGACAACAAAGTCTATTTTTCTCCCGGTGATGCTAATGAGTTAAAGAAAATACATTCTAACCCTCAAAACTTTATTGATAAGCATAAAGGTGAAGATGGTACTATCCGAGACGCAGAAGGTTATCACAGGTCACTAGCAATGGCAATGAACCCTGACAAGTTTGCTAATTTCTTTTATGAGCAAGGTAAGTCTGCAAATGCAGACGACCAAATGAGGAAAATGAAAAACGTTAATATGACTACTCGTAGTGCTCCTGAAGCAAATTCAACAAAATCAGGATTACAAATAAAATCTATAAACTCCGACCACGGTAGAGGTTTAAAGATTAGAAACAGAAACAAATAATTTAACTTTTTAAAAAAAACAAAATGAGTGTATCAAGCATACCCGGTTTTGATTTACAACCAAGTGCACAAAGAGTGCCTGTAAAATCAAACTATATTACTAACTTCGATTTCTTGAATCAGTATCTTCCTGATACTTACGAAAAGGAATTTGAACGTTACGGCAACAGAACAATCTCTTCTTTCTTAAGAATGGTTGGAGCTGAAATGCCATCTAACTCTGACCTTATAAAATGGGCAGAACAAGGAAGACTACATACTAAGTACACTAACTGTACTACAATTGTTCAAGCGGCTCCCGGACAAGATACTGCAACTTTTACAATTAACGATACGTTAAACCCTGCTTTCGTAAATGAATCTACAGGTTCTATCGCTATTCGTGTTGGACAAACTTTATTCATCTCAAGAAACGATGGTTCAGGAAGTCTTAAGGCTATTGTAACTGCAGTAGATTACGCAGCTAAAACAGTTACCGTTGCATTTTATAATACAGCAGGTATCATTAATTTAGCTGCAGCTAATATTTTCTCTATTTTTATCTATGGTTCTGAGTTCAAAAAAGGAACAGAAGGAATGACAGGTTCATTAGAAGCTGACGATTTTATCTTCGAAAACTCTCCTATCATCATCAAGGATAAGTATGCAGTATCAGGTTCTGATATGGCACAAATCGGATGGGTAGAAGTAACTACTGAGAATGGAGCAAATGGATACCTATGGTATTTGAAGTCTGAGCACGAAACAAGATTACGTTTTGACGATTATCTTGAGACTGCAATGATTGAAGCAGTACCTGCAGAAGCAGCTTCAGGAGCAATTGCTACTACAGGTGATGTAGGTAACAAAGGTTCTGATGGTATCTTCTATGTTGTACAAAACAGAGGAAATGTTTGGGGAGCAGGCAATCCAACAACTCTTTCAGAGTGGGATTCAATTATCTCAAGACTTGATAAGCAAGGTGCTATTGAAGAAAACGTTGTATTTGTTGACAGAGATTTCTCTTTCGACATCGATGATATGTTATCTGCACAATCATCTACTACAGCAGGTGGAGTTTCTTACGGTCTTTTTGACAATGAGAAAGAAATGGCTCTTAACTTAGGTTTCACAGGATTCCGTAGAGGATATGACTTCTACAAGTCTGACTGGAAATACTTAAATGACCCTACTATGCGAGGTGGTTTACCAACGGCAGCAGGTTCAGGTAGAGTTAATGGACTTTTAGTTCCTGCAGGTTCTACTTCAGTGTACGACCAAATCTTAGGAAAGAATGCTAAACGTCCTTTCTTACACGTTAGATATCGTGCTTCAGAGACTGAGGACAGACGTTACAAAACTTGGATTACAGGTTCAGCAGGTGGAGCAGAAACTTCTAGCTTAGATGCTATGGAGGTTCATTTCTTATCTGAAAGAGCAGTATGTACTTTAGGTGCTAATAACTTCTTCTTATTTAACCAATAAGAGAATAACTATTAAGGGGAGGTTAATTCCTCCCCTTTTTTTTAACTTTAATTTAAATTATATTATAATGAAAAATACCAAAAAAATATTCGTAACTAAGCAGTATCGTTTAACACAAGATGTTGCTCCGCTTGCTTTTATGTTACCAACAAGAAACAGTAAAAGATTCCCTTTAATGCATTTTGATGAGGATACAGGAACAAACCGTTCACTTCGCTATGCAAGTAACCAAAAAAGCCCGTTTGAAGATGAGCAAGATGGCAATGCTTTGTTGACTCCTATTATCTTTGAGGATGGATTTTTAAATGTTCCAAAGGAGAACCAAATACTTCAAGAATTTTTACACTATCACCCGTTAAACAATAAATTATTTTGTGAGGTTAACAAGGCTAAGGATGCTGAACAGGAGGTAGAACATCTAATGATAGAGGCAGACGCATTAGTTGAGGCTAAGAGCTTATCTCTAGAACAACTAGAGACTATATGCAGAGTTTTATTTAACAAAGACACATCTAAGGTGTCAACTGCAGAGTTAAAAAGAGATATACTAATATATGCTAAGACAAACCCTGAAGACTTTTTAGAGGTTATAAATGACCCTGAACTAAAAATTATGGGTACTGTACAGCAGTTCTTTGATAACGGACTTCTTTCATTCAGAAAAAGCAACAAAGAGGTTTGGTATAGTACACCAACTAACAAAACTAAAATGCTTAATGTTCCTTACGGGCAAGATGGCTTAGACTTAGTCGTTTCATATTTTAAATCTGATGATGGAATAGAGCCTCTTAAGCACCTACAAGCACTATTAAAATAGTTGTATATTTGTAAAATAGTCACCGTCACGAAGGCGGTGTTTTTTACTAATTTTTAAAAATTTAAGATTATGAACAAGTATTTACAAATACCTGTAGCTGGAGCTGAACCTATTCAAATTCCTATAGGAAGCGGTTTAATATGTGATGGTGGGGTAACTGCAACATCATTTGTTATTTATGCCATTGATTCAACCTTTTCTTATACATTTACGGGTACAGGAATGACAGTTAAAATGAGGGATGCATTTAATGAAGCATTAGTTTATGCTGCACAAACTAATTGGACGAAATCAGTTTCGACTGTTCAAATTCCAACAGGAGAAGCTATAGCGTCATATGTAGTAAATAATGGCTTATAATACTGTAAGCTAAAATTTAAACACTATATAAGAGACCTCTTCAGTAATGAAGGGGTCTTTTTATTTTAATTATCTTTGTATAAAAGAAATATAGATGATAAACTCAGTTAGGCAAACAGTAATGTCAGTACTGAATAAGAATAATTACGGATACATCTCTCCATCTGATTTTAACTTATTTGCAAAGCAGGCGCAGTTAGATTTATTTGAGGATTATTTTTACTCATACAACTATCAAATATCAAAGGAAAACGCTAGGCAGTCAGGTACAGGGTATGCTGATATAACAAAAGGACTAGAGGAAGTTATAGATGAATTTTCTGTTACTGGTCCACTTATGAATATTGGTACAAGTAACCTATATAACCTACCAAGCTTAACTACAACTAGTAATGATTGGTACTTGATAAATAAGATGTTAATATATACATCTCAACTAACATTAGGTACTACTACTAGTGTGGGAGGAGCTACCAATACACTAGTCGATTCAGGAGCATCATTTATAAATGATGGAGTATCAATAGGAGATATAGCATCTACCGTTATAGGTGGAGTGGCATACAATACAATCATAACAGGCGTTACTGGAACAGTACTAACAACAAACCAAGCTATATGGACAGCGACGGGAAAATATTGGGTATATGAGTCAGAGAAGATTAAGGAGGCAGAGAAGGTGTCACATAGTAAAATAACTATGCTACAAAATTCTTTATTAACAAAGCCAAACCTTACATACCCTTCGTATACTCAGGAGGCTAATATAGCTTCAATATATCCACTAACGGTAGTAAGTCAGGGTCAGGTTGTATCTCAATATATTAGATATCCATTTGCCCCTAAGTGGACGTTTGTGTCTCTAACAGGTGGCGAACCTACGTTTGACGCAACTGCTAATGACTATCAAGATTTTGAGTTACCAATAGACGATGAGGTAGGTTTAGTTAATAAAATACTTCAATACGCAGGTATGTCAATAAGAGAAATTAGTGTTGCTCAGTTTGGTCAAGCAAACGAAGCTATGGATAACCAAGAAGAGAAATAATTATGGGATATATAAGTGAGTATCAGTACTATGAAAATGGTGGGGTAACCCCTACTGATAAGAATTGGGGTTCGTATCAATACGTTTCATTGGAAGACATAGTAAACAACTTTATGTTAATGTACGCAGGAAACCACAGCCTTGTAAATAATGAGCAGAGGTTCAAGGTATTGTTTCACGCTAAGAGAGCGATTCAGGAGTTAAACTACGACGCATTCAAAGAAATAAAAATACTTGAACTTGATGTGTGTAGCACCCTTAGATTTGTGCTTCCACCTGACTACGTTAGTTGGGTTAGGGTATCTCAGTACAAAAATGGTATACTATACCCACTTAGCGAGAATATCCAAACAAATTGGAGTAGTGCATATTTACAAGACAATGAGTGTAGGATACTATTTGACGAAGACGGGAACGCATTAAAGCCTGAGTTCTCTAATATTGATACAGAAAGAATTTTTGGAGGTAAGCAGTCTATATATCTAAACCAAAACTCAGCTATGAATGGCGAACAGGGATGGAATGTTGATGGTAATTGGTACTTCCAACGAGAGATAGGTGCTAGGTTTGGGTTAAATACAGAGACCGCAAACGCTAACCCTACATTTAAGATTAATCCTAAGGGTGGAGTTATTAATTTTAGCTCTGGTATGTCTGGAGCATCTTGTGTTCTTGAGTATGTTTCTGATGGAATGGAAAATGGCGATGACAGCTTAATTACTGTAAACAAATTATTTGAAGATTTTATATACGCTTACATAGAGTTTGCTATACTAAGTTCTAAGGTAGGTGTGCAAGAGTATATCGTAACAAGGACAAGGAAGCGAAAATCAGCTCTTCTAAGGAACGCAAAGATTAGAATAAGTAACATACACCCCGGAAGACTTTTAATGAATCTAAGAGGTAGAGACAAGTGGATTAAATAATATGGCAAACTTAACTAGAAACTTTACTGCAGGTAAAATGAACAAAATGGTTGATGACAGGCTCGTTCCTAACGGAGAGTACATCGACGCATTAAATGTTAGAATGGGTTCCTCAGAAGGCTCTGATATAGGAACAATAGAGAACTCTAAAGGTAACACACCACTAACTGTATTGTCTTACGAGGGAACTAATTTAAGTGACTCTGCTAGATGCATTGGTGCATTTGAGGATGGAGCTAATGAGACTTTATACTGGTTCGTTCACGACGGAAGTTTTCCTGTTAGCTCTAAGGCTCCTCTAGGTATAGTGGATATGGTAGTATCATATAACACTACCAATAGTATACTAAACTATCTTGTTATTAGTGTATATAACCCACTAGATGTTACAAAGACTACTTTAAACTTTAACTCAAAGTATTTAATTACAGGAGTAAATAAGATTGAAAACTTACTTTTCTTTACAGATAACTATAACGCACCTAGACAAATAAACGTATCAAAAAATTACAAAAACCCTGTAGTTGGTGTAGATAAAATAGGGGCAGAATCTTTGTTGGTTATTAAGAAACCGCCACTAGACTCTCCTGCTATTAATCCTATTGAGACATCAAGTCAGGATAATTTTTTAGAAAACAGATTTATATGTTTTGCTTATAGGTATAGGTATGAAGATGGTGAGTACTCAGCAACGTCTCAGTTCTCTAATCCTTCATTTATACCAAACGTATTCGAATATAATTTTAATACAGCACTAAACTCAGGTATGTTAAACAGTACTAATATGTGCGACATAACATACAACTCAGGTGGACCACTTGTTAAGTCTATAGATTTATTATTTAAGGATATGAACTCCTCTATAATTAAAGTTATAGAAAAATTAGATAAAGAGAAGGATGGTCTCGCTGATGACACAACCTACACATACACATTTAATAATAGTAAAATTTTTACTATACTACCTACTTCAGAGATACTAAGACTATTTGATAATGTACCTCTATTGTCTCAGGCTCAAACTATTATGGGCAACAGGCTTATATACGGAAACTACCTAGAGGGATTTGATTTAGTCAGGGACAATGTTTCAACAAAATTAGAGTACTCTGTAACAGCTACAAATGAAGATATTGGTCGTAACGCAATAGAATCATTAACTGAGAACGGGACGTATACTTTTGACACCAATCAGACTATTGCTAATAGTGTGTTAGACATTAACCTATCAGGACAAAAACTAGTGTTAGGTGCTGTGTTAAATATATTTATTAGGTTTGAGCATTCAGCTTGGACTGGAGATGCTCCAAACCCTACCTTAGTTACCCAAGAAACCCCATTAAGCTTCGCTTATATACTGCCACAAAACTTTTCAAGTGTATACGAGTTAGCTACCTCTATAGACTTTGCGGAAAAAATAGGTAACACATCAAATATATTATCAGTTGTTAACTCCTGTACAGGAACAACACTTACTGACTTGTTCAACTGCACTATACCTAACGAGTTGTTAGGTATGTTTAAGTATCAAAGTGGCATTAGTGGTCCAAATCAACCTATATCTATAATCGCATCTACGGGGTCTCAGTCTATAAAGCTTCAGCTTCCTGCAATGAAATTTGTTAATGACCAAACAGGAGCAAGCATTACTAAGACTAACTACGAGTATTATAAAATAAATTTAGCAGATGTAGTATATCAAGAGGTAGGAAACCCATCAAGTTTACATAGCAATAGGGGATACGAGATTGGTATCTTGTATATGGATGAATTTAATAGGTCAACTACAGCGTTAGTGAGTCCAAACAATACGGTACATATACCTTGCTCTAACTCAGACACTAAGAACGTAATAAACGTTAACATACCAGCTTCACAGATAGCTCCAGAATGGGCTACTAGATATAAGTTTGTTATTAAACCTGATAAAGAAGGGTATGACGTTATATACTCTAGTTTATTCTTTAATGACTTAACATCAGGTGCAGATTTTTTCTTGCTTGAAGGTCAAAACTCTCAAAAAATACAAGAGGGAGATGAGCTTATTGTTAAGACAGACACTGAAGGACCTAGAAGAAACTGTACTTGGACTACGGTACTTAATAAGAGCGCACAGGTAGCAGATTTTCTTGACCCTGCTCCTTTAGATTCATCAGGCAATCCAATACCTGTACCTGCGGGAGTTTATATGAAACTAAGGGCAAATAACTTTAGCACAGTTACAGGAGATTATCCTGTAGTCTCTTTTGGTGAACTGACAGGAGGAAGTGGTGAAGGATGTAGAATAGTTTCGTATCCTGTAGTTATTCCGGGTTCAACATCAGGAACTACAGTAGACTATGATATACCTGCGGGTTCTCGTATAACTATTAAAATAACAAACGATTTGCAAGGGAACGCATTTAACCCACCAGCGTATTGGAAGGTTGATAACTTGTTTACTGCATCTCAAGACTACGCTAGTTTTAAAGAGTGGTTTGAGAAAGATAATATTGAAAGTGCATTAAATAGTGTTGCTGTTACTGATGGTACAGGCGTTGTCGGTCCAAATTACTCGCCTACAGTTCAACCAGTAACAAATAGACCTTGTCGGGTAAATCGAATATTTACTAATTTTCAAACATTCCCAACAGGTGGGCATTCTTTTGGTGTAAAAAGCACACTAGGATATACAAAACTTATTAAAAAACTACAAACAAAGCTATCTGTAGAGATTACAGTTATTCGCTCATCGTCCTTATTAGTATTTGAGTCAGACCCTCAAGATTCTGCACCTGACTTATGGTATGAATCTTCAAAGTCTTATCCTATTGATTCAATAGGTCAGCACACAGGAACTGTTCAGAATCAAGTTTTTTCAAGTAACACACCAGCTATTATTGCAACGCAATTTTTTAATTCTTACGCTTTTGGAAATGGTGTTGAGAGTTATAAGATACAAGACTCTATTATAGGGAAAGAGGTAGTGTTAGGAAATCGAGCTACAACAACTAACGCAAAAGATTTTCGTGCAGAAAGAAGATTATCTGACTTAACATATAGCGGAGTATACAACGCAGAGTCAAACATAAATAAGCTTAATGAATTCAATCAGGGTCTATTAAATTTTAAGCCATTAGAGCAAACTTTTGGTCCTATTATGAAGTTGTTCGGAAGAGAGACAGACATACTTACGCTTCAAGAGGACAAGATATCATATGTGCTTCAAGGAAGAAACATCCTTTCTGACGCAGGAGGTGGCAATGTTTTAACCGCAGTACCTGAGGTTTTAGGTAACCAAATAGCTAGAATAGAGGAGTTTGGTATTAGCCATAATCCCGAAAGTTTTGCACAATGGGGACCTGATAAGTTTTTTACTGATGCTAAAAGAGGCGTTGCATTAAAGCTTACAGGTTCAGGAGAAAGTAATGATAGTTTAAAAGTTATTTCTTCAATGGGTATGAGACCTTGGTTTAGAGACTTGTTTAACGTAGCATTTAAAACTCAAAAACTAGGTGGATTTGACCCGTATATGAACGAGTTTATTTTGTCTTCAAACACAATAAAAATACCAGTTGATGTAGATTGTGTTGACTGCGGTGTTACATCTACTTCTGCTGTATCTATAACCAATCCATATGAGCTGTGCTACAACCTAGGAAGTTTGGTTGGAGATGTAAATATAGACTACTCTTTTGGTGTTATTGAGTCAGGTAAGACTATTACCGTAAGTGGTGTCTATAATGGGGTGACCTATACCACAGGTGGGGTAGTAGTTGGAGGTCAACTAGTTATAAACAAAAGTCTTGTTCAAAATGAAAAATTAGACCTAACTATATCTACAACGTCAATACAGCCTATACCAATAACATTTACCGTTAATTGTCCTGATGCTGATACTATTACCATTGTATTAGTTCACTTGTCAAGCTTAAACGATGCAGGGTTACAGATACACGATGAGTATAGATGGAAGGATGGGTCTTTTGTTTCTCCACTACATACAGAGCAGGTTGTATTTGCATCAGGCGCAACGCCTGTGGTTTCTTTATACGAGACTATAATTGGTCAGCAAGGCGGTGGGGTTATTCCTACGAATACGTCTACTGTAACTATGATGTCAGATAAGATAGGCTCAGACACATATAATTTTAATACTACGCAAGATGAATTTAAGTACATAAGGACAAGTACTATATACCCAAATACATCAACAGGTATAGCAAATTTACTGGCAGCGGCTAGTACAGCAACACCAATTGTTTTACCTATAAATGGAAATACTGCGTATAGTGCAGACTTTTCTATGCCGATTTCAGGCGACTACCTATATCTACTTTGGGACTACAGAAACAGTACACCACTTGAACTATGCTTTGGTGCTAGTTCGATTATTGCTTGCTGTACTTGCATTGGTCCTGCTCCTGTAACTTACTACGACTTAGTTGACTGTGATACAGGACTTAATTGGTCAGTTGAGGATACCTTTGGAGTAGCTAAAATTGGAGATGTTGTGCAGTATAAACAAGGAACAGGAGCAAGTCAAAGTACTATAGTTTACTGTGGAGAGATAGTTAGCTTAGGAACAGTAGCTAGCGCTACTCTATTTTCAGAAAATAGTTATTTCTGTGGAGACGATGTTAATTGTGGAATTACACCTTAAAAATTAAATTATGGCTATATATTACTTAGACGGAACTACACTACTAAACTCATCAGCAGCATTTACTGATGCGGGACTAACAACCTGTGCAGCAGATGGATTTTATTCTGATGGAGTAAGCTCAAGAGAGCTTTCAGGTTGTGCTTTTTTACCTTCACAGACTTGTGGGTCTTGTTCTACTGCTTGTGGAACTACTGTTATAAATGAATCAAATGAGGAGTCTGGAGTATATAAGATTGATATAGATAGTGGAAGCTCTACGGGGGCGGTTATATTAAAGTTTAACCCTGCGGAAGTACCTGATGGTATTAAGGTAACTTACAATAGTCAAGTTTATAATAAATTAAGCTCACCTGTTGATGGATATCACGCAAGTACAAATGGAGCTAACCTCACATATATAGGGTCAACTGCTTACGATTGCGGTTTAGCAGCAGGAAGCCCATATACTATCAATGAGTACTTCTATGGTGGTGGAACATTCGCAGCTACAGGAACAACTGAGACAGTTACGATAGCATCAGGAGATGTTTCTACTAGCTCATCTGCACCCGGAAACTGTATTATGGTTATTCCTAAAGGAAACACCTCCCCGTCAACTATGAACATAGAAATCATTAGTGCTTGTACAACGTCAGATTGGGGCATAGAGGTTAACTGCCCATCACCACTGACTGGATTGTTGTCTAGTGCTAACTCTCAAGAGTCAAGTGCAGCAGCTTGCTCTCAGCCTTTGGTGTCTACTTACTATCACGCTCCTGTAAACGCATCATCTACACCGGGTAACATTAATGTACACGACTGGATGTTTAACGATGCAAACGGAGCAACTACCATAGGTAGCGGGTGGTATTCTTTATCTGATGGCACAACCTTTCAAGTAGCAAATGGTGTTATTGTAGCAACAGGAACTTGTCCTACTTATGAGTTAGTCGACTGCGTAACAGGAGTTACAGTAACAGTATCTGCAAGCGGTTCATTTTCACCGGGCGATGTTATTTCGTATAGACTACTAGACCCGTCAACGGGGCTACCTACAGGAGATGAATTATGTGGTACATTATTAGGTGCAGGTTCAACGAGTCCTAATGCAGTTATTATTTTTCAACAAGTTCGTACAGGTTGTGATGCAGTACAATGCCCACAACCTTAAAAATAAAATATGGCAGAACAAGTAACACTACAAAACTACACGGTATCCTACGACTCATTGAGCCAAGGATTTCCGTCTTTTTATTCCTACCATCCTGATTGGATGATAGGGATGAACAACTTCTTCTATACGTTTAATAAGGGTAACCTTTACCGTCATAACACAAACGAGAGTAGGAACCAATACTACGGCACAAACTACCCGTCTACTATGACCTCTGTATTTAACGATATTCCTCTTGAGAATAAGCTATTCAAGACTATAAATCTAGAGACAGACTCTCCTTGGTCAGCAACTTTAGTAAGCGACCAGCAGGATACAGGATACATAGAGACAGATTGGTTTGAAAAGAAGGAGGGAGCATACTTTGCGTTTGTTAGAAACTCTGGTACAGTTCCTGCTGAAATAGATGAGTATGCATTGCGGTCTTTAAATGGTATAGGAACAAGTAGTAACAGAGTTGTTGCGTCTACTTCGACAACAATATCCTTTGTTAATACATTGTATATAGGCAACATAATTAGTGTTGGGGATATGGTATACTTTGGTTCTCCAACCCCACAGTTAGCCGGTCAGGTTACTGAGGTGAATCAAAATCTTCCATCAGGAATAAATGATATCGTGATAGACAACAGTATAGCAGGAGCCGTAGCATTGCCTTCTATAACGGAGTATATCTTGTATATTAAGAATGCAGTCGCTGAGTCTCACGGGATTTTAGGTCACTTTGGAGTCTTTAAGTTAGTAAACTCTGATATATTTAAGGTTGAGTTGTTTGCAGTAGAAAGCGAAATAATGAAATCATTTCCTTAAAAATAGTATATTTGTAGTTAATATGGATAACCCTGAAGCTATTTTAGAGTCTATAAATAAAAACAGAGGGATACTATGGGAAAGAATAAACGACTTTAAGTTGGATATGATTTCTGTTGAAGATTCTGTATTGCACCATACGAAAGAGATGGAGGAGGTAATGCCTTTAAAGCATCACATACAAGATGGTATATATACTAGGGAAATATTTATGCCTAAGGGAATGTTGGTGTTGAGCTTTATACATAAGACCAACCACCCTTCATTTTTTATGAGCGGAGAAATGTCTGTTATTACGGATACAGGAGAGGTTAATAGAATAAAAGCACCAATGGTTATACAGACAAAGATAGGAACACAAAGAATAGCTTATATGCACGAAGATTGTGTGTGGGTATGTACCTACAGAACAGACTCAGTTACGGTTGAGGATGCAGAAAAAGAAGTGTACACGGAAGATTTTAGAGAACTTCCAATGTATGTAATAGAAAAAAACAAAAAATTATGTCAGGAGCAATAGCAGGTTTAGCGATAGGGGTTGTATCAACCGGTATATCATTCGCACAGGCAAATAATCAAAGAAATTTACAAGAAAAAGCAGAGCGAGAGGCTGATGCGGCTATGCAGGCGGCTAGAGGAAAGCTAGATGTTAACTTCGCAGAGCAGCAGGCTATAAAAAAAGAGTCATATGAGCTTGAGAGAGACGCTAACTTATCAGCAGGTGCTCAGGCTATGACTGCGGGAGTAGAAGGTGGCACAAGAGGCGGTGCTGCTACAGCAGGTAGAGTTCTAGCGCAGCAGAACCTAGCTCAGGCAGGTACTCGTGTTGCGATGGGAGAGGAAATGACAAATATTGAGGGAGCAATCATTGAGGAGGATTCTAGGCTTAGAGACTTAGGTGTCGCCTTAGACCTAGAAGAGGTAGCTGGAAATCAACAGAAGGCTGCTGACGCTCGAGCTGCTGCTGATGCAGCTAAACAACAGGGAGTTGAGGGTGTTGTTAATACAGTAGGTCAAGCAGCAGAAATGGTTCCGTTGTATCTACGAGATAAGAAA
>Ga0209816_1001053_pt1 | contig 20776 bp, 26 predicted proteins | sample CoawatmetaG01DNA_FD_187509 | JGI IMG/M metagenome (GOLD analysis project Ga0209816, IMG submission 187509) | Marine microbial communities from the West Antarctic Peninsula - Coastal water metaG017-DNA (SPAdes) (version 2) | ecosystem: Environmental > Aquatic > Marine > Coastal ...
GAAAGGAATGAAATGTTTGTTATATACTTCTTTAGTATCGTTACAATTGTGGCTATACTATATCCATATATGTAAGAGTAAGAGTTATGTTTAACGAAAGGCTGTATAGTGAAGATGTAAGAGTTGAGATTAATATAGAGAGTACTGCGTTCTATGATAAAGAGTTTGCGTATGTAACTGGTATTAAACAACCTAATGCCAACTTACTTATAGTGAAGATACGAACGAGAGATAAGTTTGTTACTACGGGCTTGAGTGAAACGTTTGGTACCTATAATGGGTGGTGTATTTCTATGAGTACTGTTCTAGATATAAACCATGATAAATTACCTAGTGACTACTGTATGAATGAGATTGTTATTGGCACTGAGGGTTTTAACTGTGACCATGTAACGACCATTAGTATGTCTAACGAGATTGAAGTTCTAATGATGAGAGATACGTTTAATCCTGAAGATGAAGAAGTAGACTATACCGTGATCGATTGGAATAAGAATAAAGATAGTAGTTTAAATGTCTGAAAATTTTTAAGGAATTGCCTTACCTCTCTGAGGTTAGGGCTGGTGGTTTGGATATGGCGGGCTCCCAAGGGCATTTTCGTACACATTTATATAAATAATTACTTGACATCCTATGTGGAGTCACGTATAATAGACTTATAACATTAAATAAACACTGAAAAGATTTAATCTTCTCGGTGATTTTGTACATTATAACATAACAAGGAGAAAGACAAATGAAAAAACTATTAACATACCTTATTGGTGGCAGTTTCATTCTGTTAGCAGTGGGAACTATGACGGGTTGTGCTGAACAAATCATTTCAATCCCTGGTACACTAGTCGATGGTACAGTAGGAGTTGTTAAATCTGTATGGCATCTTGCAACAGATTGGATTCCTGGTGTAGGACCAAGTGCAGTTGAGCCTGCAGTCACAGTACCAGTAGTAGAATAATGAAAAAGATGTCTAAGGCGTTACTCGCCCGCATCAAATTTAGATACGATGGGTATTACGAATCTAAATCGAAAGCAAAAGTCCGAGAGAATGCTATGAAGATGGCACATAACTGGGCACATGAATATCCAACGGGAACTCCATTATTGTTTATACGTGATGATATCATTGCGTGTTGGGAACGTAATGGTAAAGTTACACGGAAAGATGCTGAAACGGCTACTTCTACTTCTAACAGAACAAAGCAAGATGCACTAGCGAATAAGTCAGTTCATAACTATGTGAAAGAAGGATTACCCAAGTTACACGGTAAGTAATAACCCCCAATCGTGCCACGGCGATGTAAAAATAACAGTGGCGTGACAAATTGTAATGTTTATAGTATGCTTCTGACTCAAAGTCATACTATACAGAGCGGACAAAACGAGATGTTGTCGCTGGATTCGTAACCAGCAACTTATTTTAAGTGATTTATTGGCTGTAATTCACTAAATACTAGTATGGATTATTATACTTTAATAGATATACTGGTTGGCTTTCTTGTAATAGCAGGGTTAGTAGTATATTATAACTGGGCAAGCACAAGAGATGAACTATCTGGAAGAACTAGACCGTCTTATAAACGTTGGTATAGAAGAAAGAAACGATAGAGTACTCAAAAAGGATTGATTAGATGTCACATAATTACATATATGAATCACCAGATGGTGGCAAGACTGTTACTAGACGCAAGTTTGGTGATAAAACAAAAGAAACTATTATAACTCCAGACGTATCAGATAGCGAATCGTTATTAAAATCAATAAAGCAAAAATTAATGACAGCACAGTTACGTGCCCATTGGTTTAAAGATCACCAGAACGAACATACCCTATCAGAAGTATCTGACCTAGTAGAAGAACTAGAACAAGAACTCGATTCTAACTCATAGTACTTTCGCCCTGCGTGTATTGTATTCATCTATGTTTAGTTTCCAGACTGACTGCTCAGTGTATTCGATGATTGCTGTTTCTTTGTAGCACTCTACTAATCCAACCTTACATAAATTCTGAAACAAACGATGAATCTTATTCATCTTTCCTGATGCATCGTGTTCTACGTTAGTAGTAATATATAATTCATCTGTATCACAGAATTCTATTTGTGCTGGCAGAATATCTCTCCATGTAATTGCGTCCATATGATACTTGCTGATGCCATAAGAGTGATGCCCAGGTAGTTGTGCGCCTCTAAACATTACTCGCCATGCATTTTCATTTACTGCTGGGAAGCGATGGCATCCTGCAACAGCAACTATCTTATCATCTTTGATAGCACAGAAATATTCACCTTCAAAGATTTTGATGTTATAGTATTTCATTGCTTCTAAACTAGAGTTGTTATTGTATCCTAGTTCTTCTGCTTCTTTGCAAAAGATTTCTAACTTGGGCAATAACTCTGGTGTGATTATCTCTACATTCATTTTCTTAAAAACTCTATTACTTTACTATACCTATCTTCGTTAAAGATTAGATTAAACTTTTCACATAACGATTTAAAATTCTCAACATCAAACAAATCGTCAACCGAGTCTATAACAAAATCATCTGAGGTTATATTCGTTTCATAGTTTGAGAACGTATTGACTAACATTGATTCTGCTTCTTCTTTCGTGTACAACTCACTGATGAGTGTTTTTGTTTTACCCACTCTGAAGTTCCATGCAGTGTTAAAGAATCTATCTACGTCTTTGTTTAGTACGACAAGATGGTTGCCGTTGAAGAACTCACGTGACTCATCTAAATCACTATGAGTTACGTATAGTAAATACTGTCCATCTTCGCATCTGTCGTATGATAGTTCTGGTGTCTCTGGTAGTCCACTGCGTCTTGCGTAGTCTAAGACAGGAGGAATAGTTGATGAATCTGCAAATCTTCTGTCGTAATGAAACACACTGAGTTCTGCATTCAGAATTCCATTACATGGTTCCCACGGGTCAGACCCATTACCCTCATGGTTGTACCATAAGACGTTAGAACAACTAGCAAGAAGTCTGCCAACTTGATGTCCTTTTGATGCCATGATTGCATTGATTACAATGATTGGATTGTGCATGTAACATTCCTGTTTTATTATATACGTATTTATCTGCTAAGTGACTTGACAAGTAGGTATAAATAATGTAGAATATAGACACAAGTCTTAAATGAATACGGAGCCCATATGATAGACGAGAGTAAATTAATATTCTTTACAGGTGCACCTGGAAGTAAATGGAGTGCAGTGAGTAATATGTTATCGAATTCACCACTACTAGAAGTAAATACAACTGATAGGTCAACTGATAGAATCTATACACACCCTACAAAATTCAATAGTGCCCAGCATTTAGGTAGTTACTTTGGTCCTGGCTTTGAATTTGGACAACAATGGGATCAATTACATACATTAACAAAGCAAGATATACTAGATGAAATAGCATTACCATGGGATGAAGACCAGCCAACTGCATATCGCATTGTAAAATGTCACCAGATAGTCAATAATCTTGATTGGATCGTTACAAATTTCCCAACGAGCAAGATAGTTATCGTATTGCGACCAACTCAGAGTTGTTACAATGGGTGGTTTGGTGCTGGTGGATTCGATATAACATATCCAACGTATGCAGAATACTACAAGAATGACGAAATTGCAACTGATTTAATCAATATTGAATGCCGTGATGCACGAGAATGGATATTTGACAATCAATTGCCACTTCATATTGCAACTGAAAGACATTGGCGAGACTATTGGAAGTTTGATAATTATAATGAAAGAGTAGATAGGTGTATTCGTAGTCTAGAGGGTTACATGTTTGCGAGTGAATCACCAAAACGAAACTTAACGTATGACACTTCTATTGCTTATTATAATTTCCAAGATATCAACAAGGATTTATAATGAAGGCAGTAATCTTAATACATGATGCTGATAACATAGATTGGAAATACCTTGTCGCCACGAATTATACACAATTGAATTTTGATTATTGTATGGCAGACAGACTAGGTGATTCTGATTATGAATTTTTAAAAACAGATAACGTAGATAATGTTGATTTGACGAAGTATGAATATGCTCTAGTACTAACTCCTGGTGTGATATTTGAATTCTCTTATTGGGAATCAAAGATTCGTTCACAGGTAGAAAATAGTACAGCAAGAGAAATAACATTTGATAATACATACATCAAAATTGTACGTGATACTGGAACAGAAACAGAACATATAATCTTAGACAGAATACTGCCCGTGGTGGACCCGACAACTGATGATTCGTTTGCGATGACACATAATAGTGCAATGACACCTTTGGTCCAGAATAGTAATATTTCTTATATTATTCACAATGAGATACCACGCCCTCGTCCATCACACGAAACATTAGATTGGGCGATGACAGTGAGTAGTGGATTTTATATAAATTATGTGTTACATCAATCTGACTTCACAGAAAAAACAAAGATACACCATATTGATGTTAGTCCGATGGGTTTAGCAGTACGTAGATATACAATAGAGAACTGGGATGGGCACAACTTTTATGATTGGATGGACCACATATATGTAAAATTTCCTTTGCTTGAGATTTTTAATGGGAAGTACAGACTACATAGCGATCACCCATCTGCCCGTGAGTGTTGGCAGCATGTCCTTGATACATTTGGCAATGATTGGATTGGTCACTGGGATAAGTATACTAAATGTGAGCATACATACAATCATTGTAATCTAATGGATAATGCTAATCTAGTCAGAACATTCAATGAAGTTGATATGACTGGTAATGGTGCGTTCTGGTGGAATGGTGCGTTGAAGAGGCTGCCCGCTAATATATTAAAAACGTCCGCTCAGAGTCATCTTGGCGCAATCCAATTTATGAATACTTTATCAAATCATAACTCAGAGACTCGGGTATATGGAAGCGACCACTGTACAAATCCATTCAACGGCATATCGATTGAGGAAGCAATCAGCGAAGCATCATATGACAGTAGGGAGTTACTATGGAAAAGATGCTAAGTATACCAGATAATAAAACGTACATAGTATATTTAAGTGGTGGGTTGGATAGTGCGTTAGTGTTATTTTTAATAGGCACGTATTTGCCAAATAGCAAATTAGTACTAGTCACTGCATGTCACTCCCATATGAAACATTATAATAAACCATTTGTTAAAAATATCGTGTCATGGTTTACAAATAGATTCGCCAATAATATCGTTGAGCATAAATTTATATATTATAAAGACCGGGTCGAATCACAATCTCGAAAGCAAACTACATTTGATGAAGTTGTACGCGAATACAATGCAGATGGTAGTTTTGTGGGCATGACACTCAATCCTGCCATTGACGATTTAATGACAGATGACAATAGAGACAAGCGGCGAGATGTAAAAAATGTATGGAAGAGGGACCTCTCTGTGCAGTTCGGGAAAAAGTTTATATCATATCAGCCAATAAATGATATCGATAAAAAGGGCGTAGCCAATCTGTACGAACAGTACAATCTTGATGAACTCGCTGAGATAACCATTAGTTGTGAATCACTAACTGAAGTGAAGCCATGTAAAACATGTTGGTGGTGTCGTGAAAAATATTACGGCTTTGGTTATTATTAAGAACACAGAGGCTACTTAATGCCTGCAATAGTATATCTATCAAATATATTAAGTTTCAACGTCTGACTGTATTTTAGTTCACTAAGAGGATACTTGTTCTTGAAAGTTTCCAATGAATCACAATTATTAATATGGTCATCGATTACCAGATTATTACTTTGCATAACGAGTTGAGTTCCTGGTTTGATTCTATCATACCAATCTTTAGTCATATGCTCACAACTAAGATTGATGATAGTGTCAAACTCATGTTCGTGACCGAATACATCAATGTTCATACTTTGATGTCCTAAATAATTTTTAAACGTGTAATTGAATCTGCCACTTATTTCTTTACACCTCTTGTCCATATCTATTTCTGTAAAATCTATATTAGGATATTTTTCAATTAATACACGAGTAAGAAAGCCAAGCCACGATCCAATATACAATACTTTCTTTGCATCATCACTGACCGCATCAAAGGCAAGACTTGCTTGTTTTTTACTTTCAATCTGATTTGTATGGAATGCATCCCGTACTTCTTCGATAGTGAGATGTTTTGCAATCTCTTCATCGTAAAGCATATCTAAGAACCTTGGAATATATTCTTCTATGCAACTCATCTAGTATCTTCTTTATGTTTATAATTAAATATTATTATACACGATTCCGAATGCACTGTCAAGTGGCTTACTAAAACTGAGTAGTTTATTATTAACTACGTACAAATAAATACTAGTCGTACAGAGACAACTTTTTAACTGACAGAGGGATTATTATGAAAATAGGTGCAATAGGTGGTTTGGTTGGTATAGTAATTCCAGTCTTAGCCGCAACATACGGAAGTATCAATTACGCTATAGGTTTGCAAAATACTATAAAGGCAAACGAAAAACAAATCATGGAATTGGAGATTGGCCAAAGCAATAATTGGCAAGCACTTAATGATAGACTTAGTGCTGAAGCAGACAAACTAAGTATTCGTGTTACTAACAATGATGAAAAGTTAAAAAGAGGTAGAGAAGAACTTCTTTTAGAGATGACTGCATTCGCTACACAGGTTGGAAAACTTGAAGCAGTAGTCTACGCATTGAGAGATGCTGGTTACAAACTAGCAAGTGTGGCTGAAGTACGTGCATTGGAAGAAATAATTCGTAATACAGCAGACAGTATGCGTGAATTTACTTACGCTATTAAAGAGATGGAACGTAAACTCAATGGAGGATACTAAGATGAAAAGAATATTATTAGTTACTTTCTTTTGTTTACTAGGCACGAATGCTTATGCGGCAAATGAATACCTGAATAGCAGTAGCGGACATTGTGAAACTGCTACATTAGAACCATACGCAGAAGTTGGCGAACAAGACAGTACCACCGATGGACTATATCCTAACAGTAATAGTAATAACTATAACAACGCGAATAAAGGCGATAACTGGAGAGTTGGTATCAGATTAAGAATTGCACTTGGCTCAACTTGTAACGCAGAGTATAAAAGAATAATGAGAACGAATGCATTACTAAGACAACAGTTAGAAATGCTTAAAATGTGTGCTAGATATAAAGGACTTGAATTAGGTCCTGAATTTGGTGAAGTAAAAAGAATGTGTGCTGGTGTACAGGGTGCTAAGAAGTCAAAAGCAGACGAAGATGATGATACAGAGAAAGAACTTAAGGATGCGTTAAATGATGCTCAGGCAATAATCAAAAGATTGCGTGAAAAGTCAGAAGCGAGTGTAGAAGAATGAGTACTGAGTTAGTTCATAAGCACATCATCTTACGAATAGAATGTAACAAACCACCAACTGAATCAGAGTTGAAGCCATGGGTAACGAACTTGGTAGATAAGATTGATATGCAGATATTAGCAGGACCAATTAGTGCAGATGTCACTACAGTGCCTGGGAACTGTGGACCAACGTGTGTCTGTATTATCGAAACATCACACATCGCGTGTCATGTATGGAATGAATCAAGTCCAGCGTTAATACAACTAGACGTATATACATGTGGACCATTTGACCCGAATGCAGTGATAGAACATATACAAATATGGGAACCAACTAAGGTAGACTACAAATACTTAGACAGAGAATCGGGTCTCACTGAAATAGAAATTTAGTGGGATTACTGGTTGTCTTTTTATTATACGTTTGCTTTATAGCATTTATTCTTAGAAAATAATTATCGCCAAATATTAGTTGATAAATACTTATAGTATTAACTAGGGCTTTAATTAAGGAACACACATGTCGACCGATAGCAATGAGGCAATTATTGCCAATGATAACTTTAAATTCAACACAGTTGATGGCAGTGTCATAATAACCAGTAATGAAGACTTAGCACTCATATCTAATTATGCGTATTGGATAGAGGTTGATTTTGATATTAATATCCTTTGCACAACTACAAGACCAGATCCATTATCACCAGAATTTATTGCACAAGAAACTGCTAAACATAAATTACCACAGCGTATAATAAATGATATAAACTATGGCATAGCAACGTTAGTATTAAACCATGGAGCAGAAGGATGGTACGATATAGATTGGGAGTTTCTATCTACTGTATATGGAGTACCAACAAGTAAAATTATATGGTTAACTGGTATATATAATTTCGAAGAAATAATCGAGCCGTCAGATGTTGTAATTAAATTTTACCCAGTATGGGAACGTCTACTCGGACAATTTCTAGAACTAAACGAAGTAAAAAATGGTATACACTCTCAACTAAATTCAATAGAAAACTTAGAAGTGAGACCATCTATGGGTTCATGTTACAATAGACGACCGACACAACACAGACATTCGATATTAACTACGTTACTCTATCACGAAGAATTACATAAAATGATATGGAGTTGGGGTGGGTATACATCTGATGAAGGTATTCGTGACGAAGTTGTGAACAGAATGAAATTCTTGGACGTCAAATATAAAGAAAGATATGACCATATGTGTGAGAACAAGTTTACGCCTACATCAAATGATGATATCACTGATAACAAAGCAATGAATATAAATTATGAACATGTACGTACAACATATTATCAATTAATAACAGAAACATTTTTTGACAAGAAGGGCATTTTTCTATCAGAGAAGTCATACAAGCCATTTATTACTTGTCAACCATTCTTGATAGTAGGGCAGCAACACACAGTGCGTGTTTTACGTGAGAGAGGATACGATGTATATGATAAATGGATTGATCATAGTTACGACACTATAGATGATGATAAGAAACGAATGGCTGCTATTACTAAAGAAGTTATAAGATTAAATTCAATGTCACAAGACGAGTGGGGATTGATGTTGAAAGATATGCTTCCTACAATAAAGAAAAATTTAAAAACTTTTTATAAAAATGTTGACGTGCAATATAATTGGACAGATGATAATAATTATTTTTAATTGCTTGACCTAGTATTACCATAATGAATAACAACACAATCGTCCTGCATAAACTTGCGCCAAGGATCTAGCACAATAGTTCCAGGCTCAAACTCACAGTACAATACATCAGGTTCATTTGTATTTGTATGTCTGTATGTTACACTACAACTATGTGCCAACAACACGACCCCTTTAATACTTGCTGGAGTATAATCTTCTGTCAATGGATCTATGTAAGTAACTACGTGACCTAGTTCTTCGATATAGTGTCCGACTAGTAGGCTATAACTTCCTTCAATATAATTAACTTGCGGCTTAAATGCTTTGCCATGAATGTATATTGGTAAATTATATTTCTCTGACAATGAAATTAATTTTAATGCTTTGTTCTTTGCTTGTATTTCTCTAGCGCCCATTATAGCATCAAATAAATCATAACCCATATTTAATTCTGATGCCATATATCGCAACGCAATGTTGTCACGAGGGTGACAAGCACCGCCATCACCCATGCCCGCAGTCATATATTGTGGACCCATTATACGCATTGTTGCATTTGCTAATGCATCTGTTACTACGTCCACATTTATGTTACCTTGTTTCTCTGCGACATCTTGTATCATATTAACTAGTGTTACTTTTGTACTGATAAATGTATTGTAGAAAACTTTTACACATTCGCACTCGTCCCATGTTCCTATGATATAGCGAGGAGAGTTTTGCATAATTGATTTATAAAAATCTGTTAGTAATTGTGCATCACCAGTTTCACTGCCGTCTCGTGTTCCGATTAATACCATTTCAGGATTTATCATATCCCATGCAACCGATCCCATTGCTATCAAATATGGATTGTATATGAAACGAGTATTATCAATCAAGTCAATGAATTGTGATCTTGTTGTTCCCGGAAGAACAGTCGATATAAGAACAAGAAGTTGAGTATCGTTCATATGTTCATTGGCAGCGATTAAACATTCCTTTACTGTATCATACGAAAAGTCTTTTGGTTTTAAATGACTGGTGGGAACAGAGCCGTCATACTCAGCGTCATGTGGCGTTGGCACTGCTATGAATACGATGTCAGCGGCATGTACCACTTCTTTTATACTTTCAACAACGTTAACTAGTTTACTCGATACAGGTGATATGTCGTAACCATTAACACTGTGTCCTGCATTGGCCATTTCCTCTGCACATGGTAATCCTAGTTTTCCTATTCCTATAAATCCTATTTTCATTTTTTTGCCTTTAATTATAATCGTTTAACTCTAGTTGCATTATATTCGATATCTTTCTTCTTGCCATATTTAGATAAGTTATCTGACGTTTCTAATATTGAATCTATAATATTTATATCTAAATTATGTTGATACACCTCACTGAGATAGTCGTAATACATTCTTGGCGAAGGGTGGCGATCAATCTTATTATATTCCTCAACAAATATAAATTCACTCTCTGTATATCTATCCGAAAAAGTAACACAATCAGGTTGCACTATATCACTGATGGAAGTTTTATACAGGGCTGTCACATCATTGTCTTTAGTTAAATCAGTGATATCTATATTATTCATTGATAGAAAATCCCAATCACATGAAGAATTTTGTAATATCTTTTGGGTGGTTGATATATATGCCATGTCTCTAATAAGATATCCTCTATCACAAGAAAACTTTTTAATAAACTTCTTATCATAGAAATCATTTAATTGAAGGTGAACATTACCAGCAACTACCCATCTGTCTCCGACATATCTATCTTCTCGTGTACGACCAGTCCACATTATTATAATTAAATCATCATCAGTAAATTCATGACGAGCGTTTGCTTCAGCAACAGAGTTGAATATACATCCGTTGCCCGCTCCCATAACTCCATAATTATAATATTCGGGGATATGTTTTCCTATTATATCAGCCCAAGTGTCCCAATAGTAATTAGTAAAACTGCACCCGAATGCAAAAAATCTTTTATACTTAGTAGTATCTAATGTTTTTAATTTCATATCTAATACCAACCACTAGTTTCGTTAATGAGTTTGTTAGTGACATGTTTTGTTCCTTCACTATTCCAATGTCCGTCTTCTAATCTATATTTAAGCGACCTTGCTATAATATCAAATTTTTTGTATATAAAATTTATACTATTATTCTTTTCTAAATGATTTTTAAGAGCATCATGTTCTTCTTCTATTAACATATCATCCATGGTGAAAAAAGTATATACATTAAAGTTGTTTGCATTTGCTATATTTTTTGCATAAGTCAAGTTCTGCTCTATCATAGATACGTTACGTATTTTAGTTGTTAAATTTATTAATGCATTGTATACAGTTACCTCGTCTTCGTATCCCTCCAAAATATGTCTTGCCGCATCAAAGTGTCCTAATTCAGGGTCGTGTGCAGGGATATGAGTATACGGTGCTATTCCAATTTCATCTGTATACAGATTAGCATCCAGAATACTTTTGTATTTTGTGGTTGATAATGCTTTTGATTCTGTTTTCCAATATGTACTCCTAGACCCACCAGATATTCCTAGATAAACTGAATGAATATTATTTGGGAAAGTATTTTGCCATTGTTGTAATCTCAGTAATGCATAAGAGAGTGACCCGCCGCCCACAGATAAGTTGACTACACAATAGTCATTATCATTTAATTCCTTCTCGAACATAGATGATATATTATCTGATTTTCTTGCGCCAACCCCATACACAAAACTGTCACCAAGAAATAATATATGTTTCTTTTCACTTATATTATCGGGTATGTCGCTTCTTGACATATAATCATTTGTGTAAACTTCTTGAAAGTTATCTGGCAGCCACATCACAGACTTATCATTCATGTGTTTGTAACAATTAGCAGTGCTTAATGAACTAAATTTTCTTTTCATATCTAATACCACCCACTAGTTTCATCAATGAAAATCTTAGCGACTTCATTACAGCCATCAGAATTGTAATGTCTACACGGTAGAAAATAATTAGATTGACTGAGGTTTTGCCTAGCCTTCAAGACTTGAAGGTCATGGATTTCTTGTGCGATATCATCAAATTTTTTGTATATAAAACTTATACTATTATCCTTTTCTAAATGACTTTTAAGAGTATCATGTTCTTCTTCTATTAGCATATCATCAATAGTAATAAAAGTATATACATTAAAGTTATTTGCATTTGCTAGATATTTTAAATTCATCAACCTACTATCTACATTTGCCAAGCAATTGACTTTTGATATTAATGTTGTTGCATGTTTTTGTATACTATATTCCTCTATGTTTACTTTTGGTGGGATAGCATTTACTACAAAGTTAAAACGAGAAACTACAGCAGTAGACGAATATGTATTATTATCTAAACTACCAACTGATGAAATCCAGTGTGTGCTTCTAGCGGCACCAGATATTCCTAGATAAACTGAATGAATATTATTTGGGAAAGTATTTTGCCATTGTTGTAATCTTATCATTGCGAGTTCTAATGATGAGCCGTTTACCCCTAGGTTAACCACACAATAGTCGTCATTGTTTAACATCTTATCAAAATGTGCTGATATTGTCTCGTGTCTTAAAATTTTATGTCCAAATACAAAACTGTCACCAAGAAACAATATATGTTTCTTTTCACTTATATTATCGGGTATGTCGCTTCTTGACATATAATCATTGGTGTAAACTTCTTGACAATTAGTTGTGTCGTATTGAGTTCGAGTACCGTTCATAGATGAATAGCAGTCTGCGTCACTCAGCATACTAAATGGTTGCTTCATTATAATTTTGTTCCATAGAAGAGTTATATACTTATTTATCTACGTATATAATGCACTATTTTGAAATTATAGTGAATAAAACCACTAAAAACTTGACAAAATCTCCATTTGTGCTATAATAGTAGTATATTAAATGAGAAGAGGAAGAAATCTATGAGAAAGTTAATTATATCACTACTTTCATTAGTAGTATTAGCATCGAGTGGTGTTGCTCACGCATATAGTTTCAGTGAATGGGACGATGATGTTCTTTGTATGTGGATAAAACAAAAGCCAAACAACGCTGGCTATCTAACTGAAGCGGCAAATAGAGACCTAAGTTGTGATGGACTCATCACTTCCTCAGTCGCATCAACAAAAAAAGTAATTGTACCAATGAAACCTTTTAGGGGTGATTGGATACCTTCTGAGATTAACGGTGTTCCTATGTGGAGCCATTTAGACGTTAAACGGGCATTATCTAGTGGGACTCAAACGCCTAGATATTTAGGTACTGGAGCGGGTGCTTTCGGAGATTTTGATAATGATGGTATTATTGATTATTTTCAAATTGGGATGGTAAGAATACCAGGTATTTCATACGCATACTCAGGACCTGCTTGTGAGGTCGCTCTCGGTGATTGCTTTCTTCAATCAGGAAATCTCTCGGTTTTCAAGATTAAACAATTAAAAACAAAAAAGATAAACGGCAAATACACTTCAGCGACTTACACTGCGGTAGATAGCAATGACTTGTTGATTAACAATAACCCTCCAGAAATGGCAGGATTAGGTTCAAACAGAATTTCGTTAGCAGATTTCAATGGTGATGGCAAGTTAGATATTTTTGTTAATGATGGTGGTGTTTCAATCAAGGGCAAATGGGATGGTAAGAATGACCAATATTACTTATCAAATAAAGGTGTTGGTTGGACTGAATCTAATGCTACTCACGTAACTGGAGTTAGTGTTAAAAAAGGCAAAGGCTTGATATCATTTAGCCACGGTTCATCAGTTGGTGACATCGATGGTGACGGTGATATTGATATTGTCGTAACAAGTGGCAAATGGGTTGGATATAACGGTGAACTCTTGTGTTATATAAACCAAGGTGACGGTCATATGGTAGTTCGTAAGTGTGGTAAGCAATGGGGATTTGCTACTGAACTAGGTGACATTGATAACGATGGTGACTTAGATATTGTATTTGGTTCAAAGACTGCCCAGGGAGGACGAGAAATGGGTACACTTCAAGGATGTTGTCAAAGGCATTTTAACGGAATCTTGTTAAATGATGGAACGGGTAACTTTTATGAGCGTGGGTTTGCGTTTAAAGATGTCAAGAACAGTAGTGGATTTACTTATGATGTTGTACCTAATATCGCTGTTTCTGACTTAGATGGTGATGGTGACTTAGATGTTGTTCGTATGCTTGTTGGTCATCTTTATTCTGGAGCGTCTTTATCAATTGAAGAAAACATTGGCAATGGACAATTCAGAAACGTATTACTTCAAGAGTGGTGCAAGGGTCCAAAAACACTTGCAGAATATCCACGCCGTGAGGGTGGTTCTTTTAGTTGTCACGCATCTGACTTTAAGTTTGGTGATTTCAACAAAGATGGACTTATTGATATTGTAGTTCAAGGTTTTGATATTAAGAAGAGTGACGAAATTAAAGATGGTGCTGTTTATATGAGTACTGGCAAATTCGAATACGATATTATTTTGCCAACATGGAATGCTTATCCATTTGTAAAAAGAATGGGATTTAATTTAATAGACAGGAACGCCGTTAAAGAAGCGAAATCACAAACTCAGCAAGAAATTGAGGATGAACTTGCGGCATTTGAAGCGAGTCTAGAAAACTAATCTAGACAGTTCACTAACACAAGCCCACTTAATTGTGGGCTTTTTATTACGCATAAATAAGTATGTAGTTAATAGATAACTGAACAACGGATATTATTATGCACATACGAAAACTTGATCCAGAAATTAATCCAATCACACTCAAAGATGGTAGAGGTGGAATATTCACATACTATCCAGAACAAGGAGACCCAGTAGTAGAATGGAGTTTCATTGTAACACTCAAGGGTTCACAACGTGGGCATCATTATCATAAAGAGTTCGATGAATACATTATGTTTGTTGAGGGTAATGGAGTATACTTAGAGTTACAAGAAGATGGTACTGAGGTACCGACTCCTGTTGCTTCTGGTGACTGCGTATACTTGCCAAAGAACATAGCACATACATTCATTCCAATGTCTGATTGTAAGATGGTTGCTATGATAACAAAGAAGTGGAACGATTGTGCTGAACCTATTACTACGGCTGGCAAATAATGATTATCAATCAGAAGATTACATGTAGAGTTTGTGACAACGATGTACATCAAGTCTTTGATTTTGGTGAGATATGTATCAACGATTTCCCTCAGTCTAGTCAGACAGTTACTTCATCTGCCCCAATGGTATTAGACCAATGTGAAGTGTGTGACTTAGTTCAACTTCGACATACAGTTGACCCAAAGATATTATACGGAGAGCATTACTGGTACGAGAGTGGATTGAATCAGAAACTAAAAGACAATCTAATTGACATCGCAAAGATTATCAATACATATACTGATGAGGGCGACACTGTATTGGATATTGGTGCGAACGATGGAACTCTGTTAGATGGAGTATCAAGGTATAGAATTAGAGTTGGTTGCGAACCTGCACCAAACTTATGGGGCAAGTTAAAAGACAATTGTGATATAATGATTCCAGAGATGTGGGACCATAAATATCTTGACCAATATATTTGCACCCATGCTTCAACAGAATACATCAACAACAAAGCAAAGGCAATCACCGCGATTGGTATGTTCTATGATATGGATAATCCAAATGATTTTATCTCAAGCGTGAAAGAAGCATTAACAGATGATGGCATTTTCATTGCACAGTTAATGACACTTGCACCTATGTTAAGAATGAGAGACTTGGGCAATGTCTGCCACGAACATTTAGAATATTATTCATATCGTAGTCTTGTAGAATTATATGAACGAAATGGATTAGAGATATATCACGTTGAAGAAAATGACATACAAGGTGGAAGTTATCAGTTATGGGCTAGACATTTAAAAGATGGTAGCATTTCGTATGATGAAGACATATCATCACTGGAAGATTTCTTCTCAGAGATTGCACACAATGGCAAAGTTCTAAGAGATACACTTGAAACATACAACGATAAGAACTGTTACGTATATGGTGCAAGTACAAAAGGTAACACAATGCTACAACTATGGGAATTAGGAAAGTACTTCAAAGGTGCTGCCGAAATTCACCCAGGCAAAGTAGGTAGAGTTACAGTTGGAACTAATATTCCAATCGTACATGAAGATGATGCGAAACAAGATGCTGACGTATTCTTTGTTCCTAACTTTGGATTCAAAGACATGTTTGTAGAAAAAGAAAAAGAATGGATAGACAACGGAGGCACAATGATATTCGCTATGCCTGATGTAGAAATTATAAAAGGAGAAAAGTAATGAGAATAGTAATAACCGGTGGTGCAGGTTATGTTGGATGTAGACTTAGCGAACATTTTTTAAAAACAGGACACACTGTTGTGTGCGTTGACTGGCTTAGATGGGGAGTAGAGCCTATATTAAATATTATAGATCATCCAAACTTTGAACTACATGCATTGGATATTAGAGATAAAGCAGTAGACTCTGTTATAAAATCTGGCGATGCGGTTGTTCATTTAGCAGGTATCGTGGGATATCCATCTTGTGATGCTGAACCAGTATTAGCCCATTCTATTAATGTAGAAGCAACTAAAAGAGTAATAGACTGTGCGGAAGATAAACCACTCGTATACGCAAGTACAGGGAGCGTGTATGGTGCGTTAGACAGTACTTGTACTGAAGACTCATCTACTAATCCTATTAGCAAGTATAGTGAATACAAACTGATGGGCGAAGAATACACTAGTAGCAATGCTGTTATACTTAGACCAGCAACTGCTTTCGGTGTCAGTAATAGATTGCGAAACGACTTACTCATCAATGACTTTGTGTACAAAGCAATCAACGAAAGAGAGTTAGTTTTATTTGAAGGTCACTTCAAGCGTACATTCTTGAGTATCAATGATTTAGTTCGAGGCTTTGCCCTGGGTATAGAACAGTACGATACGATGAAAAACGAAGTCTGGAATGTTGGCGATGATAGTTTGAATCATACTAAGTTAGAGATAGCAAACACTATTCTAAAATATGTTGACTATGACCTTACTGTGAATACAACATTAGAACACGACCAAGATGGACGAAACTACTTCGTTGATTATTCTAAAGTCAAAGAACGAACTGGATTCGAAGCAACTGAAACACTTGATTCTGGTATATTAAATCTTGTTGACCTTTATAATGCCATCTCTAACAAAGTCACATATAGATAATACATCTTCTCTAGTCAAGTTAGATTGTCCTGGTAAATGTATTCCTCGTTCTGCTATGTAATCAGTATTAGGTGTTGGAGTTTTCCATTGACTATGGAATGGTTGGTCACATAAACTATAGTATACTGCTCTGCATCCTATTCCATTTTCTCTAAGATAGTTTGCTAACTCATCTCTGTTGTCAACTAATATTTCTGGATAAGTAGGAGTAGTGGTTTCTAAATTAGTGTAAACAAAATCACACACACCATGTAGTCCCTCTTTGTAAGCATCAAAGATTTCTTTCTTGCGTTCAACAATAGCAGGCAACTTCTTCATTTGCTCAACACCGAATGCGGCTTGAATGTCTGTAAACTTAAAGTTCATACCCATTACATTGTAGACTTCGCCCACTGCAACAGTTCTACCAAAGTTCTTTATAGCAACAATCTGTTTACTCAATTCTTCATCATCAGTAATGATACACCCACCTTGACCTGTTGTGATAATCTTCGGAGCACCAAAACTGAATATTCCAAGATTGCCCATTGTGCCAATGTGTTTGCCTTTGTGCCAACTACCCAATGCTTGGGCACTATCTTCAATTACAAATCTTCCCTCTGCTCGTAACTTTGCTATTTGCTTCTGTGCGTTTTCTGGATATCTTCCATTGATACTTGTAACAAACACAACACGACAATCATCAGGTATGTTATCAAAGTCAATCGTATATGATTCTGGGTCAACATCAACTATGACTGGTGTTGCACCCATTAGAATAGCACCATTAGCCGTAGCGGCTTGTGTGTAGGCACTCACAGCAAATCTCTCATTGTGTTTTATATCAGCAACCATTGATGCAACTAACAGTCCAGTTGTTGCACTTGTTACCATGTGTGCGTATTTGGCACCTGTGTAATCACATATAAGTTGTTCCATCTCTCTAGTCTTGGTGTGTTCCATTATCCAACCACCAGAGTTGATGTACTCTGTTACACTATCTATTTCTTCTTGCCCATATACTGGGTTCATGTGACTGTTAGGTGTTATCATTTAATAATTCCTTTGTAATGTTATCTACGTGTGTCCTCAACTCATCAGATGGTTTGAACTGAAATACCTTTTCTAAATATAACAAATGTTCAGTCGGCAGAGGATGTGCATCAATGATTTTTTTACCATCAGAAATAGTTAATGTGCGATGAGGCGCTATGCCCTCTGGCTCATCATCTGTTCCCCACGTTATTTCGTACATACTTGAATGTAGTTTTGTCATTGTATCTTCGTATAAATATTCAAAATCAAACGCATCCGTGGCATACATATCTCCTTTTGGTATATATTGACTGAATGGCATCAACCCGTTCATACTAAACATTTCATAATCTAAATTGTCTGCTTTTAACATCTTTTGTATTGCATGAATATATGAATAATCTCGTTTCACCGACCCCTCTATATCGAGGAACCAATCTTTGACTACACGAGTTGAGTATATATCTTGTGTCGTTATATTGCCTGGATTGAACCACTTGCCATCTTTAAATCTATCTTCTCTAAGAACACCACTCCACTGTACTAGAATTAAATCGTCTTTGGTAAATTTATATCCTAAACTTTCCTCGACTATCGTATTAAATATATAATAGTTGCCTGCTCCTGCTCTACCAAAATTGTGTACTTCTGTATCTGTATTTTCAAAATGCAACTTTAATATATCAGCCCAGGTTGGCATATATTCATATTTTGTAAAACTGCATCCGAAACAGAATATTCTTTTATAGTTAGAAGAATTAAGATCTATCATAATAACAATTCCTTTGTAATTGTATCTATGTGAATTCTTAACTCGCCAGACGGATTAAACTGAAATACTTTTTCTAAATATAATAAGTGTTCAGTTGGAAGAGGGTGAATATCTTCGGTTCCTTTTATTATTCTTCCGGGAGGCCAATCACCTTCGTTACCCCATAATATTTGTTGCATACTCGGATGCAATATGGCTAATGTATTTTCATATAATTTTATCAAAGAGTCTATATTCGTGTCTGTACGGTCTACTGGTCCATGCGTTGCATCGTATTGAGTAACCCCATTCATACTAAACATTTCATAATCTATATTGTTTGCTTTTAACATATGTTGTATCGCGTGGATATATGAATAATCTCGTTTCAACATACCCACTACATCTAAGAACCAATCTTTAACTACTGTCTTAGAATACACTGATTGGTTTGTTACTGTACCAGGAGTAACCCATCTACCATCTTTAAATCTATCTTCTCTAATAACTCCACTCCATTGTATTAGAACTAAATCATCTTTAGTAAATTCATATTCTAAACTAGCCTCTACTATCGCATTGAATATGTAATAGTTACCAGCGCCACCCCTACCAAAATTGTGTACTTCTGTATCTGTATTTTCAAAATGTAATTCTAATATATCAGCCCAAGTTGACATATTCCATCTAGTGAAACTGCATCCAAAACAGAATATTCTTTTAGGGGTAACTGTATTAATGTCTATCATGATTTGTTCGCATTATGTGTATCTATAAACTTGTGTAATTTCTTGTGTACTTTATCATAAAATATTTCATTTCCTTTTATGTTCGGATGTACCCAGGTAAATACACCTGCTTCTTCAAATTGTTCCCACTGTGCATAAGTTTTATGAATGTTATGCACTAAATCATCATCAAGACGTTTACTATATTCATCTGCCGAGGTATAAGCGTGTATAAAATGTGCCAGTATATTGTCTGCCCATGCCTCGTATTTGCTCAAGTTACTCTTTCTCATATGATCAACAATTTCTTTGTCTTTAATAAATATCTTCATTGCTTGGTGAATAAAATCTACACCCATGTAATCATCTAATGGAATAATTCCACAGTATTCTGCTAGAACACGTTGCCAACTAGACTCGATTAATGTTATGTTCTCGTATTTCTCTACTTGTTCTTTCATAACATCAGTGTGACTTCCCATTAATGCAATAGGATTTCCTAGACTATTCATTTCTGCTAATTGCGTATCAAAGTAGTGTCGTCTTTTTTCTCGCCAATCTTTTGACGTTAAGAAAGATTCGACCCAGTCATCGCATCTAACATCATCATAAAGTATGTTATCTTCAACATAACTAGGCCACGACATGTCGTGATTTTCTTTGCGATAATATATATTACCTACTGGGTCACAAGAAAACCAAACGATAGGGACATCATTTGGAAGTCCTCGTTTGCGTATTTCATTACAACACAATCCATTACTAACTCCGATTTCGGGACACCAGCCTACTTTATCTTTGCCAAAACTGTAGCCATACTCTTTTGCTAACATATCTCCAATGTTAATTTGATTGGTAGTATCTTCACCTAATGGGTCTTCGTAACTGCGTGTAGCCCAACTCGGCCCTATATAAATAAAATCAATTTTCATAATACCACTCGTATGTTTCTGTTAGTGCTTCTTCTAATGTATATTTTGGTGACCATCCTAGTTCTTTCAACCTTGAATTATCAATTGCTCTGTTCTTAATTCCTTCTGGTCTATCAGTGTTGTACCATAATGTACCT
>Ga0209816_1001054_pt1 | contig 20776 bp, 20 predicted proteins | sample CoawatmetaG01DNA_FD_187509 | JGI IMG/M metagenome (GOLD analysis project Ga0209816, IMG submission 187509) | Marine microbial communities from the West Antarctic Peninsula - Coastal water metaG017-DNA (SPAdes) (version 2) | ecosystem: Environmental > Aquatic > Marine > Coastal ...
CTGTGGATAGGTTAAAGGATGAGATAGATAAAGCTGTTACAAAATTAGACTTTGAAAAAGCAGCAGATATAAGAGATAGATTGAAAAGATTAAATATCTTGAGAGAAGAACAATCTGTAGTTACCTTAGCTAAGGATGTAGACATATTTTCTGTCCACGACCAAGATACCTATTTAGGTATTTGTATTATTGTAGTTAGAAAGGGAAAAATACGAGGAACTAAAACACACCTAGTCAAACAGGCGCACTTTGAATCTATAGAAGATGTATACCAAAGCGCAATATTAAATTTTTATGATCATCAATCAGATATACCTAATAATATCCTTTGCTCACACTCCTTAGAATCGAAGCTTATTTTAAAGAAAGTACTCAAGAAAAAATTTAATAAAAATATAAATATAAATCACACGCCGAGTAAATCTATTAAGCCTATATACAATTTATGTAAGATAAATGCTAAGCAGGTCATCCAAAACCATGTAAGCAAGGAAGAGAAGTACTCTCTATCCTTCAATGATCTCAAGAAGGCTATGGGCATAAAAGGCAATTTTAATAAAATAGAAGCATATGACGTAAGTCATATTTCTGGTGATCATGCTGTTGCATCATGCATTGTTTTTTCTAAACATGGACCTCAAAAAAAAGAATACAGATTATTTAATATTCCAAAAAATCTATCCGGCAATGATGTTGGTTCCTTGGAGCATGTCCTATCAAGAAGAATTAAATATTATAAAGATGAAAGTATTAAGCCTAATTTAATATTAATTGATGGAGGGAAGGGTCAATTAAAATATAGTCAGTCAGTTATAAGCAAGTCTGATCATAAGGACATAAAAGTTATATCGATAGTAAAGGGCTTTAATAGAATAAGAGCTACTGAAACAATACTTTCTTCAGATGGGGTAATAGAGCTAGATAAATATTCAAAAGCATATTTATTGCTTCAAGAAATGAGGGATGAGTCTCATAGGTTTGCCATAACCGCACAGAGAAAGAAAAAGCTTGGTGGCACTCAAAAATCTCAATTAGATAATATTCCAGGTATAGGCGGCGTATTAAAGAAAAGATTGCTCAGCAATTTTAAAAGTATTAAAAAAATTAAAGAATTAAATAAAGAAGATTTAATGACTGTTAAAGGTATTAATGCGAAAATGGCGAATCTAATCAAACTAGAATTAAATTAATGGCTTATTTTATAAATCTCCTTACATTTTCCAGAATCTTTTTAGGTGTTATTATTTTTGCACTCCTAACTAGACCAGAGGGCTATTTTCCTGCCTTAATCCTTTTTTTTATAGCTGGAGCAAGCGATTACTTTGATGGCTATTTAGCAAGAAAATATAATTTAACATCGCAGCTAGGTGAAATACTAGACCCCATTGCAGACAAAATATTAATACTTTTTGTTTTATTTGGTCTCTCAGTGAATCTTTCAAGTTATTTTATAGCAATTTTAAGCTCTTTAATTATTGCAAGAGAAATATGGGTAGGTGCATTAAGAGATTTTAATGCAAGACAGGGACGATCAGATGCAACAAAAGTAACTTTTCTTGCTAAGATTAAAACTAGTATTCAACTTTTTACAATAAGCATTTATCTTTTAGGTTTAACTCTCAATAATATGCTCTTTATATTATTTGGAGATATGTTTTTATTTTTATCTCTATTAATAACTATATATACTGGATTCATTTATACATTAAATAGCTTTAAAGATGATTATTAATAATTCGAAACTAGATTTCATAACAAGGTAAAAAAATATGCTAAATAATAAAACTATTTTAATAACTGGTGGTACTGGATCTTTTGGAAAAAAGTTCTTAGATATGACCTTAAGGGAATATAACCCAAAAAAAATAATCATCTTATCAAGAGATGAGATGAAGCAATGGGATTTGGCGCAAAATTATAAAGATGATTCGAGAGTTAGATTTTTTATTGGAGATGTAAGAGACAAGGATAGGCTGTATAGAGCCTTTGATGGAGTAGATTATGTTGTTCACGCCGCGGCAACAAAAATAGTCCCAACTGCAGAATATAACCCTTTTGAATGTATAAAAACAAATATCAATGGTGCAATGAATGTTATTGATGCTGCTATCGATAAAAATGTTAAAGGTGTGGTAGCTTTATCAACAGATAAAGCAAGTAGCCCTATTAATTTGTATGGCGCTACCAAATTAGCATCAGATAAATTATTTGTTTCTGCCAATAGTCAATCTGGTGAAAAAGGAACCTGCTTTAGCGTTGTTCGATATGGAAATGTTATGGGCTCCAGGGGTTCTGTCATTCCTTTCTTTAAATCGATTGCTGATAAAGGCTCAATTCCTATAACTGATCAAGCAATGACCAGATTTATGATTACATTGGAGCAGGGGGTTCATCTTGTATGGCACGCATTTAATGATATGGTTGGTGGAGAAATTTATGTTAAAAAAATACCCTCTATGAACATTACAGATATCGCAGAATCAGTTGCGCCTGGCGTAAAACAAGAGATAGTTGGAATAAGGCCAGGCGAGAAAATTCACGAGCAAATGATTGGAATAGAAGACTCCCCATATACCTATGAATATGATGAACATTTTAAAATATTACCAGCTATTCACAGCTGGAATGAAGACTTGAAGAGGATAGACAATGGAAAATTGGTTGATAAAGATTTTACATACTCATCTGACAATAACACGGAATGGATGTCTAAAGAAGATCTCAAGAAGTGGATAAAAGAAAACGAAATAACTATTGGAAAAATATAATATTTTTTTATGAATGTTGCAATAATACCGGCCAGAGGCGGAAGTAAAAGAATACCTAGAAAAAATATTAAGATATTTAATGGAAAGCCAATAATTTATTGGTCCATCAAGGCCGCCGAGGAATCAGGTGTTTTTGATTCTATTATTGTATCAACAGATGATGACGAAATAGCATCGGTTGCCAAGGAATTGGGAGCTGATATCCCATTTATTAGAAATAAAAAAATATCAGATGACTTTACAGGAACTGCTGAAGTAATAAAGGATGCAATTTTTCAAATAAATAAAGCAGGATTTACGCCAAACAATGTATGTTGTATTTACCCTACTGCACCATTAATAAATTCTAAAGATATATCTAAAACTCTAAAAATCCTAATATCTAATAGTAATATTGATTATATTTACCCTGTAACCGAGTATGCTCATCCAATACATCGTTCAATGATAATTAATCAAGAAGGCAAAATGGATTTTTTATTTCCAGAAAATCAATTAGCTCGAACACAAGATTTACCAATTACTTTTCATGATGCAGGTCAATTTTATTGGGGAACTTCAGACTCATGGATGGAGAATAAAAAGATGCATTCTGGAACAGGTTTTAAAATTCCTAACTGGAGAGTAGTTGATATTGATAATGAAGATGATTGGGAAAGAGCTGAATTATTATTTCAATCAATCAATTCTAAAAAATGAAAATTATGATACTTGGTGGCACAGGGATGCTTGGACTGTCGCTTCAAAATAACTTATTACAAACATATAAAAATGTTTTTATTCATGGAAATAAATCAAAAAATGATCTTTCTGCTGATATTACAGATCCTACAGTTACAAATAAATTTTTAACTCTACATAATCCAAATATAATAATTAACCTTATTGCACTAACGAATGTTGATCTTTGTGAAAAAAATCCCTATTTAGCTTATCAAATAAATACTAAAACTGTTCAAAATATAACCAATTGGGTCATATCAAAAAATTATAAATGCAAATTAATACATATATCAACTGACCAAATATATGATTCACAAATAGGAACCCTAAATAAAGAAGATGATATCTCTTTAAAGAATTATTATGCTTTTTCTAAATATACCGCAGAGCTAGAAGCTATAAGATGCGGCGCCACAATCTTGAGAACTAATTTTTTTGGAAAAAGTCTACACAGTTCTAGAGAAAGTTTTAGTGATTGGATTATAAGAGCTATCAAAAATAATGATAAAATAGAGTTGTTTAATGATATTTTTTTTAGTCCACTATCCATTAGTACTCTATGCAATCTAATTTCAAGAATAATGACAAGAGATATACCAGGGACTTTCAATTTAGGCTCTAAAGATGGCCTTAGTAAATCTGAATTTGCATTTAGGATTGCCATGGAATTAAATTATTTGCCAAGTAAATGGAAAGAAGTATCTTCAGAAAATAATCAAAACTTGATAGCCTATAGACCTAAGAATATGATGATGGAATATACTAAATTTGAGCAAACTTTTAGTATTAATTTACCAATATTAAAAGATGAAATAAAAAAAGTGATTAAGGAAGACAATTATGAATAAACCCAATTCTCAATTTACAATTGGACTCAATAAAGTGGGCAAGAACTGCCCAACTTATTTTATAGCTGATATTGCAGCTAATCATGATGGGGATATTGAAAGAGCAAAAGATTTAATATTTCTTGCTGCAGAAAAAGGTGCAAATGCTGCAAAGTTCCAACACTTTAATGCAAATTCTATTGTTAGTGATTATGGTTTTAAAAATATGGGAGGACAAACATCGCATCAAGCATCATGGAAGAAATCAGTATTTGACGTATATAAAGATGCCAGCGTTAGCATGGATTGGTCGGAAACTTTAAAAGCTACTTGTGATAAAGCTGATGTTGATTTTTTTACTAGCCCATATTCTTTTGACTTAGTGGATCATATTGATTCATTTGTTTCTGCTTTTAAAATAGGATCTGGAGATATTACATGGATAGATTTAATAAACTATATTTCTAAAAAGAACAAGCCAGTCATTATTGCCTCAGGAGCTTCAACTACTGATGATGTAATCAGGTCAGTTAATACAATTTTAGAAACTAATCAGGATGTATGTTTAATGCAATGTAATACTAACTATACAGCTAGCCTAGAAAATTTTAAGTATATTCAATTAAATGTTCTCAAGGTTTATAGAGAAATGTATCCTGATATTGTTCTTGGTCTGAGTGATCATACCCCAGGACATGCAACTGTATTAGGTTCAGTAGCTTATGGAGCAAGAGTTATAGAAAAACATCTTACAGATGACACATCAAGAGTTGGTCCTGATCATGCCTTTTCTATGGATGGCAATTCTTGGGAAGATATGGTTTTAAGGACGCGAGAGCTTGAGTATGCATTAGGAGATGGAGTAAAGAAAATAGAAAAAAATGAATTAGAGACGAGCATTGTTCAAAGAAGATCTATTTGCGCTTCCAAAAATCTTGAGGCTGGCAAAATATTGACTAATAATGACTTAAAAGTATTAAGACCATGCCCTTCTGATGGAATACCCCCATATGAAATAGAAAAAATAATTAATAGAGAGTTAAAGAACAATTTAAAAAAAGGTCAACATATCTCGTGGAAAGATCTCAAGTAGCAATAGTTATTCCAGCTTTGAATGAAGAAAGCACAATATGCAATGTAATATCTGGAGCTTTGGACTTCGGAAGCGTAATAGTTGTAAACGATGGCTCTATTGATGAGACAAGCAAAATCTCAAAATTAGCTGGAGCTATTGTTGTAAATCATGATTTTAATAAGGGATATGATGCTGCATTAAATTCTGGCTTTAAAGAAGCTGAGTTAAGAGGTTTTGAATATATATTATCAATTGATGCTGATGGCCAGCATAACCCATTACTGATTAAAGAAATTTTAGATGAATTTAAACCTGGTATTGATATAGTTTCTGCAATTAGGGATAAGAAGCAGAGAATAGGAGAGCATATTTTTGATTTTTTTACTTGTACATTTCTTTCTATAAGGGACCCTCTTTGCGGTATGAAAGCTTTTAAAGTAAAAATATTAAAAGATCTAAAGTCTTTTAATACATTTGAATCCATAGGCACTCAATTACTTATATTTGCTTCAATTAAAGGATATAAAGTTTCACAAATAAACATATTAACAAATGACAGGAAAGATAAATCAAGATTTCAAGGATCCATCATAGGAAATTATAAAATCATAAGAGCTTTGCTGATAACGATAAAGAAAATTATTATTTATAAACTAGCAGCAAATTCTAAATTAACTTAATTATGAAATATTGTAAAAGTTGCCTTACAACTTCTCTAAGACCAAATGCTTCATTTAATAAGAAAGGTGTATGCATTGCTTGTGAGTACTCGCTCAAAACTTCTTTAGATAAAACTCATACGCATTTAATGAAGTTAAAAGAAAAAATAACCTTTCTAAGAAAGCAGTCTAAGACAAAAGTAAATAGTTATGATTGCATGGTTGGAGTTAGTGGAGGCAAGGATAGTACAAGGCAAGCATTATGGGTTCGAGATAGGCTAAAAATGAATCCTTTGCTTGTTTGCTGCGCATACCCTCCTTATCAGATGACAACTATAGGCGCACATAATCTTGAAAATCTTATTAAGTTAGGGTTTGATATGATTACTGCCACTCCGGCTCCAAAAACAGCAGCAAAATTATCAAAGCAATCCTTTTTAGATTTTGGGAATGTTTGTAAAGCCAGTGAGATGTCATTGTTTTCAACTGTACCAAGATTGGCTATAGAGTTTGATATTAAGTTAATCATGTGGGGTGAAAATCCAGCTCTTCAAGTTGGAGACTCTTCAACTGAAGGAATTGATCCAATTGATGGTAATAACTTAAGAAATTTAAATACTATAGTAGAAGGAGGTATTAATTGGATGAACTCAGCAATTGATAAAATTTATAAAAGAGATCATTATGAATACCCCTCATTAGCAGAATTCCAAAAGAAAAATATCAATATATTATATCTAGGTGCAGCATGGGATGATTGGTCAAATGAACAAAACGCAGCCTTTGCAGCTTCTCACGGCCTACAGTTAAGACCAAATGAAGAAAATATTACTGGAGATATTTCAAATGCTTCTATGCTTGATGAAGAATATACAAACATAAATATGATGATTAAATATTTTAAGTATGGCTTTGGCAGGGTAACAGATCAAGTTAATGAAGAGATAAGAAAAGGAACTATTTCAAGATGTGATGGAATTGAAATTGTAAAAAAATATGATGGCATATGTAGCGACGAAATAATTAAAAGTTATTGTAAGTATATTGATATATCAGAAAGTAGATTTTGGAATGAAACTAATCATTGGGTAAATGATAAAATCTTTAATAAAACAAAAAAACGGCCAATACCAAAATTTCAAGTTGGAACTAATTATGATTAATATTCTTAATATTGGTTTTAGCAACGCAGTTTCAATTGGAAATACATTAGAAGATCTTGAGTATCCTTATAAGTTAATTACTAAAAAATCTGAATTACAAGATGGAATTTTAATTTTACCAGGAGTTGGTTCTATAGGTAATTTTAAGAAGGATATGAATAAAGCTAACTGGGAAGAATTCATAATAGATTATCATAAGTCTGGTAACAAGCTGATTGGTATATGCCTTGGGTTTCAAGCATTGACTAAATTTAGCGAAGAAAGTGGTGGCACTAAGTGCATGAATATTCTAAAAAAGGATATTCAAACGAACTATTTTGATAAAGTTAAAAGGAAATCACACACATCATGGAAAAATTTTTCAATAAGTAAAAATTTTCTTGAAATTAATAACTGGGCTCCAATTTATAAGAGGAGCAAAAAAAAATCTTTAAGTGGAAGAGTTTTTTATAATCATAGTTTTGCTGTAGAGCATAAAAGCAAATCCTCGATTCAAATTAGTGGCCATAATAATTTTTCAGGTCTTATAGTAAATAAGAATGCAATGGGAATACAATTTCATCCAGAAAAAAGTCAGAATTTTGGTAAGGAATTGTTTAGATTTATATTATGAGAGTAGGATGTTCAATTATATTTATAAATGGCTATTGCTATCAATCCTACAATTGGAAAATTATTAGACCTCTTGGCGCTTTAAATAATGTTTTAAGTTTTCTTGATAGTTACGAGGTAGATGAAATATCTATAACAAGGCCAATCCGAGCTGATTATGAAAATAAATCTTATGAATCAGATATTGAAATTATAAAGAAATCTTGCTCTAATTCACCAATATCATTTGGGGGTGGAATCAGAAATTTACATCAACTTAAATATCTCAAAGGATTACCAATAGAAAGATTCCATTTTTCAAATGCTTTTATTCATTTAAATAAAAATCTCATACAAAAATCAATCAATATGTTTGGTAGTCAGGCTATCGTAGCAAGCCTTCCTTTAAAAATAATAAAGAAAGTACCATATGTCTTTGATGGTATTTCAGGAAATTTTGTTTACTTGAGTAAAGAAATATTTAACTTTGTAAGCCAATATGCTGATGAAATTATTCTTATAGATACTGATAACGAGGGTTTGAATGATGTATTTAATTTTGATCTTTTAGAACTTGCTAACTTCCCAACTAATAAAATTATTATTAGTGGGGGTTTAGGCCCTAAAGTAATCAAAAAAGCAAAAAGTATAAACATCGCAAGCTGTTTAATTGAAAATAAAGTTTTACACAAAGAAAACTTCATAAAAAGAGAATTATGACAACTTGTTCAAAATGTAATTATCCTTCAAATCATCCTCTTGGGATTACTCTTAATGCTTCTAATATATGCTCCGGATGCTTCACACATGATGAGAAGTATGAAATTGATTGGAATGTTAGAAAAGAAATTCTTCTTGAGATGGTTCAAAACTATAAAAAAAATTCAAAATCTTTTTATGACTGTGTTATTCCTGTTACAGGCGATGCTGAAGACTATCACACTATTAAAATTATATTAGATCTTGGTCTTAATCCTCTAGTGGTGAGTGTTAATGATTACTTTTTGAATGATATTGGTTGGCATAACCTTCATAATTTAATTACTTATTTTGATTTAGATTCTTTGCTCTATAATCCAGATATTAAGACTTATAAAGAGCTAGTTACCACATCTCTTAGAAAGTATAATCACGGAATGTGGCCAAGTTTAGCTCTGAGATCTGCATTTCCAGTCCATGTAGCCAAGCAAAGAAAAATACCATTAATAATATATGGTCAAAATCAATCTATTGAGCAAGTTGGGAAGTTCTCTCATTATGATGAGGTTCAGTCTTCGCATTGGTCAAGAATCGAACATGATCTTTTTGGAATAAATGTTAAAGAAATGTGTGGATCAGGTGGGCATGTTGATCCTAAGGATATTTCGTATTATGTATACCCTAAATTAGAAAAACTTGGTAAAGGCTTTTTAACTGGCCTTTACCTAAATAACTATTTTTTATGGGATCCTTTAGCCCAAAATTATAAAACTTTAAAATATGGATTTAAAAGTCAATTCCAAAATTCTACTTTTGATCCATATGAGCGAGCAGGAAACTCTATGTATTATGGTTTTCATGATCTTTCAAAGCAGATTAGGTGTGGATATAGGAAGATTAATGATCATGTTGCAAGAGAAATAAGGCATAAAAGAATAACTACAAAAGATGGATTAAGTATTATCAACCAGTTTTCTCAGAAACCCGTATATATTAAAGATTTCTTTAATTGGCTTGATATTACCGATTCAGGATATAAATGGTTTCTCCAGCACAGGTTATCAGAAATAAGTCATTTGATTTCAGATACTCCAGTTATACCTAAAGACAGTATCTTATTGCCGGATAAAATAAAGAAACTTATTAAACCTAGGCAAAAAGCAAAATCAAGTTTTGAAATTTTTTCAAAAGGAATATCTCTGTAGTTAAATCATAAATAATGAGAATCTGGTATATAATGGCTAAATTATTTTGGACACAATGGAGAAACGGTAATGAATTTTAATAGCGATCAAGAGAAGTTTTGGGTTCAGGAATACAATAAAGAGTACATGGAGAAGAATGCTAATTTTGATCATGAGCTAGGCGCTGAAGGATGGAAGAAAATGCTAGCAAGCATCCCTTCAAATTCTATTAAAAACTATTTAGAGTGCGGCTCTAATATTGGTAGAAATTTAGAGCAGATTGCCAGGATTTATCCTGATCTTATCCCATCAGTTCTTGATGTAAATGCTGAAGCATTAAAATATGTATCAGAGAATTACAATATTGATAAATCGTTTCATGGAGCAATTATAGATTCTGACTTTGAAGATAATTCGTTTGATCTAGTTTTCACCCAAGCAGTCTTAATTCATGTAAATCCAGACCAACTCATTGGATCTATGAAAAGAATGTTTGATCTCTCTTCAAAATATATCCTAATGGGAGAGTACTTTAATAGAACTCCAACTTCAATAACATACCAAGGAGAAGAAGATCGACTTTTTAAGAGAGATTTTGGTAAATTATTTCTTGAAAACTTCGATGTTAAATTGTTAGATTATGGTTTTTTATGGGGTCATATATATGATTCAGCTGGTCATGATGATATGACATGGTGGGTTTTTGAGAAGAATAGCTAAAATAGGCTAGTTCTAATTAAATGATGAAAAAAAGGACCTTTTATAGGTCCTTTTTTTGGATAAAAAATAAGATAATACGCATGTGTATTTATTTAATTCCAGGATCAACAGTGATAGATAAGATGTATTATATTTTTAGAAATTAATTTTATAAATTAACTATAATCTTGTGGCTCCCATCTGCCTCTATAATTTTTAACAGTATCTTCTTCTATATCTTGGTAGTCTGCTCCTAAGTCAATAATACCCTGTGTTGCAGATGATATATTCATTGTCATTTCTTTGAATTCAATTGGATCTAAGGCAAATTTATTATCTCTTCCAGGCAAATCTTTATTAGTTGTAAAATGTTTTTCTATAACAGTACAGCCCTCCATTACAGCTAATGCCGCAGCTAAAGTGTTTGAGGTATGGTCGCTATAACCAACTTCATTATGTAAAGTTTTTAACCAACCTATTCTTTTTAAATTTGCATTTTCCATACTGCATGGGTAAGAAGAAACGCAGTGCATTAAATTATATTCTGCTTTTCCATTGTCAAGAATTTCACATGCTTTGATAACTTCCTCTTTTTTTGAGGCTCCAGCAGAAAAGTAAATGTAGTCAAAATTATTAGAACAGAAATCTATAAGTTTTAAGTTTGTAGTTTCATGAGAGGGGATTTTAATGTCTTTAATGCCTAATTCCTTAATTATCTTTGCCCCAATAGTCCCAAAAACACTTATAAGAAAATTACAACCAATTTCCTCAGACATATCTCTTAAAACATTGACCTTTGCCTTATCTAAAGCTGCTTTATTGTATATCTCTCTTCGGCCGTCAGTATCCCAAGGCCCTGGCTTTAAATGAATAGGGTCCCAATATTGAAATTTTACTGTATTAGCTCCAGCATCCTTAGCAGACTGGATCATTTCCCTTGCAAGATCTTCATCTCCCATATGATTCCAACCAATTTCAGCGATTACATTTATATCTTTCATATAGTTCCTAATTTTAATGGTACCCGGAGCCGGACTTGAACCGGCATGCCCTTGCGAGCGAGGGATTTTAAGTCCCTTGTGTCTACCAATTCCACCACCCGGGCATATTCAGTAACAGCTATTCTAAATCAATTTTGAAGTTTACGCCTTGTTCTTTTTCTCTTTTTTCAAGATTTTCGTATTGCCCTCTAATACCATTATTAATTTTAATCACCTCTTTTAACAAAGAAAACTCTTCATCAAGGTGATTGGATAGCTTTAATAATGCTGAGGTATCTTTTGGAAAGCACGCTCCTCCAAACCCAAGCCTTCCGTCATGTCCAGGAACATCCATATGAGAACTGCCAATTCTTTTATCTGAAGAGACTATTTCAATAAAATTAGTCCAATCATTGACTGGAATTAAGTTTTTGTAAATAGAGTTAAGTTGGTTAAAGAAAATTACTTTTGACGCTAGAAACGTATTTATTGCATATTTAACTAAAGACGCTGAAACAACATCAGTTCTATATATCTCTTTAAGATTGCAATCAGAAAATTCTTGATAAAGTTCATAAACTTTATCAAGGTCATCCTCTTCTCCTCCAAGTATAAGAGAATCAGAGTTTACAAAATCTTCATTTGCAGACTTTTCTCTCAGGAATTCTGGATTATATACAAAATGATCTAAAATCTTTGACATATCAAGAATTGTATTCGGTAGAACCGTGCTCTTAACAATTACAATAACATCATCAAACATATCATTAATATTAGCTAAAACCTCCTCTATGATTGATGAATCTTGATTTCCATCTTCGCTCATTGGAGTTGGAACACATATAAATATGAACTCTGGACCGAATTTACTTAGGTCTTCTAATGTAGTTCCCAGCTTAGGATCAACTAAAAATTTTTCAATATTGGATGTGAAACCGTAATCAACAGCTTTTCCAACAAAACCACAGCCAACTATTCCTATTTTTTTCATATTTAAATTTTGAGATTATCTATCGTTTATTCTATCAAATTAATTCATAAAAAATGTATAATAAAAGTCAAAAAAAAAATATAAAAATGTCAAAACTAGTATCTATAATTATCAGAGGTAAAAACGAGGAAGATTGGCTAGGCCTCTGTTTGAGGGCTATTAATAATCAATTATTTAAGGATTATGAGATTATATACGTTGATAATGAAAGTGCCGATGCCTCAATTAATGTTGCTAAGGCTTTTAAAGTTAATAAGATTAAGAAAATAAAAAAATTCCTACCTGGTAATGCAATAAATATTGGCATTAAAGCCAGCGAAGGTAAATATATTGTTATTATTTCCGCCCATTGCATACCAAAAGATAATAATTGGTTAACACGGATGGTTAACTCTATTAAGCAAAAAAATATAGCAGGAGTCTACGGAAGACAAATTCCCATGGAAAGTACAAGCTCGGATGATGCCAGAGATTTACTTATAACTTTTGGCAACGAAGATAGAATTCAGACAAAAGATCCATTTTTTCATAACGCAAATTCAATAATTAAAAAAAGTGTTTGGGAGAAAGTTAATTTTGATAATAATATAACCAATATTGAAGATCGTGACTGGGCAAAGAAGGTTCTAGATCTGAAATATCATATCAAATATGATTCTTTGGCCTCTGTATATCATTTTCATGGACTGCATCAACATAATAACTATGAGTCCTTTAGAGCATCAGCGGTAAATAATTTAATTAAGAAAATAAATGATGATGATACGGACGCTATTCCTGAGTGGCTTAAGGTCAATAAAAGAGTTTGCCCATTGGTACTTTATGGAAAAGTAAAAGATTTTCAAACAGAATTTCACAGATATCTAAAATCTAATAAAGATATCTCAGGAACTGATTTATTTTACTATGGCTCAAGCGATCCAGGAATTGAGGGGATTACGTATTTAAAAAGAAGAGTTTCTAGAAAAGCACCTTTCTATAAATTTACCAGCGACATATTAGAGCTTGTTAATACTTCAATCGGTTTTTCGCCTGAGGCAATTTCCTTTGTAGATTTGACGTATCAATATTTTATAGAAGATTCTTTTATTCAAAATAAAGAAAAGATATTCACCGACAACATACATTTTTCGACGTTTGCATTTTTAGACAAAGGTGATATTTGGACAAGTAACAATAAAAAAATAAAACCTCTTAAAGAAATGTTTGATTCGAATACTCAGTTTTTAAGAGTAGCATTTGGTCAAAGCTCTATTATTAGATGTTCTACTATTAGAATACATAAATCAAATGCCTCAAACGGCTTTGCCAATACTTTTAAGAATATAAAATTTTTAATAAGATAATGGATTTTTTAAATAATTTAGACGGATTAGATTTAGATAAAAAAATCATTGGTATAAACTTTTTTACTGTTAATACAAAAATATCATCAGGTAGAATGCATGGACAAACTAACAACATAAAACCTCTTGGCTTTGTATCAGTCAATGTTGAAGGTTTTACAGGCATCTCTGAGATATATGCTGCTACCTATATTTCAATTGGGCTACGTTCAATTTTTGAATATCTAAATCACTCTTTAAAAAATAAAACGATTAAAGAAACAATAGAAATATTGGATAACTTCTCTATTCCTTTTGTCTCAAGAAATGGTGTCTTCAAGGCATCAATTGGCTCTCTCGAGAATGCTTTCATGGATCTTTGTGCAAAAATTATAGGCATTCCTTTATATAAAATGATTGGTAATAATGATGTATTTCCAAAGATATATGCATCAGGTGGATCAGTTATATGTTCTGAAGAAGAAATAAGAGAAGAGAGCATTCAAGTAGAGCAAATGGGTTATGAAGGATATAAAATTAGAGTTGGGCTGCAAGATTGGGCTGCAGATCAAGAACGCATAAAGGCTATGAGAGGGATATCAATTAAGAAAATGGTTGATGCAATTGGAGGCACCAGGGTTCCTTGCTGGTCATACGAAGAGGCATTACAAAAATTAAATTTTCTTGAAAATGAAGGCATCTATTGGCTTGAAGAGCCACTTTATCCAGATGAGTATCTTGAGCATAACAAGCTTCAAAAAAGTTCATCAATTCATATTGCAGCTGGAGAAGCTTATAGTGGTTTTGGCGAATTAAAAAATCTTGTTGATATTGGAAATATAGATGTTATCCAATTTGATGCATGTCACTCGGGCGGCATTTCTGTTTGTAAAAGTATTTCTAATTACTCAATGAAAAGAAATAAAAAGACAGCAATTCATGTTTGGGGGTCTTCCATAGCTATGCGGACAAACTTTCACCTAGCTCTCTCATTGGAACAGCTAGATTTTCTAGAGAAGCCGCTAATTGAGTTAGAAATTGATAAATTACTTGGCCATGAGCTTACCACTTTGGATAGTCTTAAAAATTCAATAAAAGAATTGCCTGGAATTGGCGTAGAGATAGAAGATTTTAAGAATGTGGAGATTGATAATTCTTTTGGCTATGAGTATAAGTGGTGAAATGATAATTTTATCTGACTGGAATAAACAACTAGAAGCCTACTCTATTCCAGAATCTTTAATAAATCTTATTAATAACGAATCTTTCAATGATGAGTTTGTGTCAAGTGAAAGTGATTATTCCAATGATGATGTGAGATTTTACTTTGGAAATATACCAAGCGAAGACCTACTTAAGAATTTTAAAAATTTAGAATGGGTTCATTTTGGCTCCATAGGTATAGACAAACTCAGTGAAAATTTTATAAAAGATCATTCTTTAACCATTACAAATGGATCTAAGACAAACTCAAGTGCCGTCGTGACATATTGTATGGGTGAGATGTTTAGAAGTTGCAAGTCAGGATTTTTATCTAGGAACTCTCATGACTCTATTGAGTTGACAAGAAAGTACTATAATAGTTTTTATGAATACATGATTGATTATAATGATATTGATCTATGTTTATTAGGCTATGGAGATATTGGTCAGGAGCTAGTCAGTGCTCTTTCTTCGATAGTAAAAACCATTCATGTGGTTACTAAAACGAAAAGAGAGGATTTTAAAAATGTTAAGTTTTACTCTTTAGATGAGATAAACATCGCTGTAACCAATATTTCACATATGGTTAATGTCCTGCCTCTCCATAATGAAACTAGAGGTATTATTAATAGGGAAGTTTTAAGTGAGGCAAGTAATTTTTACTATATTTGTGCCGGAAGAGCGGAAACGCATGTTCACGATGATATTTTAAAATCGCTTAAATCAGGGGATATAAGAGGAGCAAGTTTGGATGTTCATGGATTGCCAAATGGGAAAATCCAAGAATCAACTTTAAGCAATAACAAGATACACTTATCCCCTCATATTTCTGGTTGGACTAAGAGTTTCTGGGGTAACCAAGGGGAAATAATTTTATACAATATTAAAAAAGCAAATGAGGATGATCATAAAAGTATGAAAAATATTATCTACAATAGAGGCGTGAAGGTAAAATGAGATCTCCAAATATTCTTGTAATTATTCCGGCTAGAAAAGGTTCAAAGGGAATTAAATCAAAAAATAAAAAAATATTAATAGACAAGCCATTGGTATCTTACTCCTTCGAATTAGCCTCTTCCCTTCCATCTAATTATCATAATTATGTTAGTACAGATGACGATGAAATAATAGAAATTGCTAAAAGTTACAATATCAAAAGCAACGGCATACGCCCTCATGCATTAAGTAATGATAGTGCGCTTACCCTGGATGTCCTTAACTATGAGCTTCATGCTGTAGAGAAGGAAATGAATATAGAGTTTGATGCTGTTTTACTTCTTCAGCCTACATGCCCCATCAGAAATATTAACCATGTGCATGATATCGAAAAAATCTTTACCGACAATGAAATGCTTTCTTCTGTTGTTAGTGTTAAAAAAATTGATTCAGAGCATCCATTCAGAATGAAAAGAATGATAGATAATAATGTATTGATTAACTTTATTGATCAAGGCTTTGAAGATATGAGGCCTAGACAGCAATTGCCACCTGTCTTTATAAGAAATGGATCTATTTATCTTACCCCTTCTGAAGAAATAAGATCTAATAAGACTTTAGTAACTAACAGAACTTTTGGTTTTATAATGGATGTTAAGCATTCTGTAAATATAGATAATATAGAGGATTTTCTTATTGCCAAGTACTACTTGGAGGCTGAAGCCGGAATCGAACCGGCGTGAACGGCTTTGCAGGCCGCTGCATAACCACTCTGCCATCCAGCCAGGTTATGGCAAGTATTGTATAGCTAATATTCTCAATATACACATAAAATTTATATTGCTTATATAATTGTGGACAAATGCTTAATATAAAATACTTTAAATATAGAGAAATATCAGATAGTGAGCCTGATTACTCTAATTTAAGCATTTCTATAAAAATGACAAGGTTAATTATTAGATTAATAATTAACCTATTTAGCTTCAAAAATACTATAAAAATAATGAAAGCTATTATATTTGTATTTAAGAATACTCCATTTTTTAATACTCAGAATTGTCAGTACCTAATTAATATCAATTTATATAAGATAAAGTTTTTATCCCATCTTTCTCAAAATAACTTTATAGAATCACTAAGCACTAAAATTGAATGGTCTAATTACGTATTGAATAATTCTTCATGCAATTCCTCTTCTAGTAACGCAGAAGCTTTTATAGAATTGATCAATAATAATATATGCATTGATCATGCAGGGTCCTTACTCCAAGCATTTTCTGATGATAGGGATGAAGAAATGTTTAATGTACCCATGATGGTAATTGAAGGCCCTACAGCTAATGAAATGGATATCAAAGAAGATGTGCAAAGAATGTCTACTCTAGTTCATTTGAAGCCATTCACCTCAGATCTAAGCAGCTATAAATATAAAATACTCTATCTAAACTCTTTTTTTTATAAAAATAAAGTTGAAAATGATCTAAAATATCAATCAGAACTTCTGAAGTGTTATGACAAAATATATGTGTCATGCAGCATATCTAAATTACCAAACTTTTTTACTAGATTGCCTAGAGCAGCTGAGGGAAATATATCAAGCCCTATGGCTCTTGGCAGAGTAATTCAGCATTTAACAACTAAAATAAGCCCATCAATAGAAGTAAAATTTATAGTGAATGGATTTGATCTATATCTTTCGAAAGATCCATACTCAAGATCAAGCTACATTAAGCTCACTAGAAATGTCGAGGCCCTTATTGAAGAAAGAGAATTATGCCTTTCTTTAGCTGAACATGATTTATTTTATAATTTTATGTATCTTAGATTTCTTAGCTCAAAGATATCTATAATTAATAGCCCTAGTTTTAGCAAAATTATGAATATGAAAATGAGTGAGTATTTAGAAGAATTAGCATCTTCAAGAAACTTTAAATCTTTAATTAAATGAAATATTTAGAACATAAAAAAGTTTTTGAAGCTTTGCTTGAAGAGCTTGAAAGTATTTATTCTGATTATAAAAATAAAGATAGAATTATTCTTCTTTTAAGTTACTGGCTTTACATTATTTATTTGACTTATATAACTTATGGTCACAAGGGCTTGGAAGAATTCTTGAAAAGCAAAGAAACCAATCCCCTAAGATTCTCCTTTTCTTACGAATTTAATATTCCAAATGAAAATAAATTAAAAAAAGTGTCATCTGGTATATTTTCACTATTATTATTTAAAATACTTAGATCGATAGTCTTATTTAATAAAGTATTATATCTGAGTGGTGGATACCCAACAAAAAACTTAACAGAGAAAATTTATAATGTTCTATCAAACAAATTAGTTGATAACTTGCCACAGAATATAAATGTTAATAAGCAATCTAAAATAAATGATCTTGTTTTAAAATATACCAAAAAATTGAATCTAGAATGTGATAAGGATTTATTATTTAATAATATTCCAAGTATTTTCTTTTCAAATCAATATAATTTTAGTCTTAAAGAGACATTACATGTAAAAGGTTCAGCAGCAGCTTTTTTTGAATTTAGTGGCTCTGAAAATATTTTATTAACTGATTCAGAATTATTTATAAGCGGCTACCAGCATGGTGGTGGATACTTTATGTATAAAGATCCACAAGACAACTTATTTGATTATTTTGAAATAAAAATGTGCAATAACTTTTATAGCTGGGGTCTTTCAGAGCGCACTTATCATCAAGCAAGATTTAAAAAACTTGATGATTCTGATAACAATAAAAACGAAAGAAATATTTATTGGTTAGAAGGAGGCGGCCAACCCTCTGTTTATAAATTTTTTACGCCTTTTAATTATTCTATTACTCACAATGCTGCTAACAAATTATATATTCATGAAGAATTACTAAAAACTAAACATTTAATTAAAAATATAACTCATCCACTAAGACCTGATCCTGTTTACAAAAAAATTAGGTTTGATATTGCAGATACTGCTCGAGCCGAGGACATTATAAAAGTGTCTGATGTAGTTATTTTTGATCAATGTGACTCCACAATGGCTCATTTTTGTATCGAAAATAATATCCCATATTTTATCGTAATTGATAGATCGGATTTAGCTATGTTTTCAGACGAAATGAATGAATGGGTAGACTGCCTGTATTCAGCCGAACGATTATTTTTTAATGATGAAAAGGGTAAATTGTATGCACAAATTATAAATATAAATAATGAAACCAATTTTTATGATGAGAGGCTTGCAAACTTTCATAAAAAATTCTTATAATTTTTTTTTACATATTAACTAGAAGTATTTTTTACACATTAGGCTTGAATATAGTGTTGAAGATTATGATAGAATACTGAAAATCTCATATTATTATTACCATGGAAAATTTAAATAGATTAAATATTGGCTGTAGCGATTACCCAACTAGCGGATGGACTAATTATGACATCTCAGTTGGATTAACAATGGCTAAGCTTGGGCCAATACCAAATCTTTTAAATAAGTTAAAAATAATTAGCGATAGACAGTTAATTGTTGTAAATTCATACAAAACTAACTCTGTAAAAAGAGCGAATGTTGTCAAGAAAATACCAGAAAAAGATAATTCAGTTGATCTTATTTATTCATCCCACATGTTGGAACATCTGGATAGAGAAGATGCAAAGGTGTGTATTAGAGAGTGCTTAAGATCTCTTAAACCAGGAGGCATTTTTAGACTATGCATTCCTGATTTAAGATCTAAAGCTGAAGAATATATCAGAACAGGAGACGCTGATGCTTTTGTGTATGAGACATACTTAACTATACCTAAGCCAAAGAATATACTCGAAAAGCTTTACTTATTTTATACTGGACCAAGACATCATTCGTGGATGTATGATAGCCAATCATTATCTAAAGTTCTTTTGGAATGCGGATTTTCAAATGTTTCAACCCTTGAAGCTGGAGAAACAACAATCCCAAGTGACAGGGTTGGTGAACTTGATTTATCGCAGAGAGCCGATGACTCATTTTACCTAGAGGCAATAAAATAAGTATTTCATATTTTAGGTTATAATTTTTTTATGCAAGATAATAGTATGCAAGATGCCAGTCAAATAGATATTATTTATGTATTTTTACTTTTTTGGGTTAATAAAACTTTTATACTTCTTTTTACATCTATTTTCGGTATTCTTTCAATCTATTACGCTTTATCTATAGATCCAACATATGAATCATCTATGTTGCTCAAGTCAAAAGACGATCAAGGTCCAAATGTTTCCTCTTCCCTGGGTGCAATAGGAATGCTTGCTCCCTCATCAATGCTGGGCATGCAAGACAATAGAACAGATGAGGCTATTGCAACCTTTGCCTCAAAAGATTTTTTTAAAACCTTGTTCGTAGATGAGCAATTTTTAAAGGATCTCTTAGCATATAAAAAATACAATGGATCGGATTTATATGACGAAGAAATTTATGATTCACAGAAGGGTAAGTGGGCTGAAGAGCCAATTTTTACTAGGTCTCATAGGATTTTTCTTAGCCATCTAACAGTTCAAAAAGAAAAACTTACTGGGCATGTTAAATTTGCTATTCAACATGAATCTCCTTTTATAGCAGCAGCATGGACTGAAAAAATATTAGATAACCTCAACGCATATTTAAGAAATATGGATATCAAAGAATCCGAGGCATCAATTAATTATTTAACTAAGATGATTAATCAAGCAAAAAATGGTGAACTAAAAAAAGTTTTTGCTGGTATGACAGAAACATATGTTCAAAAGCTTATGCTTGCAGAAATATCGGATGATTATATTTTTAAAGTAATTGATTCAGGTTACGCATCAGACATGAGGTCCAAGCCTAACAGAGCTTTTATCTGCATTTTCATAACAGGCATTGCTGGAATATTCTCTTTGTTATTAATATTTTTTATTGATCTCCTTGGCAAGAAAATTCTATTTAATAGGTCATTAAGAT
>Ga0209816_1001055_pt1 | contig 20766 bp, 16 predicted proteins | sample CoawatmetaG01DNA_FD_187509 | JGI IMG/M metagenome (GOLD analysis project Ga0209816, IMG submission 187509) | Marine microbial communities from the West Antarctic Peninsula - Coastal water metaG017-DNA (SPAdes) (version 2) | ecosystem: Environmental > Aquatic > Marine > Coastal ...
ATTCTCAATTGTCCCATCGTCAACTACTGATATCCCTTTTGCAGCCACTCGTTTGCCCATCATATTGCTAAAAGCAGATGTGCCTTTTCTATTAAAATCACCTTCTAATCCATGCCCAATAGCTTCATGCAATAAAATTCCAGGCCATCCAGAACCTAAAACAACTGTCATTGAGCCTGCAGGGGCAGGTCGCGCATCTAAATTAACTAATGATTGCTTAACAGCTTTTTTTGCATAATCCTCGAGTATTTCATCTGTAAAATAATCAAGGAGATACCTACCACCCCCTCCAGCGGACCCTTGTTCTCTTTTACCATCCAGCTCAGATATAACACTTATTGATAGCCTTATTAAGGGCCTGATATCTTCAATTAATTGTCCATAATAATTTTGAATTAGAACTACTTCATATTGAGCAGCAAGCGAAGCTGAAACTTTTATAACGCGCTTATCAATCGATTTTGCAATCGATTCTATTTTCTCAAGTAAATCAATTTTTTTTTGGCTGTCTAATCTAACTATAGGATCATTATTCGTATAAATGTTTTTTCTTGAAGGTTTTTTTGGGGCGGGTATTGATCCTGATTGCCCTTGTTTTTCTATGGAGCTAATAATTTTTAATGAGTCATTCAAGACGCTGAATGAAATATCATCCGAATAAGTAAATGCAGTTTTTTCATCACTGACACTTCTAATTCCGACTCCTTGGTCAATGGAGTAGCTTCCATTTTTAACTTGCCCATCTTCAAGAGACCAAAATTCATTCTTAGAGTATTGAAAATATAGATCTGCATAATCAATATTCTTATTATGAATTTTATTCATTATTGTTGATAAATTATCATGGCTAATACCAGCTGGATCTAGAATAAATTTATTTGATAATTGAAAATTAGACATTTATTTTATATTTAAAAATTCTGAAGAAGGTTTTAATATTTCTTGGTCAATCATTTTACCAAATCTTTCTGAACGAGGGGTACTAATTTCTTCTGGCTCATCCCAAGTGCCAATAATTTGATATTCATCCGACAGAATTTTATTAAGAGGGTCCTTTAGAATTTTTTGAGCTATAAAAGCAGCAGCACCTGCCAGTGGACCACCAGCTAAAGATAATAGTGACAGGCTATCACTAATTCTTGGATTAACAACAACATGAATATTTTGAGTCTCTTCTATAATATTTGTTTCACCTTTAATGGATACTTCAGCTGCAGGACCTTCCATTGTAAATCTATTTGATTTTAGAATTCCATTATTTACTATTACTCCGGCATTAATTCTATCAAAAATAAACCCCTTACTAAAAATATCATTAAAATCTAATGATAAACGTCTAGGTAGGTTTTGAAGAGTCAAGAGTCCGAAAAGTCTTGCAACACCTGGTTTGGCTTCCAGCACTACTCCATCAGTGGCTGTTAAGGAGAAATTACCTTTTAAAGTTGACTTATCAAAATCAAAAGGGCTGTTGGGCCAACCCAACATACCAATTACGCTAGCTTCCCCATCCTTAATTAGCTCAGGGTAAGATAGCTGGTCAAATGTTTTCTGAATGTTATTTATGTTCCAACTAAAGTTAATAGATGTATTTGGAATCAAGCCCTCATCGTCCCAGAGGCCTGATCCATCAATTGTATGATTTGGGTTGCTTATTTTAAAGTTCTCAATGTTCCATATCTTATTTTCTTTATATGCAACCAGACTTAGATCACCATAAACTTCATCATCCAGTGCCAATGATTTTACTTTAATATTGATTTTAGGAGGATTGGAAAAGATAAATTTATTCTCATCGTTAGTTAAGGCGCTATTTTTTTTAAGGTGTAATTTCTCAAAACCAGCTTTTAATAAATTTTCTTTTTTATCCCATAGGATATTACCTGACACATCACTAGATGAAATTTGAATGCTTAAGTTTTTATTTGTTGGCACATATTTAATACTAGCGTTTGAAAGCTGATAACCATAAACATTAAATTCCTGAATATTAATATTTGCATTGGTAATAAATGATTTTGAATCAAGGCTGCTAAATAGGGAATTAATACTTTCTAAATTAACTTTAGATAATTCAGCAGATAGGGTAACTCCATTGCTGGGCATTTCTGTCTCAAGAGAGTTAATATTTATTAGGCCATTCTTAATTTCCATTACCCCATCATAGTTCTTTTCTTTTATTAATTTTGCAGATGCATATGTACCAATTTCTGCCTTAAATAATTCTTGATTCTCATTGATAGTTTTTTTTGTAAATAATAATGTTCTTATTTCTTCTTCCTTTTTACCAAAAGGAGAGGGTAAATTTAACCCGAGTCCTTTTAAGTCACTTTTAATTTCAATATCAGTTTTTTCATCTGTTATTTTTAATTCCCCACTCCACGAAGCATTACCAACAATATTTTCCCCCCAAGGCTCTCCAAATGCTAAGCGGATAAATTTTTGGTTAATAATTCCATCAATATTAATTTTCGTTATGTTGTTTATATTATTTAATTTTATTTTTATCGGACTACCCGATAAGCTTGCTACTACCCCATTAATCTTTATATCATCCTGATTAAAATCTATCTTGCCAATAATATTACTAATCTTTGGTAGCCCTAAAGTAGGATTAATTAAATAGCTATTTTGAAATTCATATGTGCCATTGAATGAAATATTATCTTCATCTTTAAGAGGTATTTGTAATTGGACATCAAGCTTTCCAGGACCCGCACCTTTCATTTCATCGAAAATACCTTTCATAACTTTTTTGATAGGACTTTTATTTATCGCAGTAATAATATCAGGTATCGGACTTGCTAAAGTTAAATCAATATCCATGATAGGCTCTTCAATGTTTGAAGGCGTGATGTTCACAATCATATGCTCAATATTATTATTTAAAATATTCCCTTTAATACTTTCAAAATTAATATTATTACTTTTAACATTAATTTTAAAATCAAAATTATTTAGTTCGGGCCAACCTTCACCATATTCAATAAGGCTATCAGTTATGATTGACTCAACTGTAAATATACCTTTTTTAATATCGGGTGCATTTTCTTCATCAACAAAAGGAAAGTCTTGAATCTTACCTTTTAATTTTATGACTGAATTTTGGGCCTGGCCTTTTAAAAGCGAAGTATCTAACCAATGCAAAGTTTTTTCACCTAGCTGTAAGGGGTAATATTTTTTTAAGCTAGCTAGGTCAACTAAAGGCATTTTGATTAATAAGTCAACAATACTATCTTGCTGATCTATATATTTATAGCTACCATCAACTATTGAATTTATATCATTATTTTTAATTACTATATTATTTAAGTTAAATAAATTATTTTTCCACTCAATAAGTCCAGAAAATTGAGTAAATGTTATCGGTTGTCTAAAGATGTCTTTTTTTATAATTGTTAGGTTTTTTGAAACTGATTTAATTGTTCCACTTCCTTTTTTTATATCCACCACGCCAGTTATATTTTTAATACCAGGAAAATTTTTATAAGGATTAACACTCACATTTAAAAGTTGCCCTTTTAGAATGAGTTCTGGAAATCGCCCATTAGATTGCTTCCAGCTTAAAGTTAAGTCTTTAAATTGTCCTGAGGGTGACACATCCTGGATTATTGACTGAAGAGATTTTGTATAAGGTATATGCCTTATTATTTCATGAGCTGATTGAAGATTAATTCGGTTTAATTTAATTCTAACTTGGTTAACTTTTTTCTCTAATGAGTTTATTAATATTCGAAATTCACCCTCATCTATGTTTACTCCATTATCTGTAATCACATTCATTTTTGAAATATTTAATGTAGTAATATTTTTATTTATTGCATAAGAGATTTGGCCTTTAAATTTTTTCAGGGTTAAAAAATCTTCATTGGACTCATTAATTTTAGTAATAAAATTTTTAACATCTAATTGTGTATCAATTTGATTAATTCGACCATCATTGAAGTCACCCCTGATATTGACGTCCCCATTAGCTGCTATTATTTCAACTGGATAATCTATCCAAGGCCTAAATGTATTTATATCAACTTCTGAAACGGATAGACCTAATTGTCCATCGCTAGTTTTTATTGTTTCTACTGTTGAGCTATCAAAATAACCATATATATTTATTATCTGATTTTTTAAGCTTGATAGTTGTCCAGTTACATTAAAGTTATGCCGATCAAGATTGGAAAGAGTAGTTGATGATTCATATCTTGCAGATATATTATCTATTAATAGTGTTGGCGCACCGCGTGTGTGATCACGCCATTTTATTTTTCCATTAACTATAATAATTTCATCTTGGTTTAGGATCCAATTTGACGCAGAAGAATTTTTGCTAGTTTGTATTGAAATACCGCCTACGACATACTTATTACCATCAAATCGCTCAATATCTAAATTTGGTTCATATAGGATAATTTGATCAAGGATTGGCTTAAACTTTAAAAGAGAAAACCATGAAATATCAATACGAATTTTTTTAAGATCAAATGATTTTTTAAGACTGTTATTATAAATGCTTAGATTGTGAAGGGTAAGGCTTGGATTTGTAATTCGCCATTTAGCTTCAATACTCTCTATTTGAACTTCTTTTTCAAATTTTTGGCTAATTTCTTGCGTTAATTTATCTTTAAACTCATCGAGATTCGATTGAATAAAGAAGTAAAAAGATAAAAATCCGATTGTTAGAATTGTAAGGGCTGAGAACCCTAAAAATAATATGGTCTTTTTAAGATAAATTTGAATTTTATGATTCATTAAAGCCGTATTGGTATTTAATCTATCATTCTATATAATTTCTCCAAGTTGGTCTAATATTGCTGGATTTTCAAGTGTGGAAATATCGGTCGTTACTTTCTCACCTTTGGCCAAGGTTCTTAATAAGCGGCGCATAATCTTTCCCGATCTAGTTTTAGGTAAATTATCACCAAATCGGATTTCATCAGGCTTTGCTATTGGTCCAATTTCTTTCGAGACCCAACGTTTAAGATCATTGATAACATTTTCAGCATCAGCTTTTGATGGTCGTTCACCCTTGAGAACCACAAATGCAACGATGGATTCTCCTTTAATATCATGGGGCCTCCCAACAACCGCTGCTTCTGTAACAATTTGATTTGCGACTAAGGCTGATTCTATTTCCATTGTGCCTAACCTATGACCTGATACATTTAAAACGTCATCGATTCTGCCCATAATTGTAAAGTAACCTGTCTCTTTATCTCGAATCGCTCCATCACCAGCTAAATATATTTCTCCACCTAATTCTTTAGGAAAGTAACTACTCTTGAAGCGCTCAGGGTCACCCCATATAGTTCTAATCATTGAAGGCCATGGTTTTTTAATAACTAATAGGCCGCCATTCCCCCATTCTTGATCTTTACCTTCTTCATCAACAACATCAACCTCAATTCCTGGGAAGGGGAGTGTGCATGACCCGGGCACTAAAGGTGTTGCTCCTGGAAGAGGAGTAATTACATGCCCACCTGTTTCTGTCTGCCAAAATGTATCCACTATTGGGCAGCGATTATTACCAATATTTTCGTAATACCACATCCATGCTTCTGGGTTAATTGGCTCGCCAACAGTACCTAGAATTCTAAGTGACTTAAGGTCATAATTTTTAGGATGAGTTTTTGGGCTGACTTCTGATGTTTTTATAAGAGCCCTAATGGCGGTTGGAGCAGTATAAAAAACACTTACTTTATGTTTTTCAATAAGCTGCCAAAATCGACTCGCATCAGGATAGGTTGGCACACCTTCAAAAATTAACTGTGTTACACCAAGAGCTGTTGGCCCGTAAGCTACATATGTATGTCCAGTGATCCATCCAACATCTGCAGTGCACCAATAAATATCTGTATCCTGAAGGTCAAAAGTCCAACGGCATGTATTCATTGCATGAAGAAGATAACCAGCGGTTGAATGTTGAACACCTTTAGGCTTTCCAGTTGAGCCTGATGTGTAAAGAACAAATAAAGGATGCTCAGCCCCAACAAATACAGGATCACAATTTTTTGGCATATCTAAAATAAAATCTTCCCATAAGACATCATTTTTATTTTTATTTATATTGATATTAGCTCGATTATAAATAATTATTTTATCTACAGATTCACATTTTCCTATCTTTAAGGCCTCATCTACAATAGATTTAAGAGGGATTAATTTTCCCCCTCGAAATTGACCATCTGCTGTGATTACTAGCTTTGCTTTTGTATCTTCGATTCGCTCTTGGATACTTTTAGCAGAAAACCCACCAAATATAACTGAATGGATAAGTCCAAGTCTCGCGCATGCTTGCATAGCCACAACTGCTTCTATACTCATTGGTAGATAAATAATTACTCGATCACCAATCTTTAAATTCAAACTTTTTAATCCATTAGCAAATTGACAAACTTTTTCGTACAAGTCTAAATATGTTATAGAAGTTACTTTTCTATCATCGGCTTCAAAGATAATCGCTGTTTTATTAGGCTGTGTCTTTAAGTGACGATCAAGGCAATTATAGGAAGCATTTATGTTCCCATCTTCAAACCATTTATAGAAGGGCGCATCTTCATCGTTTAAAATTTTTGTAAATGGCTTATTCCATATTAATAATTCTTTTGCCAGGTCTGCCCATGCCCCTTGATAATCATTTTTAAATTTGTTAACTAAAGTAGCATAACTTTTCATCCCAGAAACATTTGCATTTTCTGTTGCTTCATTACTAGGATTAAAGACACGATTTTCTGTATTTATTGATTCTATTGACATTGAAACCTATCTCCTAAATAACTTTATCAATTAATTCATTTATATCTTATATTAGCAAAGTAATTAAATTTTAATGAATATGCTCTATGTATTATTTCTGTAGCATATGATAATAAGCTTTAATTAACTTTCTATATAATTTTAATATATGACTCTTAGATTAAGATTTAATTTACTCATAACAATGATTATGCTTTTTTTAATAATAGCATTAGCATCGATAACAATGACTTCATCTAAAAGATCAATTCAAGAAGGTGTTGAGTCAGCAAATAAAGTCACCCTTCAATATCTTGAGACAATAATAGTTCGTTCAATTCAAAATCCAGAGTGGGGGAATACGCATGATGTTGTCAGACGATTTCTTAGACAATTAGGATATGTGCGAAGTAATGATATTTTTCTATATAACAATCAAGGCGAATTAACTTATAAATCTCCACCATCTAGTTATAAATTAGAAGTTACCCCTCCTCAGTGGTTTATCAATTTCATTAGCCCAAAAAAAGACTCAAATTCTCGAATAATTGATTCTGGAAGGTTGGTTGTGCAATCAAATGCTTCCGGAGCAATTCGAGGTGCATGGGTGGATTTAAGAACGTTATTTTCAACAACTTTAATTTTCTTCTTATTGTTTAATTTATTTGTATATTGGTTGCTGGGGGAATGGCTAAGACCAATGGGTAAGATGTTAGATGCAATTGAAAAAATAGGTCAAGGAGGCTTCGATGCTCGCTTACCTCATTTTAATGTCCCCGAGTTTAGGTCTATTGCTTTAAATTTCAATGCAATGGGATCTTCGCTTCAAAAAACAATGTTTGAGAATAAGAGATTAGGATTGATTGCAGAACAAACAGCAGATGCAGTTATTATTCATGATGAAGAAATGAATATTTCTTTTTGGAATAACTCCGCAGAAAGAATTTTTGGTTATAAAAAATCTGAAGTTATAGGTAAGCCAGCAAGCTTAATTGTTCCTAATTCTTTAATTAAAGAATTAGGTAAAAATTTAATTTTAATGAAGAAGAATAAATTCATACATGATTTTAAGACTAAAAGAGTTGCAAAAAATGGAAAATTAATTGATGTATCTATTTCAGCATCTCCCTTGATTGACCCAAGAACAAAAAAATTAATTGGTGATATTGTGAGTATGAGGGATATTTCTGAAAGAATTTTAGCGCAAAAATCTCAAGATGAGCTAGAGCAAAATAGAAAGCTAACTACTATAATCCAAGGCCATATTGAGGATGAAAGAAGAAGTTTGGCAAGAGAGTTACATGATGAATTGGGCCAGTATGTTTCTGCAATTAAAATTTTTGCACAAAACATCAATAATAAATCTGATGGAAATAAAGACATTAAGACTAGCGCGTCTTCCGTTACCTCTGCAGCTAATCAGATATATGACGGTATGCATAATATTATTCGAAAATTAAGACCCGGCGCACTTGATAACTTAGGCTTAAGTGAGACTATTAGAGATACAGTAAGTGGCTGGCAGCAACAACATAAAAATCTAAAATTTTTACTAAACATTAAAGGTAAGATAAATGATTTAGGTGAGGCAATTAATATTAATATATATAGAATTATTCAGGAATCTATGAATAATGCCTTAAAGCATTCAAAGGCTAGTAAAATTATAATTGATTTAAGTCTTTTAAATAAAAGTTTAAAATTAGAGTTTTCTGATAATGGGGTAGGTTTTGATAAAAAAATCCTTAAAAATTCAAAACAATTTGGTTTGATAGGGATTAAAGAGAGGATTCAATCATTAAAAGGAACTTTTGATTTGCAAACGAGCCCATCAAATGGCACAAAATTAATTATATTAATTCCAATAAGGTAATTGAAGGTATGAGTAAAATAAATATATTATTAGTAGACGATCATTCTGTGGTTAGGATGGGTTTTAAAATGTTAATTGAAAATGAATCAGATATGGCTGTTACTTGTGAGGCAGAATCTGGCGAGCTTGGAATTACTGCATTTAAGGAGCATAAGCCAAATGTTGTTATTATGGATATAACAATGCCAGGCATGGGAGGTCTTGATGCGATTGAAAGAATTATTGCATTTGATAAAAAAGCTAAAATTTTGGTGTTATCAGCCCATGAAGATTCAGTTCACCCCAAGCGTGCTTTAAGCGCAGGTGCTTTAGGGTACCTAACAAAAAGAAGTGCAGCAGAAGAATTAATTAAGGCTATTAGATCTGTAAGTAGTGGAACAAAATATTTAGAACCAATGATTGCACAGCAAATGGCTATTACCCAATTGTCTGGAGAAAATAATCCTGTTGAAATTTTATCAGACAGAGAGTTTGAGGTGTTCATGGATCTTGCAAAAGGGAAAAGTACTAATGAAATTGCAGATACAATGTGTTTAAGCCCAAGGACAGTCGGTACTCATCTTTACAATATCAAACAAAAGTTAAACGCAAATAATTCTGCTGAAATAGCATTAATTGCAATTAGATGTGGACTTTTAGAGCCGTAATTTGTGGTATGGCTTGAAGTTGCATTATTAAAAGAATCAGACCCTTATTTCCTTGATGCAAATATACCACTAATAATGATTAAAAATATTCCAAAAGCAGTTTGCCATTCTATAAATTCATCAAGCCAAACAACACCAATTATTGTTGAAAAGATTATAGTTAAGTAAGATAAACCTGCATTACCTAGAGTATTTCCAACTCGATAGGCCTTAGTGATTGCAATTTGTGCAATGGTAGCACTCACCCCAAGACCAATAAGAATTAATGTATATTTATAATTAATATTACTAATATCATCAAAAAACATCATAAAGCCAGAGAGTATCGTTGAAATAAAGGTGAAATAGAATATAGTTCTTAAGCCAGGCTCTTTGAGCTGCCCAAGTTGTGTAACAAACAGGTATGCCAATGCTGCTCCAAGGCCGGAAAGAAGGCCAATTAATCCTGCAAAATAGTTTTGATTTTCAAATGTGGGTTTAAGTATAAAAAAAACTCCAAAAAATCCGATTACAACTGCAATAAATAACCATCTTTTAATTTTCCTATTTAAAATTAATGGCATCAGTAAGCCTAGAAATAAAGGGGACGTGTAGTTCAAAGAAATAGCCGTACTTAAGGGAAGGTAATTAATAGCATAAAAAAAGAATATTAATGAGATAAAGCCAATTGCTGAGCGCGTTAAATGTAACTTAAGGTACTTAGACTTATATGTGATCTCATTCCACCTCATCATACCTATTATAAAAAAAAGACTTATTGAAGATCGATAAAATACTAATTCAGTCGGTGAAAAATTTTCACTACCTAACTTAACAAAGGTACCCATTAATGCGAAGAAAAAAGTTGCAATTAGCATCCATAGGACACCTTTGTGAAACAAAAACATAATAAGATTCTCAGAATAGTTTTAACCCACCATAATTTTTAAATTAAGATGAATACTTCAAATATTTCAGGTAAAATAACGCTTTTATAGAATATAACATTTTACATTAGGAGTGTAGGTTTATGAAAAACCCATTAGATTCAATTAAAGGAACAATTGTAGCTGGTTTGGTACTGGTATTAATTTCTCTGGTTTATTTAGATTGGGGGGAGTTGAGTACTACTGGGCTCCTTGGCGATGCAAGTTCTGCTTATTATGGATTTATGAGATTTTTTCATGTGATAGCTGGCGTAACATGGATTGGTCTTTTGTATTATTTTAATTTTGTACAAGTACCTGCTTTAAAAGGTGCAGCAGCAGATGGTTCGGCTGCAGGTATAACAAAACATGTAGCTCCTTTAGCACTTTTGTGGTTTAGATGGGCGGCTTTAGCAACATGGATTGCAGGAGCAGCTTTATTAGGATCTAGTTTTACAGACACATTCCTACTTAGTGAAGGATATGAAGCTATGGGTATTGGATCATGGATGGGCACAATCATGCTTTTCAATGTGTGGGGTTTAATTTGGCCTAACCAACAAAAAATACTTGGGATGAAAAAAGCCTCTGATGAAGAAAAAGTGAAGGCGAGACGGGTAGCACTTTTAGCATCAAGAACTAACACTATGCTATCAATACCAATGCTACTTCTAATGACTAATGGACTTTCTCATCGAGCATTGCTTGGTTTATAATATATCTTAAAGGATGCAAAGGCGACTTTAAGTCGCCTTTTTTGTTTGTACTATGAAATTAATGAATAAAAATTTGATGCCTACTTATAACAGACTTCCTATTTCTTTTGAGAAAGGGAAAGGGGTGTGGGTGTTTGATAAGAACCAAAATAAATATTTAGATGGCTTATCTGGTATTGCAGTTAATACTTTAGGCCACAATCATAAAGGCTTAGTTAAGGCTATATCTAAGCAAGCTGCTAAATTGATACATATTTCAAATTACTATCATATTGAAGAGCAATCAGTACTTGCCGATAAATTAGTAAAGCTTTCAAAACTTTCCTCAGTATTTTTCTGTAATTCTGGTTGTGAATCAAATGAAGCAGCGATTAAGTTAGCAAGGCTTCATGGACATAAATTAGGTATTGATTCGCCAAACATTATAGTTATGGAGGGTGGATTTCATGGAAGAACAATGGGCACATTATCTGCGTCTGGCGGAAGAAAATACCAGGCAGGTTTTGAGCCATTAATGTCTGGATATATCAGGGTCCCTTTCGACGACATCGATTCTATTGAGAATATCTCAAGTAAAAAGAATAAAGTTTCTGCAATTTTTATTGAGCCAATTCAAGGTGAGGGTGGAATAAATATTCCTAAAAATTTAAAGCAATATTTGAAAAAATTGAGACAGATTTGTGACGAAAACAAATGGTTATTGATTTTTGATGAAGTTCAGTGTGGGATTGGTAGAACTGGTAAATGGTTTGCTCATCAACATTCGTCAGTTAAACCTGACGTTATGACTTTAGCTAAAGGGTTGGGTTCAGGCATGCCGATAGGCGCATGCCTAGCTAACAAAACTGCTACTCAACTTATGGAGCCAGGTAAGCATGGCTCAACTTTTGGCGGCAACCCATTGGCTTGCTCTGCTGGCATAGCAACTTTAAATGCCATTGAAAAAGAACATTTAATCAAAAATGCATCCAACCAAGGATTATTGATAACAAGTCTCTTAAATGATAAATTTAAAAAGAATAAGAATATTGTCTCAATTAGGTCTTTGGGGCTTATGATTGGTATTGAATTAAGTATGCCTTGTAGTGAAATTGTAAATATTGCATTAAAAGAAAAACTTTTAATTAATGTAACCTCAGACAAGGTTATAAGACTGCTTCCACCATTAATTATTAATAAAACAGAAGCTAAAATTTTATCTGATAGATTAATTAATACGATTGAGAATTTTTTAAATAACTTATGAATAAAATAAAACATTTTTTACAATTTAATGATTTCGGTAAAGACGAAATGGAGCTCTTGTTCGACAGAACAAAGTGGATAAAAAATCAATACAAATCATATAAAAAATATTGGCCATTGGAAGATAGAACTCTTGTGATGATTTTTGAGAAGGCAAGCACAAGAACTAGGCTATCTTTTGAAGCAGGTATGCATCAACTTGGGGGTGCTGGCATATATTTAAATACTAGGGACTCTCAATTAGGTAGAGGTGAGCCAGTGGAAGACGCGGCGCAAGTGATATCAAGAATGTGTGACGCAGTCATGATTAGAACTTTTGAGCAAGATATAATTGACAGGTTTGCAAAAAATTCAAGGGTACCTGTGATCAATGGACTTACCAATGAGTATCATCCTTGTCAAATTCTTGCAGATATTTATACTTTTATTGAAAAGAGGGGTCCTATTCAAGGCAAGACAGTTGCTTGGATTGGAGACTCTAATAATGTATGTAATACATGGCTTCAAGCTGCAGAATTATTAGACTTTAATGTACATGTATCAACACCAAAAGGATATGAAGTTGAGGTTGAAAGAGCTGGTTTATATAATGATAAACATTTTGAAGCCTTTGAAGACCCAATGGATGCGGCAAGGGGCGCAGATATTGTTACAACTGATGTATGGACTAGTATGGGTTTTGAGTCAGAAAAAAATGAGAGAATAAAAGATTTTACTGACTGGCAAGTTGATAGCGATATGATGAAGATTGCTGGTAAAGATGCATTGTTTATGCATTGTCTTCCAGCGCACAGAGGGGAAGAGGTGGCTGCCGATGTTATTGATGGGCCTCATAGTGTTGTTTGGGAAGAGGCAGAGAACAGACTTCATATCCAGAAAGCGCTTTTAGAATATTTGATATTAGGGAAAATTAAATGATAAAGGATGTAGAAAAAATTGTACTTGCATACTCTGGAGGTTTGGATACATCAGTAATTTTGAAGTGGCTTCAGCAGGAGTACAAATGTGAAGTCGTTACTTTTACAGCTGATTTAGGACAAGGCGAAGAGATTGAGCCAGCGAGAGAGAAAGCAAAGGCCGCCGGTGTTAAAGAAATTTTTATTGAGGACCTAAGAGAGGAGTTTGTTAAGGATTTCGTATTTCCAATGTTTAGGGCTAATACGGTTTATGAGGGTGAATATCTCCTTGGAACATCGATAGCAAGACCTTTAATTGCAAAAAGACTAATTGAGATAGCAAAAGAAACTAATAGTAATGCTATTGCTCATGGCTCAACAGGGAAAGGGAATGATCAAGTTAGGTTTGAATTAGGCTCTTATGCATTAAATCCAGATATTAAGATTATTGCGCCTTGGAGAGAGTGGGATTTACTTAGCAGAGAAAAATTAATTAAATTTGCTGAGGATAATAATATCCCAGTAGATATGAAGCATAAAGACGGAGGAAGTCCATATAGTATGGATGCGAATCTTCTTCATATTTCTTATGAAGGTAGAGACTTGGAGGACCCTTCTGTTTCGCCCGAAGAAACTATGTGGAGATGGACAACTAGCTTAAAGAGTGCGCCTAGTAACCCAGAAGAAATTACTATTGAATTTACAAAAGGTGACCCTGTCGGGTTAAACGGTAAAAATTTAAAACCACACGAAATTTTGCATCAACTAAATCAAATTGGAGGAAAGCATGGTGTGGGTAGATTGGATTTAGTTGAAAATAGATATGTTGGAATGAAATCGAGAGGCTGTTATGAAACTCCTGGCGGCTCTATTTTGTTGAAAGCACATAGAGCAATTGAGTCGTTGACTTTGGACAGAGAGGAGGCGCATTTAAAAGATGAGTTAATGCCGAAATATGCTTCCTTAATTTATAACGGATTTTGGTGGGCACCAGAAAGAATTGCACTTCAGGCCTTAATTGATACTACCCAAGTCAATGTAAATGGGTGGGTGAAAATAAGTTTATACAAAGGGAACGTAACTATTTTAGGCAGAGATAGTGATAATTCATTATTTGACTCAAATATAGCAACCTTTGAGGACGATAGAGGTGCTTATGATCAAAAAGATGCAGAAGGATTTATTAAAATAAATGCATTAAGAATGAGGATAGCAGCTAAAAAAATTAAAAAGTAAATTAAGGAGAATAGAATATGCCTTCATTTGATATAACATCAGAAGCAAATATAGTGAATATTAGAAATGCCGTTGATGTATCGATGAGAATGATTGATAACCGATATGATTTTAAAGGGACAACTGCTAAAATTGATTTTCTAGAGAAGGAGATGGTTATAAACTTATTTGGCGATGCTGAATTTCAATTAACCCAAATTAAAGATATTTTATTTCCTGCAATGGAAAAAAAGGAGCCCGATAGCTCAAAGCGCATTACTTCAAATAGTATTGAGACTGTATCTGGAAATAAATCTAAGCAAGTGCTTACGATTAAGAGTGGTATAGATATAGATTTAGCAAAGCAAATTGTTAAAACAATAAAAGATTCAAAAATTAAAACACAAGCAAGTATCCAAGGAGATGCAGTTAGAATCTCTGGCGGGAAACGAGATACATTGCAAGATTGTATTACTTTAGTAAAATCAAAGCATCAAGATTTCCCTTTAAGCTTTGGTAATTTTAGGGACTAACTTTATGGGTATTTCTCTTTATGAAAAAGTATTTAATCGTCATGTAGTTCAAAAAGACGAGAATACTTATTTGCTCTATATAGATAGACATTTGGTTCATGAAGTAACAAGCCCTCAAGCATTTGAAGGATTGCGCATATCAAATAGAAATATTTGGAGAAAGAATTCTATTATTGCCGTGCCAGACCACAATGTACCAACAACAGATAGAACAGTTAAAATTAAAGACCCTATTTCTAGAATTCAAGTCGAAACCTTGGATAAAAATTGTGAAGAATTTAATTTACTTCAGTTTAAGATGAATGACCGACGCCAAGGAATTGTTCATGTTGTTGGGCCAGAACAAGGGTCAACATTACCTGGAATGACTATAGTTTGCGGTGATTCTCATACAAGTACTCATGGAGCATTTGGTGCCATTGCTATGGGAATTGGTACTTCAGAAGTTGAGCATGTTCTTGCAACTCAATGCTTAATAGTAAATAAATATAAAACAATGCGAGTTAGTGTGAATGGCGATCTTCAATATGGGGTAACAGCTAAAGATGTTGCTTTAGAAATAATTGGTAAGATTGGTACTGCTGGTGGAACAGGTCATGCAATTGAATTTACAGGAACATCAATACAGTCATTATCTATGGAAGGAAGAATGACATTATGTAATATGGCTATTGAAGCAGGCTCTAGGGTAGGTTTAATAGGGGTAGATAATAAAACTATCGAATATATTCAAGATAAGCCTTTAGCACCCAAGGGTAATTTATGGGATAAGGCTAAAAAAGATTGGTTAGGCTTAGTGAGTGATCAGGATGCAAAATTTGATTCTGAAATAGAAATTGATGGCAGTTGCATAGAGCCACAAGTGACATGGGGAACCTCTCCTGAGATGGTTGTAAGTATAACTAGCAAAGTCCCAAACCCAGCAGATTTTTCAGACAAAACTTTAAGCTCCAGTTATCAAACAGCACTCAAATATATGAACTTAAAGCCCGAGACCCCAATTAATGAAATATCTATCGATAAAGTTTTTATTGGTTCTTGTACTAATTCTAGAATTGAAGATTTAAGAGCAGCTGCAAGTATCGTGGGAACAAAAAAAATTGCAAAGAATATTAAATTAGCATTAGTAGTTCCAGGTTCGGGTTTGGTAAAACTTCAGGCTGAACAAGAGGGACTAGATAAGGTTTTTAAGAATGCTGGATTTGAATGGCGTGAACCAGGCTGCTCAATGTGTTTAGCAATGAACGCAGATAAACTAGGACCTGGTGAAAGATGTGCATCCACATCTAATAGAAATTTTGAGGGTAGACAAGGGCAGGGAGGTAGAACTCATCTTGTGAGCCCTCAAATGGCAGCTGCAGCAGCAATTTACGGTAAATTTGTAGATATTAGAGAGCTTCATTAATGGATCCTCTGAATATTCACAAAGGAATTGTTATCCCGTTGGATAGGGCAAATGTTGATACAGATGCAATAATCCCAAAGCAGTTCTTAAAATCTATTAAAAAGACAGGTTTTGGACCTAATTTATTTGATGAATGGCGGTATCTTGACCATGGAGAGCCGGGCCAAGATAATTCTAAGAGAAGAATTAATCCAGATTTTGTTTTAAATGTACCCAGATACAAAGATGGCTCAATATTAATTGCAAGAGAAAATTTTGGTTGTGGATCAAGCAGAGAGCATGCACCTTGGGCGCTTCTTGATTTTGGAATTAAAGTTGTTATAGCACCAAGCTTTGCTGATATATTTTATGGAAATTGCTTTAAAAACGGTATTCTTCCAATTACTTTAGATAAGCCTACTATGGATCAAATTTTTACTAATGTTGAGGGTGAAGTCGGTTATGAAATAACAGTTAATTTAGAAAAACAAAAAATTTATTATGATTCAGAAACTGCAGATTTTGAAGTAGATAATTTTAAGAAATCTTGTTTGCTAGAGGGTTTAGATGATATTGGATTAACTTTAAAAAATAAACTTAATATTGAAAATTTTGAAAAAACATACCATGAAAGTTTTCCATGGCTAAATGGTGAGGAAAGTTAAAATGAAAATTGCAGTTTTACCTGGCGATGGAATAGGTCCTGAAATTATTAAACAAGCTGTAAAGGTTCTGAAAGCTTTCGGTCTCGAGAATAGTTTGGAATATGCTCCTATCGGCGGAGCTGGTTTCGAAGCATTTAAAGACCCACTACCTAAGTCCACTCTTGATCTCGCACTTGCTGCAGATGCCGTTTTGCTTGGTGCTGTTGGCCATTGGAAATATGATAAATTACCTAGAGATATGCGCCCTGAAAAAGGACTACTTAGAATACGCCAATCCTTAAATTTATTTGCAAATTTAAGACCCGCTATTATGTTTTCTGAACTAATTCATGCTTCAAGTTTAAAGGCTGAAGTCGTATCTGGCTTAGACATACTTATTATTAGAGAGTTAACAGGGGATATTTATTTTGGTGAACCAAGAGGTATAGTTACTAATCAACAAAATGAGCGTGAGGGTATTAATACAATGAGATATTCTGAATCTGAAATTAAAAGAATTGCTCACGTTGCGTTCAAGACTGCCTTAAAAAGATCAAAGAAATTATGCTCTGTAGATAAGGCTAACGTTTTAGAAGCTACTGAGCTGTGGAGGGAAGTAATCATTCAGACTAGTACAGAATATCCGGAAGTAGAGTTATCTCATATGTATGTTGATAATGCTGCTATGCAATTAGTTAAAAATCCAAAACAGTTCGATGTTATTGTTACAGGTAATATATTTGGAGACATATTGTCTGACCAAGCCTCAATGCTAACTGGCTCTATTGGCATGCTTCCCTCTGCATCATTAGATGCAAATAATAAAGGTATGTATGAGCCAAGTCATGGTTCTGCACCCGACATAGCAGGACAAGACAAGGCCAATCCATTAGCTACTATCTTGTCATTAGCAATGATGTTTAAATATACATTTAACGATCAAGATAAATTTAATTTAATAGAAAATGCCGTAAGAAGTGTCTTGAGAGAAGGGTTTCGCACAGAAGATATATCTTCTGAAGGAACTTGCCTAATTGGATGTGAAGAAATGGGCGATAAAGTTATTGAAAGGTTAGAAGTTTAATATGAAAAAAGTTGGATTTATTGGGTGGCGCGGCATGGTCGGGTCAGTTTTAATTAAACGCATGATTGACGAATTAGATTTTAATAATTTTGATTCATATTTTTTTTCTACATCCCAAGCTGGTCAAAAAAACCCTGAATGGAATATTGATTTTAAGAATGAATTATTAATCGATGCGTTTGATATTAAAGAATTGTCTAAAATGGATATTGTAATGACTTGCCAGGGTGGAGAGTACACAGATAAAGTTTTTTCTAAATTAAGAGCAACAGGATGGATTGGGCATTGGGTGGATGCAGCATCAACTTTACGGATGAAAAATGATTCAGTAATTGTCCTTGACCCCCTTAATAAGGCATCAATTGATAGTGCATATGATACAGGTATTAAAAATTGGATAGGTGGAAACTGTACTGTATCTTTGATGTTATTAGCAATTCATGGTTTATTAAAAGAAGATTTAGTGGAATGGATATCTTCAATGACTTATCAAGCTGCAAGCGGAGCTGGTGCAAGCAATATGAGAGAGTTGCTTTTTCAAATGGGTCAAATATATTCTTCAGTTTCCGATGAGCTTAATCAAAAAAATTCAAATATTCTTGATATTGATAGTAAAGCACTAGCTTTAATGAACTCAGATAAATTTCAAAAGAAAAACTTTAAGGCTCCTTTAGCTGGAAACTTAATTCCGTGGATTGATGAGGATTTAAAAAACGGTCAGAGTCGTGAGGAATGGAAGGGACAATCCGAAACAAATAAAATTTTACACTCTAGTTTTAACTCTATTAAAGTTGATGGCTTATGCGTGCGGATTGGCACAATGAGATCTCACTCACAGGCGCTCACAATTAAGCTTAAAAAAAACATTAAGATTGAAGTAATAAATGAAATCATCTCAAATGGAAATCAATGGATAAAATTAATTCCAAATGAAAAAGAATCTTCCATGAGTTTATTAAGCCCTGCAGAAGTTTCAGGTAAACTTGATATAGCAGTAGGTAGAATCAGAAAATTAGATATTGAAGACAACTGCATATCTCTTTTTACTGTTGGTGACCAGCTTCTTTGGGGCGCTGCAGAACCAATTAGGCGAATGTTAAATATACTTATCAAAAAAGGAAACAGTTAGCTATGAAAGTAAGATTTAAATTACCAATATTATTTATCTTTTTAATCTTTATTGCTAATACCTTATCAGCACTTACATTAAATAAAATGCAAGTGAATTCTAAGCAAGACGAACCTTTAAATGCTGTTATTGATGTTATTTATTCTAAAGGTGATAAAGCGTCAAATTTAAAACCTGCAATTGCCTCAAAAGAAAATTACGAAGCAAATGGTTTGTCACGATTACCTATTCATTCAGATATTAAGATTAGATTAGAAGATGATGCTAATGGAGGAAAAATATATTTAATAAGCAAGAATATAGTAAAAGATCCTTTTTTAGACTTATTAATTCAAATTGATTCAGAAAAAGGTAGAGTTTATAAAGAATACACTGTTCTTTTAGAACCGCCTTCACCAAAAATAACTATAAAAGAAGTTATAAAGGCTGAAAGTGATGAGGAAAAGGCGTTAGATAAAAAAGATGAAGTCGCTAAAGTAAAAGCTGAGCCAGTAAAAATTGCCCAACAAGATATAGCCGAAGTTAAAGAGGTTAAAGAGCCGAGTAAACAAATAGAAGTCAAAGGAACAATAGTTAAGTCTAAAAAAGGCAAGACTCTCTATCAAATAGCAAGAGAGAATAAACCATCAGGGGTCACAACTGAGCAAATGGTATTGGCTATTTACCAGAATAATCCAAAAGCATTTGCAGAAGAAAATGTTAATACATTAATAAAAAATAAAGAATTAAAAATACCACCTGTAAGTTATTTTCAAAACCATTCTCATCTTGATGCCCGAAAAATTTTAAGGAAACAAAATATTGAATGGAAAACTAAATTAAAGAAAATAAATAAGCCTATAAAACAAAAAAATATTTTAAATGCAGATGCTGCAAAAATTGATCTGTTAGAGAAAGAGCTTCTTGAGGCTAAACAGAAATTAGAAGATATTTCAAGATTAAATATTGAGTCTAAAAATAACTCTATTGAAAAAATAAATATACCATTTGAAGAAAAGCGAGAAGTCTTAAATATAGAAGCTGCCAAGGAAGAAGTTGCTGCCAAGGAAGAAGTTGCTGCCAAGGAAGAAGTTGCTGCCAAGGAAGAAGTTGCTGATGGTGTTTTTATTTCTTCGATATCAGATGTTGATGAAACAAAAATTGATGAAACTGAAATTGATGTTGAAGTAAATAAAGGGCTAGAAACTATTCATGTCTTATTACTCTTATTATTTTTTGTGCTTTTGTTTGGTTTATTTATTGTTATATCAAGGAGAAAAGCAGGCGAAAGAAACCAGACATTGAGAAGTTTTGTTAGTGAAAATGAACTCAATCCTGGATCAAAATCACCAACCAACTCCCAGGAAAAGGTAAGTGTCGATGAAGGACTGGACATAAATGATGATAACGATAGTGAAGTTAACACTGAGATTTCTAAAAGTAAAAAAAATTATTTACCCATTGCGGATGATGATTAAATTATTGAATTAATATGCTTCATTCAATAATATTTTTTTTCGGAATGCTATTATTAATTATATTATCTAGTGTTGACTTGATAATAAATTCAGCTATTTTTATTTTATTCTTAATAATCTCTATTCCTTTAAAGTTAAATTTTTTTTCAATCATTAGGAAAATAAAATATTTTATTTTTGCTTTATTAGTGATTTATTCATTATCAACTCCTGGTAAAATTTTGTTTTACTACTCATTTATTTCGGTCACACAAGAAGGTTTCTATTTGGGTGTAAATAATTCATTAAGAATTATAAATACATTTTTAATAA
>Ga0209816_1001059_pt1 | contig 20732 bp, 27 predicted proteins | sample CoawatmetaG01DNA_FD_187509 | JGI IMG/M metagenome (GOLD analysis project Ga0209816, IMG submission 187509) | Marine microbial communities from the West Antarctic Peninsula - Coastal water metaG017-DNA (SPAdes) (version 2) | ecosystem: Environmental > Aquatic > Marine > Coastal ...
CGTCGCATACTGACCCGGCGGCCAGTTGTCGCGACCTACTGCGAGCAGGGCCCGGCCAATGCCGATGTTCTCCGGCTGACAGACCACGGGCGGGCGCTCTTTGCCGACGCGGTGGTGGTCGATCGCTGCGGGCGGCATCGGGTGCTTGACCTGGTAGCGCTTGGCCGATTCGATGGACTCAGCACGGCGGACGCTGCGGCGGAGCTTGGCGTGTCAGGACAGACCGTGCGACGGGCGCGGGCGCGGCGGCGCCAGGCATGAGCGAGCCCAAGGACGTGGGCTGGATCCCCGATATCTGGGCGGAGGCGTGGGAAGTGTACAGCCGACACGGAAACCAGAAGGGCGCAATGGCGGAGCTAAAGATCGGCGCGGCGGTGCTGCGGCGACGGCTCAAGGGCTACGCGGAGGCGACCGGACAGGAGCTGCCAAGCAGGAACAGGAAGCCACCGGCCAAGCTCTCGGCCAAACACGTTGCAGCGTGGGAAGCCTTGGAGCGGCACAACAACTACGAGGCGGCGGCGGCCTCGCTCGGCATACACAGAAACTCGCTGCGGCTACGGCTGGCGACCTATCGCCGTCTAAAAGGTCTCCCGGTGGATGCTCGGCCAAAGCCAAAGGAGAGCAAGCGCAAGCCACGCCCGGTGGTCACGATCGAGGAGCGCCTTGACGTGCTGCTCATCATGCTGGAACGGGCGCAAGCGGCGGAGGACCGGCACGAGGTGGCCAAGCTGCGGGCGAGTATCGCCAGCCTTGAGCGCTGCTACTACGGCTCAGGCGTGGACCCATGAGCCAGCCCAAGCGCTATCGGGTCCGGTGGTGCGTGAGGCAGGCGATGGACCGGCACCTTGAAGCGATGGACCGGGCGAGGGGGGCGGGCGATGACTCGGCATTCTACCGGGCTCGCGATGCGTTGCACGCGCTGGAGGCGACCCACTACGGCGAGGGGACCGAGATCAGGCGGCGAAAGATTAAAGAAAGTGGGCCCTTTTATTAGACAAGGTATAGCGGGCCCGATAGTAGGACTACATGCCGAAGGGAACTTGGCAGCAACCACAACGGAGCACAACATGACCACCGAAAAATGCCACACTGCCGCCGCCTTCGGCACCGCGAAGTACGTCAAGACCACGAAGGGTTGGTATGTCGCTTACGTCGGTGACAGCACGCGACACGGTCCCTTCCCCACGAAGAAGGCGGCTAAGGAATATCAAACCTCACCGCAGCACGGGAACTACGGATAGGCCACCCCGGCCAAGCCCCATCGGCTCCGCTTCGGCGGGGCCTTTCTGGGTGAAACCTCAGAGGGAGAACACATGACAAAGCGCAGCGCACGAAGCCCCAACGGCACCCAAAGAACCGAGTGGAAGGCTCGGCTAAACGACCAAGAGCGGGCAGTCATCGAGGCGGCACGGGTCAAGCTCGGCGGGCTCTCTAATGGTCAGCTCTTGGTGGCCGCTTGCCGATTGGCGGTCCAGTGATCCACGGCGGCGGCACCTTCCACGATGTGGAGGTGGGCGGGCTTGTCTTCACCGTCGAGATCACGAGCCCCGGCTATCCGGCTCGGCACCTTGAGCCCGAGGAGCCTCCTACGTGGGCGGTGTACGCCATCGACGGGCGACGGGTCAGCGATAGACACGGCGCTCTATTGGACCGCTCAGAAGAGGAGCAGATCCACGCGGCGGTCCTTGACCTGGTGCGCGGGTGATCTGGTCCACCTTTTCTGGGATCGGCGGCCTCGAGCTTGGATTGGAAATGGCAGGGCTTGGCCCTGTTGTGCTCCAGTGCGAGTGGGAGCCATGGAACCGAGCCCTCCTTGCCCAACGCTGGCCGGGCTGCATTCAACACGACGACATACACACACTACAGGCTCACCATGGACCACGACCGCGCATCATTTGCGGGGGCTTCCCCTGCCAAGATATCTCCAGCGCAGGCGCCAGAGTCGGACTCGCCGGGGCCAAGTCAGGGCTCTGGTGGGAGCTTGCCCGCGTCATCGCCGCCACCCGCCCCGAGTACATCGTGCTTGAAAACGTCGCCGCCATTCTTTCCGACTCACAGCCAGTTGTGCCACCTCGGGCCGAGTGGCTGGGAGACCCACCAACAGAGCCTCTTCACGGCGCATTCGGCGCAGTACTCTGGACGCTGGCCGCGCTCGGGTACGATGCAACATGGGACTGTGTACCCGCTGGGGCCCTCGGCGGCCCTCACAGGCGCGACCGGTGGTTTTTGGTGGCCTACTCCGTGCGCGATGAATCCCAGCGCCGGGGAGCCGCTCGAGGATTGGCAAGCTCGCAGAAAGCGCGAAGCGAAGAAGGGGCACAACGGGAATGGATTCGGTATACCCCTGGGTGTAGCGGTGCGGGTTTGGCCTACTCCACTGGCGGCGGACTGCGAGACGGGCAACGCGCCCAGTCGGTACAGCCGAGAGAGCCCCGGCTTGATCCCGGCGGTATTTGGCGGCGTGCCCTCAACATTGCAAGAGCGAAAGCGCCTTGGACGTATCAGCCCCGAGTGGGTGGAGCTTCTGATGGGCTTCCCGGTGGGGTGGACTGGCCCACACCTCGAGCGATTGAATGGCAAAACGGCGGTTGGCAGCGAGCCAATGGGCGGGTGTACGAAACTCTGAGCGGGAGCGTGGGAACCGCTAAAATGCCCAGGCCCCCAAAAGCTCGACCCGTCCAACCCTGGGAGCGAGGCGAGCCAAGAACCAAGCCCCCCGAACCAGACTGGAAACAGCGACTAAGGGCGCTCGGTAATGCCGTGGTCCCGGTGGCTGGCATGGTTCCGGGGCTGGTAGTCCGAGAGCTTATGGAGCGGCGCGGCTAAGCCTGGGCCACTTGAGCCACGGGCGCGACGGGCGCGGACTTGGCCCGTGTGATCTCGGCTTGGATGCTGGCGAGCAGGGCGGCGCTGGCCTCGCGGGTCCGGTCCAAGGCGGCCAGGGCGGAGGCGATAGGGCAAGCGGTGGTCATTTGGGAAACCCGGCGAGGATTGGAGCGAGGCTTGTCATAACGAACGGGCCAAAGACGGCGGTTGATGCAATGACTCCAGCAGCGCAGCCAGCCAGGAACGCCTTGTTGGACAGGAACTTTAGAGAGCGATCCCACAAGGCCCCGCGAGCTTCGAGCTGGGCGGTCAAGACCGTTATTAGGCTCCCGTGGTTGTCTAGCTTTTCGACGTGTCGGGCGTGCTCTACGGCCCGAGCTGTGATCGAGTCCTGCACCATAGCGGCGACGGCTGACAGAGCGGTAGCCATCGCGGCGTCGGACTGAGCGCGAAGGGTGGCGACCTCCAGCTCGCGGGCGCGGATCTCGATCGTGGGCATGGTCTCAGTCCTTGCGAGCGGCGGCGATGACAGCGCGGAGCGCGGTGATGGATGCCCAGATAGCGCCAACCTCCGAGAAGGTCAGGCGGCGGTCAAGGGCGGCGGCAATCGTAACCTCCACCAGATCCCACGCGGCGTCAAGGATCGCGGGCACCTCGTCGGCGTTGATCTTGGACTCTTCCAGGTGGGCGATCAGCTTCTCAATGCGGGCTTGGATCTTGGGCAGCGGCACGGGGCCTCCTATGTCTGACATTCAAAGAGGGGTTCAATCACGAGCAGGTCCCAGCGCTCGGCACCATGTCGACGGCAAACAAGCAGGAGTTCGTCAAGCATGGCCTGCTCCTGCATGGTCGGGCACCCTGCGGAACTCCCCCGGTAGTCATGCAGGTTCACCCCTTGGGCGTTGTCCCACACTTTGCTGTTGCGGGTCCAGTCGGGGATCTCGTCGCCGTCGTCGTCACGGTGTACCAGGATGGTTCCCATCTGGCGGAGACACGGCCTCTGGTTGCCATACTTGCCGGGCGAGTGGAAGCCGGTCATCCAGCACCGGCGGTTCAGCTTGCCCGCCGAGATGATCGCGGTCCCGTCCCGGTGACGCTTGGCCTTGGTCAGCTCTGAGTCTGTCGGCACGGTGCGACAGGGCCACATATTCCAGTCGCCATCCACGTCGCGCACGCACGCCCAAGAGGAGAAGAAAGTGGGCCGCAACACGTCGCGCACGAGCACCACGGTAGTGGGCACAAGCTCACCACCGAAGCCAGCGGCGACGATGTGGGCGTCAAGCTTGGCGGGCGTTGGGCGGATCATGTGGGGGCGTTGCTCCAGTCGGTGCTGGACTGAACGGCGACCCAGATCGTGGAAGTCATGTTGCCCGCGACACCAGATCCGCTGGATTTGAACCAAGCGGCGATCCCGAAGTGAACGAGATCCCCCGGCGTGGCGATCTCGCGGGTGTAGCTGATCCCACCTTCGAGCACATAAGCCGGATCGTCATACTCCCAGATGCTTACATGCCCGCCGTAATGGTTTGTCCCATTCACCGTCGGGTGTTGTAGAACTCCGGTCATGTAGGGCGAGCGGGTCTGTAGCGACTGTCCACCCGTCACGGTGCTGCTCTCGTGGATGGCTGCGCCTATCAGTTTTGGGTTTGAGCCCGAGGTATTTCTATAACAGCCCACGCCCACGCCATAGGTTCCCGCCTGATTTGTCGCGGGGCGGTCCAGATAGGCCGCCATGACGCCCACGTTTTTCTCGCCCGTGCAGTTCATGCGGACATGGATCACGTTTGTCCCGTTGATCAGCGTTGTGGCATCGGCCAGCCCGACGATCGTGGCCAGGTCGGCTATCGGCATGGTCTTTGAGGCGCATTCTCTCAGGTCGCCGTAGGTGTCGGGCGCATTGCAAGGCCAGGTGATTAGGCCGTCGCCGTCTTGCGTAGCCGCCGAAGACAGCACCGGCCCGGCGTCCCGAGCGTCGGAGAAGTTGGTCAGGAGGAGCTTGATCCAAGTCAGCCCGCCGCTCGGTGCTGGCGATGCTGCGGGCGGTATCTTCTGGCGCATGACTACTCCTGGATCAGCTTGGCGGTACCTGTTCCGGCGTCGGTGGCCACGAGTACATACCGTTTCTGAGGTGCGCCCCGAAGGGAATACTCAGGGGTGGCACCGATTGCGAAAGAGTAAGCAGCGGCAGGGATCGCCACGTCTTCGGCGTCGGAGAACCAGACCCTGAAAGCCACGTCCTCAGATGTGATGGTGATCATGCCACCCCAGCGCAGCTCGAAGGCTTTGGGGACTGTGCTGATTGCATCGCTCGCGTGGGCGGGCGGCTCTTGAGACAGGAGTTCGACGTTTGCAGCCATGGGGGGCACCTCTGCCACGTAGTACCGGACAGCACCGCGCTCGGGCTACGTGCCGGTAGCCCTTAGTGCATCCCTTACCCATACGTTAGGGCGGACGATTGTGATCATCGTCGAGCCAGGACCACGGACCACCGAAGTCACCAAGCCCACGGCGTCGATCAGGTGGTGGCGCTCCTCGGTGACGGCGACAATAGATCCAGGATTGAGAATCCCTTGGAACTGTTGAGGGAGTTGGATCTGCATCACTCGGCGGCGACCTGCGGCCCAGATTAGACGCTCCTCCAGAATGGCCAGGGCGGTGGCCGGGTCCTTGATCGCTTGACTCGATATGGGCGCAGCGGCCAGCGGGGTTCGGTCTGGTCCCTGGTAGCGGGTGAAGCTTGCAGCGGCGACCAAGTGCGTCTCTGTGTCCAGGTCTCCACCGGTGAACGGCGCCAGCGTTAGCCGTTTCTCCATATCCCCGCTGCGAGGGTTCCAGCCAAAGCCAATGGTATGGCTGTTGGCGATCTCATCCAGCAGACTCCAGACAATAGAGCCCACGACCTCGCCGCCTATCAGGTCCAGGTTTAGATCAATGGCCACGCTTGGGAGCGGGTCCAGGTGCCAGCGGAAATAGTACAGGCCATCGGGACCGGTAGCCGGTGAGATCGGCAACATCGGCAACACGTCGTCCACGAGGATCTGCATAGCCCCGCGCTGACCGTTGACGTAGAAGTCTGCATACCAAGCGTTGAGACCTTCGAGCAGTCCGCGCATTCTGCCCGTGTCGATCTGTAGAGTTGACCGGCCAAGCAGCCATCGGACAAGGTCACCCATCCCCCGCGTGGATTCTTTGCGGTGGTTCGGGATCCCGCTTCCCGCGTCCCAGCTCACCCAAAGCTCATCGCCCGTGGTGATGGGTAGATCTCCGGCGGCCAGTTTGACCACGGATACCCGGCGTCCCAAGCTGTCCTCCTCGACCACTATGGATGAGCTCGCGGTTCCGGGCGTGGTGTAGTTTTCGACGGTCACGGATCCGGCGGCGACCTCTTGCCCACATACAAGGACCCAAGCATCGGTCGTGCTGTTGTTCCCCGTCGAGGAGTTAATGCGGACCAGTAGGCCAGGGCTCCCCGGCGTCCCATCTCTTCCAGGCTCCCCAAACACCAAGGGGTAGAACTGGTCAAGCACGGCGGGATCGGAGATCTGCACGCCATCGGCTGGCCAGGTGCTGCGCGTGACCCGCGCTTGGGTGGCCGGTACAAGACTGCGATCAAGTGTTGGCGATGCTCGAACGGTGACCTTGACCGGGTCACCAGGGGCGCCGGTCTCAAGATCAATCTGACCCCGGAGCATGACTTGGCGGGCGTTGTAACTGTCCCCGCGTCGGTAGAGGGAGACCACCGCGAAGGCGTCCCCCAAGTCGTGGTCAAGCTCGGCGCGTTCAGTAATGCCCAAAGCATCGCCACCGGGGCCACCATTCTCGAAGCGTAGTTGAAGCGTGATGTGCCTATCTGATACCTGGTCCTGAAATACTCCAGACTCGTCCATGTATTCGACCGGCTCTAAGGTCCCGACAAAGTGCAGCGGGATCCCATCGTCATCCACGAGATCAAGCGAAGAGGTGGCAAATCGGTAGAAGGTCCCGCGCACTTGGAGTTCAAGCAGCCAATCGAGATCAACGCCGCGAAGGTCCTCGACCGTGTACATATCAAAGCTCCCGCAGGGTAAGGCTCGAAACAGATACGACCTCGGTGGACCACTCGTCACCGAGCAGCGCTTGGCGGGTCACGTTGTCCGCTTCGAGGTAGCCGTATACCATCATCTCTCGCGCCGTCATCACCAGGGCCTCGACGCTCCCGCTGGAAGCCGCAGCGATCGACGGTAGGTAGACCGCAGGAACGGCACCACTTCGAGCGCGGGCCAAGGTCCGCTCGACTAAGGTCGCATCGGCACGGACTCCGAAGGGTTCCGAGCTGGCGGCGTTGGCGCTTAGGTAGGTTGGGTCAGGGTCAGCCCCTGAGAGTTCGGTCATGTCCCAGCCATCGGGCCAAGCCCAATCGACCACGCGCTTAGGTGCGCTTCGCTGCTCAGTGCGACGAGAGCCCCCGTCTGATTCGTACCGGCGGACATTCGTCTCAAGACGAGACCGGCGGCCCCATCCTGATACCTGACCCCAGGCCAGGACGGGACCGATCACGGCGTTGGCAAGCTCGAAGAACCCGCCGACCGTTCCCTGGATGGGAGCCCTTAGCCTGTAGTAAGCATAGGCGGCGGTCACGTTGTGGACCACGGCGGTCACGACTCTATTGATCAAGGTGATCTCGACAGGCGATCCGGTATGGCCAGCCAGGTCACCCGCTACCCGGAGATCAGACTTGCGAGCGGCGGTCCCTCTCCAAACACCGGCGGCGTTTTGGCTGACAGATAGGACCTCGTCAAAGGTCCCGCTATCCTGTAGTCGAACGGCGGCGAGTTCGTCCATTTGGAGAAACTGCTTACCGGTAGCGGTCCCGGTGGCAGGTCGCACCCAGTCCCCCGAGATCAAGTAGGTCATCGTTCCCGAGCTGGCGGACAAGCCATCGCTGGCCTTCATCGTTGCCAGGGTTGTCCAGGTGGTGCCATCGGTGGACGCTTCGAGGTAGACCGTTTCCACCCCGCTGGTTCCAAGATCCAGATAGCACCCGATGGTCGAGCAGAGCAGAGATGTAGCTGCGCCGCCATTGGGAGCCCATGTAACTATGGCCTCTGTCCCAGCGTCCAAGCTGCGCCAGGTCTGGAGAGGCGAAGGCCAGAGCACCGGGTCGAGCTTGTCCAAGCCGTAGTCGTGCCGGGCGTTGACGCTCCAAGTATCCGCCCGGTAGGTGCTGGATCCCTTCGCTTGGAGGCGGGCACCATCGGTCAAGGTGAGAGGGTAAGTGCTATACGGGCGTCCCTGCATGACCGAAGGGCGCACAATGCCCACCATGTTTTCGTCGTAAGAATCAAAGCCGTCAATACTGGACAACACAAAGACCCATACGACAACGCCGGTTGTGTTGGCCTTGGTGCCCCACTCGCAGACGTTGTTAACCTTGGTCACAGCATTAAGAGCGGCGCCACCCGAGTCGTGCGACTTGACCCAGATCTCCTCGCTGGCCTTCTTAAACCAAACCTCCATTATTCCGCGCTCAAGAATCAGGAAGAAGTCGTATAGGACATTGGCAAGGAGGACGCCGTCGGATCCAATCTTGGCGCCGTTATTGTCGAGCACTCGAAAGGCATCTTTGGTGATCCGCAGCTTGACCCCATAGGAACTCGTTCCGTCATTGCCGGTCAAGATAAAGACGTTTGCATCTGACCCAAGGCTGGGAAAGGTATCGGCCCTGGTACGAAGGTGGGCATAGGAGCGCGTGGTTTGGCTGGCCAGGAGCGCCGTGCTTGCGCGGCTATACCAACGCGTCCCGGCGGTGGTGCTTAGTTCCAGCCCTTCGATCGTTAGCGTGGTGCTGTTGGTGCCGGAGTTATTCAGCGCCCAAGGCGATACGGTGGCGGCGTCTTCGATAGCGAGCCAGGTCATGCCCTGCACGACGGGGCCAACGGTATCGCTCCAGTAGCCCCAAGCACCTTGCACCCGCGTCGGCAGGTTGGAGTATCCACCCAAGCGGAGCTCGCTTAGGGTGTTGTCTGTCGTGCTGTTGTTAGCCGTATGGGTGCCCAAGATAAGGAGCGATCCCTTAAACGGGACACACACATAGTCAGTCAAGAACACGTCGTCGTCGGTCCCGTGATCCATCGGGTGATTAATCCCGGAGTCATAATAATAGGACTCGTCCCGGTCCACGGTCATGCTGTCCCGATGGTATCGGATCACCTCCATCCTGTAGCGTGACGGGGATGGCTGGCGCATGTAGATCCACAGATAGCCTTCCTCATCTACCCCAGCACATACGCTCCGAGTTCGGAAGCCACTTGTATAGTTTCCATCACACGCGCCGATCAAGGTGGCCCAGATAGGGTCCTCGGTGAACTTAGAAAACGCTGTCCCCTTCTGCGACCTATACGCGGCGTTGGCCGACGTTACATAGACCAGCCCCACGCGCCCAGCGCTATCAACCCAGAGATCAGGATAAAGACAATCCGTGATCGTTTCGATCTCGGTGAAAGACCCGCCAAGGTCATCGCTCACCATATGGATAGCCGACGCACCCGAACCCCCGCCAACGGCGTATGAGCCCACGAGGGTAATGTATCCCCGGTGGTAAACGCCGCGAAGTCCTGCAACATTGTTCGGGAATACAACACCTGCCAGGTCCTTGCCGCCGACCATCCAGGTAATGCCGTCGTCGTCGGAATAATGGAAGCCCAGCCCGTCGCCCGTGTGAAAGCACAAGATCCGATCGTTCGGAAGTTGGATCAGACAGCCCGGCAGGTTTGACAGAACTCCCCCAAAGTTGACTACGACAGACAACGCCGACCAGGTATCGGTCGTCTCTGTCAGCCTATAGGTCTCCAGTTGGTTTCCTTGAGCTACCACACAGATCACGGTCCCGGCGGTGGTCCGTATAGCGTGCGGATTGGTGACAGATCTGGGAGTAGCAGCACCTACAACACTTCGCCAGCCGGTGATCTTGTTGTGGTTGGAGTGTCCCCGCCAATGGGTGTCCGGCTCGGTAACTTCCTTCCAGGCGAATCTGCCCCCGGAGTTCGAGCCCACGGGCGGCCCTTCCTTTGTGCTGTAGATGCTCAGGTCCTTGGCCGTCCCATACTCGCCGAAGGCTTCTAACTGTAGAAAGCTCTTTACCGCGCCGGGCTGCGGCTGGTCTGGACGTGGTCCGCGCTGGGTGGCCGTCGTGCGTGTTGCGTCGATGGTCCCCGTGTTGAAGCGCTCATCGTGGACGATGACCCCTTGGAAGGGATTCGTGGGCGTATACCGGTCAGCCATGGGTCAGCCTCCAAAGGGATTGGTGCCCAGCGATGGCCGGGTGGATCTGGTCGCACGGGTGACAGCGCCGCCCGAGCTTTCGAGTTGGTGAAATACCCGGTCCTGAGTCCTGCCCCGGATCTGGTTTTCGAGGATGATCGTGGTGCCGGCACCAACAGCTCGGCCCCGTGCTTGGTCGATAGCTTCTCGCCCGCCAAGGTTAGCGACCTGCGCTTGGTCGGTCACGTACTCACCAGCACGGACCACCGCTTGACGCTCGCTCGGGTCACTTCCCACCATGCCGCCGACGTGGAACTTCGGCGCGGGAGTACTTGCGATTTTGGCGATCTGGATACCACCAGTCAAAGCAGCGGCGGCGATGGCGGCAATACCAGCAGGCGAGGGAGGCGGCCCAAACATCGCGATCCCCTTCATGACGGCGGCCCCGGTGTTGATACCTGCTTGGGCTATGGCGGCGGCCTTCTCGATTGTATAGGCGTCCATCGCTGCGGCTTTCTGGTTGGCTGTTAGCTCCCCTTCTTGGTCCAGCGCGTGGTCCTTGACCATGCCCGCGATCTCCATCACATAGCCAGCGCTGTTTGATGTGGCGTTTTCATAGGTCGAGATCCCAGCCAAGCGAGCGTCGAGGATCTTCTTTGCGGCCACGATCTCGGCTGCGACTTGATCTTTCCGGGCTTTATCGGCGGCGTCATACATCGCCGTCTCGACCTCAGATCTGCGCAGGGCGAACTCTTCCCGGATGGCCAGGACCTGCTCTTGGGTGGCCACCTCGGTTTCGAGGAGCTTGGCCATCGATTCTTCTTCGGCCATTGCCAGGGCTTCGATCTCGCTCAGGCGGTGCTTTGTCAGTCCAGACACGACACCGGCGGCGGCTTCTTCGGCGGCGGCCAGCGCTTCGGCCTGCTCCAATAGTTGGGCGTTCAGGTCGACCGCTTCTTCCTTGGCCCTTGACGATCTCCCGGTGGCCTTGGCTGACTTGCTCTCGGCTTCGGCGTGGTCTTCAAGGGCTGCGGAGTATTGGTTGATTGATTCGCGCCCTACTTGGCCGAGCCTCTTTATGTCGTCGAGGTTTTTCTTGAGTCCTTTCTGAGCGCCCAGCGCGGCGTCGAGTTCTTGGTTTGCTTGGCTGTAGTCTGCAAGTGAAAGCCGCCCACTTTGCATAGACGCTTCGAGATCCTTTACCCGTCGCGTGTTGCTGGCCATAGCTTGGCCAGCGGCTAAAAGTTGGGGGTGGAGGGTGTCCGAAAGAGTCCCACCCATCTCTCCCGCTCGAACGTCGGCTTGCGAAATCTCCCCGTTAAGCAAGGCGGTTTGGATCTGTAGGTTTGCCACGAAGCCAGCCACATCACCGCTTGCAAGCTTCAAAGCGTTTTGGCTCTGGACTAAGGCGCGGGTCGCTGCGTCCGTGTTCCAGATCGTGGCGCGGTAATCGGCCATCTCGGCCCGAGCGTCGGCGGTGCGATTGGCGACCACTACAGCGACCGTACCGATTGCGGCCACGGCCACGGCGGCCACCCCAGCGGCGGCGGCGAGGCTTGTGGCGCTACCACCCAGGAGCCCGGTCGCCTTGGTCAGTCCCTCGAAGCCCCCACCAAGCTCGGCGACCACATTCATGGCGCTCTCTGCTTCCGGGGAGATCATCCCCAGCGCCCCCGAGATTGCCCGAATACTGGACTCTGTATCTCCAGCAGTGTCGCCCATGTCTTTAAGCGATTCTCCGGCGGCCTTATTGGCTACCTCGGCGGCTTTGGCTGTGGCCTTGTTGGCTCGGGCTATGTCCTTCGAGGTTTTCTTGGCGGCCTTCTCGGCCTTGTGTACGGCCTTCTCGATCTGAATCAGGGTCTTCTGAGCGGCGTCCGTGCTCAGGTTCGGCAGCTTGGCCAGCTCGCGGCGCAGCTCGGAGAGATCCGCGCCAATGGATACGGTAGAGTCAGCCATGGGTCAGCCTTCGAGATCGTTGTTTAGGGCGGCGGCCAGGATGGCGGGAAGCTCTTTCTTTAGTCTTCGTGTTACCGCCCGGGCGGGCTTGGCGACTAAGGTTTGCAGAGGACTTCTGATCCGCACTTTGTCCCGGCTCTTGCCGACCTTGGTGCTCTTGATGTAGCGGGTATAGGGTGCCGTATTGATCACCGATACCTCGACGCGGAACGTCCCAGGAATGACCGTTAGCATAGTGGAGAACGCGGCCCCGCTCTTCCCCGTATTGACCGGCCATTCGGCCTCGGCTTGCTCCATTATCTGATCGGCTTCTTCCTGCATTTTATCGGCAACGGGTCCGAGGATCTGGCGGATCTGCTTTTCAAGACCATCGGCCAAGGGGCCGTCGATCGAGACCGCCGACCTACCCTTGCCGACTCGAATCACGCGCCACCCCAGAAATCGGCGGCGGCTTGGTTCGGCTTCTCGAAGTGCTCACCGGCTGGATCTCGGCGCACCTTGAGCCAGGCCAGAAGTCTAATCTGAGCGCCACGCGATTGGCTGGCGAACCAGCCGGGGGTCTGTCCCCATTGGCGCTCGATCTCCATCACGGCGTAGTCGAGCCCTCCTGATCCTCGGAGTTTCCCTCAGCAGCTTGTACCTCATCCGAAGAGGGGAGCACGCTTACCAGCAAGGTCAAAGCCTCGACGGCGGCGGTCGTGATCTCTCCAGCATTCAAGCCAGCCGCCAGCATCTCGTCGAACACTTGGCCCCCGTATTCCAGGGCGCTGTAGCTGTCGGAGAACTTCGAGCGGAGGCGCTGCTTGCCACCCCAGCACAAGCCGAGAGCAGCATAGAGCCCCCGGCTTGGGTTCTTGCCAGTAGCGGCGGCCACGTCATACGCGGCGGCCAATGACGTGGGCGGGTGTAGGGGTATGGTCTTTCCATTCAAGGTCACTTCAATCATGGGGCCCTCCTCTGGGTCGCTCAATCTCAAACGATGGCAACAGAGCCATAGCAGGTGAAGGTGATGGTGCCGGTGTTGGGCTCCCCTTCGGCTATGTCCATGGTCACATCACAATCGGTCAAGGTCACGGTGTGGTTGGCAGCATCACCCAGGACCGTACCGGCCACGGTCAGCAACAGATCGACGGTGTAAACGTCGGCACTCGCGCCCAGCGTTGACACGTTCGCGCTGTAGCTGTTGGCCTTCATGAAGAAGTCGATCGCGGTTCCGTCCACGGCGTCCGAGTAGTCGGCGACCTGGAACGAGAACGATCCGCTTGGGTAGGTGCGCGCGGCCTTGCGTACACTTGTGAGGACTCCGCGAGCCTCATAGGCGACGGTTGCCCGCTGAACCTGTGAGAGAGCAGACACGGACAGGTCGCCAGTGCTGAACGGGATGATCAGGGTCACGGGGGATCCGGTGCCATCGCTTGCCGTGATGGTTCCGTCGTATAGGTGCTTGATTACTGTCGAGGCGGCCATGGGGGCTCCTTGCTAAATGCGGTGGATCGCGTTGAACGTGATGGTGATTATCACCCAGCCTTCGCCAAGCGAGGACCGGGACGAACCATCCCAAAGGATGTGCAGGGCGGTTCTATCAATCGTGGACAGGACAGCCGTGATGGCGTCAAGCTCCGCGTCCAAGGCGGCGTCATACGCGGCGACCTGGTTGTCAACGGTCAGCCGATGGGCGAAGCGGACCTGGACCTGTGAGGAGGTGGCCAACCCTTCGGGGTATTGGCGGCGACCTGGCTGGGCGGTGGGCTGTGAACTCAGAATGCCCACGGCGAAGGCGTGGTGCTGCACTTGGTCCGGGTCTTTGCCGAAGGTGTCCAAGTGCCACGCGCTTTGCTTCCAGCCGGGGAGCGCCGATAGGGCGGTAGCCAGCCGGGCGCGGATCGTCTTGAATGCAAGGACCGTCATTGGAACCAGACCGACGAGCGAGCTGGGCGCTTGCGCGAGCCTTCGGCGTTGCCATCTTGGTCGGCGTCGTACGCAAAGCGCATCCGATCGAATGCGGCGTCGTATCGGTTCGCGTAGAGTTCCCCGCGCTCGGCGTACACCTCGTTGAGCCGGGTCGCGAAGTCCTCGAAGATGAGCTGTAACGACAGCAGCAGGTGGGACTCTCGAAGGGCTGTTGGTTCCATGATCAGGTAAGGCATAGGACCCTGGCCTGCGATGCGTGCCAGTAGGCTGGCCCAAGCTTCGTCGCGGTAGTCCTGGAAGTTGGTGAGAGAGCTAATCGGCGAAGCGCCCGCAGGGTCAAGCGCGGAGACACGGCGGAACAGATCCGCGTCGGCGACAACGGGACTAAGCGTCGAGCGGACCAGGTGCGCGCTGTTGGCGAAGTGCTCGACCACCCCAGAGAACACCAGATCCCAAGACGCTCTCCAGTTGTAGCCAAAGCTCAAGGTCGTGGGAATGTTCGCGGCGGGGACAGTCGCGGTGGCGATGCTCCCGACGATAGCCACGGCGGCGGTGTAGATCACCAAGCCCGCTTGGTCGGTCAAAGTGAACGTCCCCGAGCTTGGCGCAACCAAGGCCCCGTCTTGGTAGACCGGGCAGCTCACCGCGTTGTCCGATGCCCGCGTGATGTACTCAGGAAGCAGGAAGCGGGCGGTAAGGTACGTGGTGGCAGCGCCGGACATAGATCAGACCTCGGACAGCTTGGGGGTTGCTGCTTTCTTTGCTACGGGCTTGCGACCCGTCGCCCGTGGATTGACCAGCGCCCAGGCTTTTTTGAGCGCTTCGAGGTTGGCTGTATGGGCTGCAAGCGCGGCGCGGTTCGAGCCGCTGTCGTGCGCCTTGACGCTGGCCTCAGACACCAAGACGCGGGCTTCTTCCTGGTCCATCATTCGGCGAACATGGAAGGGCGGGCAGGGTGGCACCTTGCCACTCGTGACCAAAGAAGTCAGCCATTCAACGTAGGCCACCGAGTCTGGATGTGTGCTCGAGTCGCCGGGGTAGACCTCTTCCCACACCGACACGTAGCTGGTCATCTCGCTAAGGCCGATCCGGGTCTGGACCTCTTGGACATAGGAAACGCCATCGGGAGCCCAATCGAAGGGGATTCGGATTCGGCCCTCTTCGGCAAGTCGGGCGCTTAGGCGGGCGGCTCTGATTCCGCCATTCTTTGAGCCCTCGATCAAGTTAGTCCCCGGCTCAAGTGGGATCTTTGAGAGCTGTGGGACCAAATCACCCTCCATAATCATCCAGCGAGTCGGCACAAAGACCAGAAGAAACATCGGACTAACAGGGATCCTCGGCATGTCGTGACCATGGTCAACGGTTGCAAAGGACGGGGCGACAGTCTTCTTGATCTTCTTAGCCATTGTAGGGGACTCCTCTGGATGATTATGTGGGGCAAAGCGAGACGCCCCTAGGACAAGCTCCCGAGGAGGGTGGGTTTACCCGCCCCAGGAGCGCCGCGCAGATACTACGCGTCGGTAATGATGGAAACGCCAGCGGCGTCGATAGCCTTAGCCACGCCCATCACGCCGCTCTGAACATAGGAAGTGCTCAAGAACTGACCTTGGCGGACACGCTCCAAACGAGCACGGCCATAGCTTACGATGTTGGGATCTCCATCGTTGCCCAGGTCCAAGTCAGCCCAAGCCATGCCGCCAGTCGCGCACATGAAGCCAGCGCGATCCGCGCCAGCGTTAGCCGTGGGGACATAGGAACTGGTGAAGATGTCGATCCCCATGTAGCGGCCCTTGTAGCTGTTAAGACCCTGCATGATAGCGCCGCCCATGCTCTCGGCAGGCAAGACGCCCAAGGAGAGAGCAGCGCGCTCAAGGTCGTTCCATTGCTGCGGGTGCAAGACACAAAGCAAAGGACCGGCGGCCTTGGCCACGGCCAAAGCTCCCTTGGCCTCAAGCACGTTGTCCCAGGTGATGTTCACGGTGGTGGATCCGACCACGGTCGTAAAGTCGTCGCCCACGTTCGCCAGCTTGCTAATCAAGGTCTGAGCGTAGGAGATCACCACGTCTTGAGCGAAGGCAGCGGGGCCGAGCTTGCCCATCGACAGGTACTTTGCGAAGTCGTCCAGGTTGTAACGCTTGGCCACGGGTGCCACGGTCACGTCCGTCTTTCCGTCGGTCAAAGCGGTGTTGGCCACTTCTGCGCCGGGGGTGTGAGCGGCCAGCAGATCATAGCCACCGAGACCCAGGTGAGGCACGCGGACCACATCGGAGGGGCCGTTGTAGGTAGCCTGAAACAAAGCAGGGTGGTTCAGGATGCTCATGTCGCGATCGGCCAACAGGAACATGACCTCGGCGGCCACGGTCTCAGACTGGAGTAGATCGGCGATGGAAGTAGGGGTAATCTCGTTAGCCACAGGGCACCTCGTAGGTAGTCATCGGGGGGAGGGGTAAGGTCCAGCCGATGACGTTCGGCGCTACGCAGCGGTCCGTCACGGGGACCAGTCGAGGACTTGCCACATAGTACCGGAGACCTAACGCACGAACCCCATCTGCTTCCGAAGCTCGGAATACTCGGCCCAATCGCCGGTAGACTGAGCACGCTGGCGAACTGCTAAGACCTTCTCCGATGTGATCTCGGGAGATCCGCCCGGTGGATTGGCGCGACTTGGGACGGGCTTTGGACGGGGCGTAGCTTCGGGCGTGGACTGCTCAAACACTGAGCGCAGGGCAAGCGGGGCCGTGCTCGGGTCAGCCTTAAAGCCGGTCAGCCAATCGGCCAGATCGGGGCGGCCCTCTTCGGGGACACGGCCATAGGCGTACTCGACAAGCTCCACCGCTTCGGGGTCACTGTTGCCCGTGGTCGCGGCGATGGCTTGATAGCGTCCGAACCGGGTAGACTCCTGCTCGGCTTTAGCCTTCCACGAGTCGCGATCCTGAACCACGCTATCGACGGTAGACGCCTTCTCTAAGGCCCCATCCCGCTCGGCCTTTAGGCTGTTGACCTGGCTCTCGAGGTTAGTCTTTGCCTGGACTATGCGCTGATACGTCTCATAGTCCACGGTTTTAACTTCGGCGGCGGTCACTGCTACGGGCGGGGTGCCCTGGTCGTCTGTCATTGTTTCCTCCTCTCATGTGATCTCTGTCGGCTTGAACGATTGGCCAACGGTGCCCATCAGCTTGGATGCTACATCGCCGGGAATGTTGAAGAAGTTAACCAGCATTTGAATGCCCGTCTCACGCGGGAGCTGTCCTTGGGCCACGCTCTCGACAATGCCTTGGGCGGCGGTAACTTGAGCGCCGTTGAGCGCCGTGTCTTGGGCCTTGTCCGCGCTGTCAAGGGCGACGACCTGAACATCACCAACAGGATCCGCAGGGGCTTCGGCCTCCGATACAATAGCCCTCGGTGCGTCGGGGTCTGAACCGTTGACCATAGCGATCTCGGCCACAGCCAACACCGCTTCGGCGCGTGTCATGCCAGGATGGATCTGCTGATAGGCGGTCACCTTATCGAGCAGACCGGCGTCTATCTGGCCCACCATCCGGTCGAGTTCGGCGCGTACCTCGGCGGGGTCTCTTGGGATTGCGTGGTAAGTGATCCCCCACTTCGCAAGCGGGAAGCCAAGCAAGCCCGACACCTTCTGCAATAGCTCTTGATCGGCCCGTCTGAACTGCGGTTCATAGCTGCGCTGTAGCTCGCGTTGACTCTCACGGGACACGGCGAGGCTGTACCCGCTTCGCATGTCCGAGCTTGCCCGCGTGACTTGTGCAGAACCCAGAGCCATGTCAACCAAGCGCCGCTCATAGGTCATGATTGAGGACAGGATCTTTTCAGGGTCACCAGGTGCGGACCATTGGCCGATGATCGCTTGGGACGACGAGTCCTCAGAGGGGCGCATCATAACCACGGTAGCCGGGTCAGCAGTAACGACCCCGGTCTGTCCGTTCTCGGTGGCATCCACCCCAGCAGGCTCGGCCCCGAAGGCGTAGCGCTGCGCCCAGCTCGCGGCTTGCACCAGGTGGTTGTAGTGCGTCATCAAGACGCCGAGCTGTAGCGTACCTTCAACCACTTCTCGCCCGGTGTAGGGATCCCAAAACCAGGGAGTTCGGGCGGCGTGGTAGGTCACCCAGGGCAGGATCGGCCCTTCGGGCGTGGTCCAGGGGTACGCGGCCCCGGTAAAGTCGCCACCCAAGACGCGCTCGGACACGTCCACCTTGTCTCCATCCTCGACCCAGTAGGAGCCAACGCCGTCTAAAACCTGCCAACAGTAGCGCAGCCATCGGGTGGAGTCCTCGGGATCTTCCCTCCATTCGCTGACCTTGTAAGGGCTGGTCGGGCTTTGCGGCGGGCACTTGACCGAGATCATGTACGGCGGCACGGGGCGCAGGTTTAAGCTCCCATCCTCCTCGGGCAGATCAATGAAGACCGGCATCTCTCGCAGGGCTAAGGTGTCCCGCTGTACTCGCTGCATGAGCTGCCAATAGCCCGCGTCATCCAGCGCGATAGCCACGGCGGCCACTTGGTCCTCTGTTAGGTCGGCGGTCCTGATCACAGGCTCGCGGGTGTAGAGCGCGGCGGCTTGACTCCAGACCTGTTGAAAGGGGTTGCTCGTCATGTCGATAGGCCCCCACATTTCCTGGCGGACGTGGCCGATTGCGAGCTTCAGCCGGTAGCGTATGTCGGCCTCTGCTCGACCGTACATAAGACGCCAGCGAAGGCGCTGGTGCTCGGCCCGTTGTTGATCTTCACCTTGAACGGGTGGCGTGGTTTCGTACATGTGACCTCTGCCCTATAGTACCGGACTCAATGGACGCGCAGCGCAACACCAGGACCGCGCCGGTGGCGGGTGGTCCAGAATGTTTTTAAACCATACATCCAAGCGTCGGTAATGTCTTTGTATGGGTGCTTATCCCTGTAGTCATAGGTATCCATGGCCTTAATCAAGGTGCGGCACCTGGAATGAATGCGGACGCGATCGGACGCCATCTCCTGCCACATCCACCGAGAGCGCAGATCCTTAGACCTTCGGGAGACCGTTGACGCGCCGGTGCCCTCCTTGACCGATAGCAGCTTGGGGCGGATCGCTCTCACGCCGATACGGCGGGCGATGTACTTGGCAAGCTCCAGGTTCGAGGCGATCTGATAGCGGGTTTTCACGGGGTTATCTCCCCAGGCGGCGCTTAGGTCAGTCCAGCCAAGAGACCACCCCGCGAGCATCTTGGTTATCGCGTCCGAGAACTGGTCCATGGTGCTATGTCCGCTCATCACCACTTCGTCGAGCGTCCAGAAGTGGGGCACGTTTTGGCCGTCGATCTCGACCATTTGCACCCCGGTCAAGCAAGCAGCCATGCCCATTTCTCGATCCGCTCCCGCGTAGTCAACGCCCAGGAACCAGTCCATCGGCACCTCTGGGAAGTCGTCTACAACGTGGCGGCCGCCCTCGAAACACGAGAAGTACTGGCCCTCGGTGCGTGACTCCCATTCACCATCGAGCGAGATCGCGGCATCGGGTCCGACCACGGTGGCGCGTAGCTCGTCGATAAAGGTCTGGTCCCACGGGCGGCCCGCTTTGGTCAGCCTAACCAGGCCGGTAAGCGGGCTGATCTGGTTGGCTACTGTGAGCGGGTTGTGATGGTCGGTCACGATTCCCCGCTCGCAATACTCCTGTAGCCAGGGCACGGGCAAGTGTAGCGGCGTCAACGTGATCCCCACTTGGCCCCCGGTGTTCCGTACCCGGTTGCGGGCTTCCTCGAATAGCTCCTGGCTGCATGGCTCATCGACCTGGATGTAGTCATACTCGGAACCCTGCAAAGCCTTGGGCCCCGCGTTGTTCGAGTACCAGGTGACAGACGACCCGTTCTTGTAGAGCACCACCGGAACATGCCCCCTAAAGCCGGTGCGCTCGGAGAACTCGACCCCATCAACGAGATCAGACTTGCTCACCATCTCCCAGAATAGGCGCATGATCTGAACCCCTTGGGCCTGCTTATCGGTGGTGATGAAGGCGCAGCGGACAGGGCGACCACTTGGAACGGACGGGTTGAACGGGTGAACACCCAAGCATCGCCAGTGAACCTCGGCCACGGCGGCCAGGGACTTGCCTTGGCGCACTCCAGACCGGAACACCTTGGGGCGTGGGCCTGCATCCGAGAGCCACGCAAGCTGACCAGGCAGCCACGCTATCGCGTCAAGCGGGTGCGTTGTTAGGTGCTCCTCCATGGCCTCGACTTGCCCGAGCAGTTGGAGAGCGCCAGCCAGATCCATCACGTTAGAATCTTGGACCTGAGCTTGGCTTGAATGACGGGCGGTAGACCCGAGATCCGTTTCTCAAGGATCTCCATGAGCTGTTCAAGGGTCAGCTCGGGCACTTCTTCGGCATCCTTGGCGCGGTGCTCTTCCAGCTCGCGGACCAGTTCCAGCTCTCGCTTTGACAGGTTCGAGGCGGCCACCCAAGACCCGGCGGTTTGAGCTTGCGAGCGCATGGCCCGGACTTGAGACAGCATCTCGACCAAGTGGATCTCGGTTGACGCGGGCAGGTCTCGCGCTTCTTCGGCGTCCCTCATCTGGTCGATCTCGCGGCGCACTTCGCGGAGCTGCTTCTTGAGCGCAGCGGCGGCGGCGTAGTTTTCTGAATCGACAGCACCGGCCACCAGTTCCGCCAGGTCGGCGAGTTGGTGTTCTAACCAGTGGGCCTTCGGCCAGTGGGCTTGTGCGGTCTTACGGCGGCGTGTCATGGGGCTCCTGCGTACGTTCTACCGTGGCGTCCAAGGTGGTTTTTTTTCGGTTGCTCGTGCGTATGG
>Ga0209816_1001060_pt1 | contig 20727 bp, 29 predicted proteins | sample CoawatmetaG01DNA_FD_187509 | JGI IMG/M metagenome (GOLD analysis project Ga0209816, IMG submission 187509) | Marine microbial communities from the West Antarctic Peninsula - Coastal water metaG017-DNA (SPAdes) (version 2) | ecosystem: Environmental > Aquatic > Marine > Coastal ...
CACTATACTAGCCCGCCATTATGCGGGCTTTTTAATGCCCGTTTACATTGTTCGACAATTCATTTATTATATATCTGTTGGCGGGCAATGCTGACATAAACTAACTATTTGGAGTAATCAAAATGATTTACATAACTAAAACAATTGATGGACAAACTTGGAACCTACAACACTCTGACGGATTAAAAGTAGAGGTTGGATCTGTTGAAACTTCAACGCGTGATGGTAAAACCCTAAAGTTTAAAGTTCAAGGTGGAACGCCTCCACATAAACCCAGCAGTACTGGCAGGGTTTGGGGAAATTGGTTGAGCCATGATGAAAGTGGCGACGAGGTATTAGACCAATCCGCCAGCGAATATTATCCTCAAGTCTTCGATTTAACTTGGGTAGACAAAACCCCCGCTGTTGAGCCTGAAAAAACCGAGCAGCCTAGTGGCCAGTTAATAGGCGTCATCCTAACAGCCATGATTAAAGACGGAATTAAACAAGGCATTGATGCCGCAATGGCTGCACAGCGTGATGAGGTGAAAACATTAGTTGCAGCGACTCTGGCTGACCTAGTCGCTGAAATGGAAAAGACCGCTTTCGATGTTGATGACCATCATGATGAGATACGTGATTGCGTGTTGGACGACTTTGAGATCGACGATCATTTGGATCTGTCTAACTATCGCGATGAAATATCGGAAATAGCAAAAGAAGACCTAGCTGACGATATTAAAGATCACGTAAAAACCGCGCTTAATGATTTGATCGATGGCGGCAAACTGGCTTTAACTTTGTCCGATTATTAACCGCTAATCATTAGCCAACAGCCCGCCATTGAGCGGGCTTTTTATTGCCTGATAGTTGTACTTTGTCGCACAATTCATTTAAGATAACTTTGTTGGCGGGCTTGCCAGCAATAACTAATTATTTGGAGCCATTAAAATGGACACTAGACTTTTAAAAGAATTGCAAAAACATCAAACCGATAGGCCTTTAATCGAGCGGCATAATATCGAGCGCCAACCCGTTCCCGCATATATTGAAGCGTTAACAATAGCGGTTTGTTTATTGGTTATTATCGCGGGCATAACTTGGGGAATCGTGTAATGTTGAAAACTATTGAAATCAGCGGAGCAACTAAAACCCGAGGCATCGCCACAACATACCGCGCGGGCACTGGTGACCAGTTCGGGACGTGTCCCAAGACGTGCGAACTCAACCCTTCTGGTGGCGGATCAAGTGAAATTGATCAACCCTATTTTGATGCGCTGTTGGCGGCAGTGCCTAAAAAAGGCGCGGCTTTTACTTACTGCCACTTCGACTATGTTGAATGGTCTAACAAGGCCCTGCCATTGTCGCCGCGTAAAACTGTCGTTAACTATTCGGCTCCGTCTTTATATGCTGCTGCTGAATCAATGCGCGACGGCGTCGCCGCTTGTGTCGTCGTTGCGCCCGAGTACTGGCAGGCTGGTAACTCAAACAATTACGGCGGGAAGCACGAGGGCCCTAGTCTGATCGCGAGCGATAGTATCAAAATCGTTAGGTGTCCAGCAGAGTATAACGATCGCTTTAGTTGCGACGATTGCGGCGGGCGCGACAATAAGCCGCTGTGTGCGCGTGGCGATAGGTCCTATATTATTGGGTTCACTTCCCATGGCACGGGCAAGAAGGCCGCACTCGATCCAGATCAACAGAAGGGATGCTATGCCGCATATCATCATGTTGCACTAGCTTGGAAGGCCACAAGCCGCATTGATACCAGCGAAACCGATAGTGATAAGTTAACGCGGTTCGCCGCGTCGCTTCGGACTGGCACGGTATTACGCCACCATGTTGCTGGCGATATCGGCAAACAACCAATTAGCTAGCCACTACTAGCAGCAACCAGCCCGCCATTGAGCGGGCTTTTTTGTGCCTGAGTTATCAACAAGGCTTAAGTGCCTGGACATACAAAACAAAATCCAACTGGCGCGGGCTCTAGAGCCGCTGATCAATTATTAACCAGCTTGTGCATAACCTTATGCACACATGTTTAAACCAGTTAAATAAGCCGCGGGCCGCGTCTCGTGCTATGGGCCAAACCTACCGCGGTCAATTCGCGCTCGAGCTCGAGCACTGGCCCAAGTTGCGCGGTCATTGGGTCGCGGTTCGCGGGTTTTGCTGCAGGACCTCGGGCCCAATGGGTCGCGGATCGTGGGCCTTGGGTCGCGGATCGTGGTTCGCGGACCGGGTACAATACCGGATAAATCGGTCAGGGTCCCCCTGATATCGGGTCATAAACCTAGGAAAATCAAGCACTTAGCGCGCCTCGCTCGCGCAGGCCCGTGGCCGCGGCGGTGGGGGCTATAGCCATGTTTCTCTCAAATATTTACGTGAAATTTTGAACGAGCTTTAACTGTCTTATAAATGCGTGTAATATCGCATATAATAGTTAATATTGTTTCACGTGAAACATAAATTTTTATTTTTTCAAACCTATGGGTCCCTTATGAATAAACACGGTAATCCTGCCCTCGAGGAGAAGACCCTTAAGCTTGAACTGCGGCTCGCGCAGCTTGAGAAGAATGAAGCTTGCCAAGATGATTTTTTAACTTTTGTAAAAGCTATGTGGCCTGAGTTCATTACGGGAAGGCATCACAAGATTATCGCGGACAAACTAGAAAGAGTCGCGAGCGGCGAGTTAAAAAGATTGATTATTAACATGGCACCGCGGCACACGAAGAGTGAGTTTGCGTCCTTTCTTTTTCCTGCGTGGATGATGGGCAAGAATCCGAACATGAAGATTATACAGGCGACGCACACGACGGAGTTGGCTGTAAACTTTGGTCGTAAGACGAAGAACCTTTTGGATGTGGACGCGTACAAGGAGGTTTTCCCTGACGTTAAGTTGGCGGCGGACAGTAAGGCCTCGGGCCGTTGGGACACGAGCGCGGGCGGAATGTATTACGCGGTGGGTGTGGGGTCTAACTTGGCGGGACGTGGTGGTGATTTGATTATTATTGACGATCCTCACTCGGAGCAGACGGCGATGTCGACGGCTGGCTTTGATGATGCGTGGGACTGGTACACAGGCGGCCCTAGACAGCGTCTACAGCCCGGCGGCGCAATAGTAATAGTACAGACACGCTGGTCAGAGAAAGACATGACAGGGCAGCTTCTACGAGCTATGGCTAAAGATCCGTTGGCCGATCAATGGGAGGTGGTGGAGCTTCCTGCCATATTCGAGGATGGGACTCCGTGTTGGCCTGAGTACTGGAGTCTTGGAGATTTGACCGCGGTCCGCGCATCGATCCCTCCGAGCAAGTGGAACGCGCAGTATCAGCAGAATCCGACGGGCGAAGAGAACGCGATCATTAAGCGAGAGTGGTGGAAGTTGTGGGATAAGGAGGCGGTCCCTCAGTTGGAGTATGTGATTCAAAGTTACGACACGGCGTTTTCTGCCAAGCAGACGGCGGATTACTCGGCCATTACGACGTGGGGGGTTTTTTATCCTAATGAGGGTGGTAGTGGTCCCAATTTAATTTTGTTGGACAGTAAGAAGGGGCGATGGGATTTCCCTGAGTTGAAGCAGGTGGCTTTGGACTTGTATAAGTTTTGGGAGCCTGACACGGTTATTATTGAGGCAAAGGCCAGTGGTACGCCGCTGACTCAAGAGCTTCGTGCGCAGGGCATTCCTGTGGTTAATTTCACGCCGAGTCGTGGTAACGACAAGATAACGAGGGTGCACAGTGTGTCACCTTTGTTTGAGGCGGGTATGGTGTGGGTCCCTGACGAGACATGGGCGGAGGAGTTAGTTGAAGAGGTGGCGGCTTTTCCTAACGGAGAGTTTGACGACTTGGTGGACAGTATGACTCAGGCGCTTATGCGTTATCGTCAAGGCAATTTTGTGCAGTTACCCTCGGATGACTGGGAAGACGACGAAAACTCTGCTAAAGTACGAGCGTATTATTGAATTAGGAGTGGGTATGGCAAACGGTGCAACAAACGCGGGACTCATGGATAGAAATATTCCATCTCAGATGGACATGGAAGACATGGCGGCGGAGCTTGAGCTAGCAATTCCTGATAGTTCTGACAACGATGTGATGGCAATGATTCAAGCCGAGGATGTGGGGGAGATTGAGATCACGTCCGAAGACGACGGCGGGGTTATCATTGACTTTGATCCTACGGATCAGCGTGGTGATAACGTAGAGTTTGATGCTAACTTAGCCGAAGAGATGCCAGAACGAGAGTTAAGTCGTATTTCCTCCGAGTTGCTAGGCGAGTTTGATGCAAACAAAGCGGGACGCCAAGATTGGGAAGAAGCTTATTCAAGCGGGTTAGAGCTATTAGGCTTTAACTACGAAGAACGTACACAGCCTTTTCGTGGGGCATCGGGTGTAACTCATCCTTTGTTGGCGGAAGCGGCCACACAATTCCAAGCACAAGCCTTTAACGAATTACTGCCACCTTCGGGTCCTGTGCGCACGGTTGTTATGGGTAAGAACACTTCTGCAAAAGCGCAACAAGCGCAACGTGTGAAGCAGTTCATGAATTATTACATCACTAACGTTATGGACGAGTACACACCTGACATGGATCAGATGTTATTTTTCTTACCGTTAGCGGGGTCTACGTTTAAAAAGACGTATTACGATGAGACACTAGAACGCGCCGTATCTAAGTTTGTACCTGCTGAAAACTTGGTGGTTCCTTATGAGACTGCGGACCTAGCCTCATGCCCTAACATCACGCAAGTTGTGCGGATGGCCTTAAACGATTTACGCAAGCGCCAAGTGGCGGGAGTATTTCTTGATGTGGAGGTAATCCCTTCTCAGAAAGAACTGACTTCTCTAACAGGTGAGATGAACAGGCTTGATGGGCAAGACGCGAGTCAGATTGATTACGACTGTACTATCCTTGAGTGCCATGTCGATCTTGATCTAGAGGGTTACGAAGACGAGGACGAAGATGGCGAGTTTACTGGAATTAAGATTCCGTACATTGTTACCATCTCTGAGGACAATGGCAAGATATTGTCTATCCGTCGCAACTACCGCGAAGACGATCCACTTCGCAAAAAGATTAGTTACTTTACGCACTATAAGTTTTTACCCGGATTCGGTTTCTACGGTCTAGGCTTGATCCATACTATTGGCGGTCTGTCTCGCACGGCCACTTCGGCCCTTCGACAGTTGATCGATGCGGGTACGTTATCTAACCTTCCTGCAGGTTTCAAGGCCCGCGGACTACGGATCAGAGATGACGACGAGCCACTACAGCCCGGCGAGTTTAGAGATGTAGACGCGCCCGGCGGAGCAATCCGCGACAGTCTAATGCCTTTACCGTTTAAAGGACCCGACCAAACCTTGTTCCAGTTGCTTGGCTTTGTTGTCGATGCCGCGCAACGTTTTGCGACGATCACGGACCTTAAAGTGGGTGCGGGTAACGAGGGTGCTGCAGTAGGCACTACCATGGCGATGATGGAGCAAGGCGCTCGAGTGATGAGTGCTGTGCATAAGCGTTTGCATTATGCGATGCGTCAAGAGTTTAAGATTCTTGCACGGGTGATGTCTGAGAGTTTGCCGCAGGAGTATCCGTACTCTGTTCCCGGTGGTGATGAAACCATCATGCGTGAAGACTTTGACGACCGTGTAGATATTATTCCTGTCAGCAATCCAAATGTATTTAGTCAGGCGCAGCGGATTGTGCTTGCCCAGACTAAAATGCAACTCGCGGCCCAAGCACCAGAGATTCATAACCTTCACGAAGTGTATCGTGATATGTACGAAGCTTTGGGTGTAACGGATGTCGATAGGATAATGAAGTCGGTGCCTGCAGAAGAGCCTGTACCGATTGATCCTGCGCAAGAGAACATTAATGCTTTAGACATGTTGCCACTAAAAGCCTTTGAAGGACAAAATCATCAAGCGCACATTCTAGCGCACTTGATCTTTGGCGCAAGTCCCACGGTTAGCAGTATGCCTCAAGTAGCTATGGCGCTTCAAAAGCATATAATGGAACACGTTCAAATTGCGGCTCAAGAACAGGCTGTCATGGCTTATAAACAACAGATGCAGCAGATGGGCGGACAAGCTCCTGAAGAACAAGCCGTTATGGAAGTCGAGCGTTTAACCGCTCAGTTTATTGCGGAAGGTATGCAGCAAGTTAAAGACATGTCTGCACAGCTATCGGGTGCGGGTGCACCAGATCCTTTGATTCAGTTGAAGGAACAAGAGATTCAGGCTAAAGTAGCCGATAACGAGGCGGAAAATCAAATTGACCAAGCCAAGTTACAGTTGGATCAACAGAACCAACAGATGCGCTCGGAGCAGTTTGGTCAAAGGTTACGCTCTCAAGAACAGCAAACATCAGCACGTATTCAGTCAGCCATGGATCGTGAATTATTAAAGCAACGCGGAGATTAAAATGAGCAAAGGCAAAGGAAAAGGCAGTGGCAGTGGTAACGGAATAGAAGGCTACGACTCTAGTTTGTATTACGCAGACCTTCTTGCAGAGGGCAAAGGTTTCAGCTTGCAGAAAAATACTCACTCTACGGGTCAAAAATCCATACGCAAAGTATCGGGTGGTAAAGGAAAAGGTAATTAAAATGAAAAATCGAACAGTTAGAGTAAATGGTACTGCCCCTAAGAATCCGCCAAAGGCTGTCCCCTATGCGGACATTAAAGGCCAAGGTCGTATTCCTTATGGCAAGACTGCTCCCGCTCCTGTAGCAGGTGGTCTTACTGACTTCGCCAACACACCTCGTCGGATGAAGACTCGTGGCACGGGTGCCGCGATCCAAGGCACTACGCACATGGGTTACTAAGGTGACCCCGATTAAAGTTAAACCTACACGCCCTGTGGTTAAGAAACAAGAGCAAAAGGCGCTTAAACGCTTTAGCCCTATATCGAGGCCGCAGCGTTTTCAGGGGGTATTTTAATGTTTAATTTAAGTACGAACAGCATAAATAATTTGGCGGGTGTAGATGGTAGGCTTATTGACATTGCGGATCTCGCTATTAAACTTACTAATATTGATTTCGGTATCCCTAGCACTGGTGGCTTGCGCACAGCCGAAGTACAAGCAAAGTTGTTTGAAGATGGTGTCTCAAAAGCAGATGGAGTTAACAACAAGTCCTATCACCAAAGCGGAAAGGCGCTCGATGTGTATGCTTACGTAGATAGCAAAGCGAGTTGGGATCATTTACACCTTACTCATATTGCCGCGGCGATGCTTCAAGCCTCGAGTCAATTAGGCTACGAGCTTAAATGGGGCGGCCTTTGGAAATCATGGCAAGACATGCCTCACTTTGAGATCCGAGATTAGCCATGAGTTTTTTAAGTTTTTTAAACCCTATTGCGAGTTTAGGTAAAACTTATCTTGATGGTAAAAACCAAGTAGCTAAAGCTAAATCAGCCGCCGCTATACTTACTCTGGGTGCCGAGGCTGACGTTAAAGTAGCGGGCGCTAAAGCGGCCCACAAATTAGCCGATAACGGACAAACCCAAGACTTCAACCTTGACTTAGTTGCTATGCAACAAATGGATAAATCATTTCTAGATGAAGTGATGATTGCATTATTGTTGGTCCCTATTGCGGCTTCGTTCTTAGGTTATCAAGCCGAAGTGACTGCAGCGTTTGAATCGTTTTCCGTCATGCCAGAATGGTATCAATACCTTGTGATAGGTGTTTATGTCGTTAAGTTCGGTATGCGAGGGCTATTGACCAAGCTAGTTTCTGGAAGACTTAGTGGCATGAAACTCAAATAACCTTACCCTTTTACTCTATCCCCCGTATATAAGTTATGATAGGATCATATCTAATATTGTTTGATTATATGCGAGGTATGGATGGACGAGATTCACACAGCAGAGGCCGTTTTTAAGATTGTAAGAGAGAGACGGCAAGGTGTAACGGATTTGATGATTTATGGGAATGTCAAATCGATGGAACAATATCGTGAACTTATGGGCAATTTAGAGGCCCTTAATCATGTGGAACAGGAACTCAAGAGCCTGCTAGATAAACAGGAGCACTCAATATGAGCGCAGCTAAAAAAGATGAAACAGTGGTTTACGAAAAAACTGCTAAAGAACTTTCTAATCAAAAAAAATCCGAAGCTAAAGCAAAAGAAGACGCTGTCAAAGCGACTAAACTTGCCGACGCCTACGTGGCAAAACCACGCCTTAACCCTGACGCTATCGGGAAAACTCTCTTAGACAGGATGCCCAACCCTACGGGCTGGCGGATATTAATCCTACCTTATCAAGGTAAAGGTAAATCCGCAGGCGGTATTTTTCTCCCTTCTGAAACAGTGGAGAAAAGCCAGATATCTACCCAAGTCGGTTATGTGCTTAAGCTAGGTCCCCTAGCTTATAAAGATGCTGACAAATTTCCAGATGGAGCATGGTGCCAAGAAAAGCAATGGGTGATGTTTGCTCGTTACGCTGGCTCGCGTTTCCAGATAGATGGGGGAGAAGTCCGAATCCTTAATGACGACGAAATACTGTCGACTATTTTGGACCCTGAAGACATCCACAATTTAACATAAGGAGAGAACCATGTCGGATCAAAACACTGTCGAACTAGACGTTGGAGATGCGAAAGAGATAGACGTTGAAATTAATTCGGGTCTTGAAGAATCAGATGATTCTGGTGATTCTGGCGATCAATTCGCTAAAGCGGAATCATCCACTGAAAAAAGAATAAATCGTCTTACTAAAAAGATGCGCGAAGCGGAGCGGCGGGAACAAGAAGCCGTTAAGTATGCCCAAGCTGTTCGAGGCGAGTCTCAAGACTTAAAGAATCGGATGTCTAACTTAGACAACAGCTATGTGCAAGAATACACCAGTCGTGTTAACACTCAGATCGATCAAGCCGAAGCCACTTTGACTCGAGCTATTGAGATTGGTGATAGTAAAGCGACCGTTGAGGCTCAACGACAACTTACTAATTTAGCTATTCAACAAGACCGAGCGTCGCAAGCTAAAATGCAATCGGACAGGCAGCAACAGCAAGCTGCGGCTGCTCAACAACATCAAGCACAGCAACCGATGCCTGCTCAACAACCCAAAAGACCTGACGCTAAAGCCGAACAATGGGCTTTACGCAATAGTTGGTTCGGGTCGGATGAAGCAATGACGTATGCGGCGTTTGGTATACATAAAAAACTTGTTGAGGAAGAAGGGTTTGACCCACAGGGCGAAGACTACTATACTGAGCTAGATAGACGTGTTCTTGATAAGTTTGGTAACGGATCAAGCAGCCCCAATAAACGCCCCGCTCAGACGGTCGTTGGAGCTTCCAGAACACCCTCTGGGCGCAGTAATAGAAAAGTTCGACTCACCCCGAGCCAAGTCGCGATAGCGAAGAAATTGGGTGTGCCGCTTGAAGAATATGCGAAATACGTGAAGGAGTAATAGATATGACTGAACAACAAAATACAGGTAGTTCTGCTGTTAACCGTACTTCTCGCGCTAATAAAACTCGGGAGAAACAGGCGATCCGTAAGCCTTGGGCTCCCCCGTCTATGCTAGATGCACCACCTGCGCCTGATGGTTTTAAGCATCGTTGGATTCGCGCCGAAACGCGAGGATTTGATGATACAAAAAACGTTAGTGCTAAATTAAGGGAGGGTTATGAGCTAGTCCGTAAGGACGAGTACCCAGACTTTGAATCCCCGACTGTAGAAACAGGTAAATATGAAGGTGTGTTTGGAGTTGGCGGACTGCTTCTCGCTCGAATCCCGGACGAAACTGTAGCCGAAAGAACTAACTACTTCAAAGGACGTAGTAAAGATCAGATGGACGCGGTGGACCACGATATGATGAGAGAGAATGCACATTCATCGATGACGATTAGTAAACCTGACCGTCAAACTCGTGTAACTTTCGGCGGCCCACAAAAATGATACGGGCTGCCCCTTTAGGAGAAAAAACTAATGGCTAATACAACTACTGCCTATGGTCTTCGTCCTATCGGGTTAGTTGGTAGCGGTGTTAATTCTACTGGTGTAACCCAGTATGAAATCGCTTCCAACAATACCAATGTGATATTTCAGTATGCGCTTTGCGTCCCACTTAATACGGGCGTTATTGATCAAGCTGGAGCTACAAACGGGGGAACTACCCCCGCACTTGGTGTCCTGATGGGCGTACAATATGTTGATTCAGTTTCTAAGAAACCAATCTGGATCAGTTACTGGCCCGGTTCTGGCTCTGTAAGCGTGGATACCAATCATCCTGTTAAAGCTTTCGTTGCTGACAACCCTAACCAGTTATTTAAAGTAGCATCCGATGCAACACTGACTAACCGTGCTACGGCACAAGCTGCTGTGTTTGCAAATGCTTCTTTAGGAACTTCCGCTCGTACTGGTACGACTATAAACGGAAACTCCAATTCGTCTTTGAACGTTGCTTCAATTAATACTACCGCGAACTTGCCGCTACGTATTGTTGGGATTCAAGAAGATGCAGGTAACAGCGACGTAACTAAAGCTGGTATACCTTTCATCGTCAGAATTAACGCTCATCACAACGCAACCACAAGCCGCTTCGACTCGCAGACCACTGCGACTTCGACGGGCGTATAAGGAGGGCTAAGACATGGCTATTTCTCGCGCACAACTAGCGAAAGAGCTTGAACCCGGCCTAAACGCCTTGTTCGGTCTTGAATATAATCGCTACGAAAACGAGCATTCTGAAATCTTTGAAGAAGAGTCTTCGGACCGAGCTTTTGAAGAAGAAGTAATGTTAGGTGGTTTCTCTACCGCACCTGTTAAAAATGAAGGCCAAGCCATCAGTTTTGACGATGCTCAAGAAACTTACACCGCTCGTTACACCCACGAAACGATTGCGCTTGCATTCTCAATTACTGAGGAAGCAGTGGAAGACAATCTTTATGATCGTCTTGCATCGCGCTACACCAAAGCTCTGGCCCGCTCTATGGCCCAGACTAAGCAAATCAAAGCAGCAGCGATCTTGAACAATGCGTTCACGGCAGGTGTTAGTGCGATTGGCGATGGTGCAGCACTTTGTTCCGCGGCTCATCCGTCTCTTTCTGGTAACCAAACTAACATCTTGGCAGTTGCTGCCGACCTCAACGAGACTTCGTTGGAGCAGATGTTGATTGACGTTGCTGGTATGACAGATGAACGTGGCCTAAAGATCGCAGTTCGCGGCATGAAGCTTATTATACCTAAAGAGCTTCAGTTCATCGCAGAACGAGTTATTAACTCGAACTTGCGCTCTGGCACTGCGGATAACGATATTAACGCTTCTAAAGCGATGGGAATGCTTCCAGATGGTGCGGTGGTTAACCACTTCCTCACTGACACTGATGCTTTCTTCATCAAAACTGATGCACCTAACGGCTTCAAGAACTTCAACCGCTCGTCTATTAAAACAGCGATGGAAGGAGATTTTGATACTGGCAACATGCGCTTTAAAGCTCGTGAGCGTTACTCATTCGGTGTATCCGATTGGCGTTGTGTTTACGGTACTCCCGGCGCAGCGTAACCTCACGGTAACGTGTTGTATTAAAAAGGGGACTTCGGTCCTCTTTTTTTGTCTTGAGATTGACAACAAATGTAAGTCAATGGTATGTTATAATCACACTTATCGGGAAATATTTCGGTGAATCTGACAGTACCCGACTGACGATATGCAGACAGATTCTCCCTAACTTGCATGTAAGGAATTTATCATGGGTCAGACTACTTTTTCAGGACCACTTTTAGCTGGTACTATCAAAAACACGACTGGAACTACCGTAGGTAACGATGTAAAAAATACTGGCCAAGTTGTAATGGCACAATCTTTTACTACTTTTGTACTTCTGGATGCAGGCGCTTCTGCCGCAAATAATACTTCTGTTGTTATACCCGCTAAATCTCAAATCATTGACATCGTTATTGACGTGGTAGGGGTTATGGCAGGCGCAACTTGTGTGTTTAGTGTCGGTGATGCAACAAATGGCAACGCCACTTTCTTAAACACCTTTTCAATCACTGTAGCTTCTGGCGCAGGCCGTAAGTACCCCACTACTGAAGCAGGTGGAACTTTAGCGTGGGCAGATACTGGCGACAGGGACCTTCGTTTAACTTGGACTTCTACGGGTGCAACCACCAACGGAGAAATTCGGGTTACCGTTTTGTATCAACAGGCTAGTGATCTAACTCCACCAGTATAATTTTAAGTAGTTTATTTACAGTAACGCACATTAAGTTCGTTACTGTTTTTTAAAATTAAGAGAGGATCGCGTCATGGCGTCTGATGTAAGAGCAACACATTTAACAAGTTCTGGGTCTGTCTTTTCGGGCCGAACTAGGGTTAAAGCAATCCATTACAAGGGTGGAACAACTCCGACACTTGTTCTTAAAAATGGTGACGCTAACGGTACTACTTTGTTAACTATGAATTTTGTTGATAATGTTGACGATAATGTCTATATTCCCGACGAAGGCATGTTGTTTCCAGCGGGATGTTTCGCTGTACTAACCAACATCTCTAGTGCCACAGTGTTCTTTAATTAAAAAAAGTTATGGAAGCTATGAAAGTAACAGACGTTTTAGCCTTGCTAGAAAAGCACCAAGCTGAGTGTAGCTTACGCTATAACCGAATTGAAGAAAAATTAGGGGAGCAAAAGATTTCTATGAAAGCTTTGGACCTTAAGATTTGGGGTCTAGCCGTATTGATCATTATAGCACCTATGGTGCATAAGTTTTTGTCGTAGCTATGGAAGCCGCTTTCTTTAGTGACCCGTTAGAAGCAGAAATCGTAAAAGATATTAGGCTTTGGTCCTCGGAAATTTTAGAGAAACCCAGCCCTTACTTCAATAATATTCCCCCCTGTCCGTATGCTAAAAAGGCATGGATGTCTGACAGGGTGGCTATTCTTTTCATCCACGAAAACAATCATCAAACATTATACTCCTGTATCTCCCAGTGGGATGATAAGCAAGATATTGCGCTTATTGCTGACTTGGGTAACACCAAAAATGTAGATGAATTCCACGAATACTTAGACCAATTAAACCAAGTTATTTCGGACGGTATGTTTATCGACCGAGACATTTGGTTAATGGGTTTTCACCCAGACGATGATCCCAGCGAGTTTGTTCAAGACGCGGAGTTTATAACTTCAGCAGAAACACCCTATGCTGTGATATTTGTTCAACGATTATCTAAGTTGCAACAAGCGGCTGACAAGTTGAATAAAAAAGGATATTATGATACTTACGGCACCGACCACGATGCCCATGATATTTATCAGTTAAGAGAAACTTTATATAGGAAGCTTAAAGATGGCGATGAAACCAAAGAGAGTTAGTTCTGCAGCTAAGAAACCTGTTAAGCGTATGCGTGGCGGTGGAATGGCAACTAATAAGAAACCTGTTAAGCGTATGCGTGGTGGCGGAATGGCCACTAATAAGAAGTAGGTATACCCCATGCCCAATAAAGGTCTTTATGCCAATATTCACGCTAAGAAAAAGCGGATTGCGGCAGGTTCCAATGAGAAGATGCGCAAAGTTGGAGCAAAAGGTGCTCCAACAAAAAAAGCGTTTATAGCGTCGGCTAAAACGGCTAAACCCGTTAAAAAAAGAACACAAAAAGCGTAGGTAAATAGTATGGCTACATCTGGAAGCAGGGATTTTGAACTAGACGTAGCCGAATACGTTGAAGAAGCGTTCGAGCGTTGCGGTCTAGAGGTTAGGACAGGTTACGACATGAAATCTGCAAAGAGGTCTTTAAACCTTTTACTTGCGGATTGGGCTAACCGAGGCTTAAACCAATGGACCATAAAGCAGCGCACTATTACGATGGTGGCTGGGACCAGTGTGTACCCAGTACCTGCTGACGTAATTGATATGCTGTCGGTAGTTGTATTGAGGGATGGGACTGATTACGCTCTACTTAGGTTGAGCCGTGATGGGTTTTTAACTATACCGAATAAAGCTACTACAGGTCGAGTTAACCAATTCTTCTTGGATAGACAGGTTGCACCCTCCTTAAAAGTTTGGCCTGTACCTGATAACAATACTGATGTTATCTACTACAATGCTCTGACTAGGATGGACGATGCTGATACCTTTACTAACACAATGGAGTTACCTTTCCGTTTTTACCCGTGTTTAGCGGCAGGATTGGCATACTACTTAGCTTTAAAACGAGCCCCTAACCGTGTTCAGATGCTAAAAGCGGTATACGAAGAAGAATTTGACAGGGCGGCTACAGAAGATAGGGATCGTTCTTCCTTTAATGTTGCACCTAGCTTTGATTACTACAGGGTAGGCTGATGAGTAAGTATGCGTCTGGTAAAAATGCGTGGGCACTGTCTGATCGGTCAGGGTTTCGTTATCCTTATCGATTGATGCGGAAGGAATGGAACGGTCTTTTGGTCGGTCCAGACGAGTTTGAGCCGAAACAACCCCAGCTAGGACCCTTCCGAAGTGTTGCTGACCCACAGGCTCTTAGAAACGCTCGCCCAGCAAGGGTAGAACCCTTAGATGTTTACGTGGGGGTGCCACTAGTTATTGCCCCTAACCTACGACCCGTACAAGGGTTTGGCCAAGTTGGAACAGTGACGGTTACCGTATGAGTTTTACTTACGCACAGCTAAAACAAGCTATTCAAGATTACACCGAGAATGACGAAACGTCTTTTGTGGCTAACTTACCTCTTTTCATAAGGCAAGCCGAAGAAAGAATACTTAAAGGTGTACAGTTAAACTTATTCAGAAAGAATGCAAGCGGAACCATGACTTTAGGGAATCGGTTTTTAGCCGTACCTATTGATTTCCTAGCGCCTTTCTCGCTTTCTTTTGTTGATTCAGGTGGAGATCACCAGTTTTTGCAGTTTAAAGACCCCGATTTTGTACAAACGTTTAATCCAGACGCTACTAGTACGGGAAACCCCCGTTTTTACGCCAACTTTGATGTAAGTAACTTTATTTTAGGACCTACGCCTAATGGGGCGTATAATGTTGAAATACACTATTTTTACAGACCTGCAAGTTTGACGGCAGGAGCCGCAACGGGCACAACATGGCTTAGTATAAACGCTGAAATAGCTTTGTTGTACGGCGCTCTTATTGAAGCTTACACTTATATGAAGGGTGATCCTGATATGATGGCTATGTACGAAAAAAGATTTTTAGAAGCCATGTCAAGAATGCAAGTGCTTGGCGAGACTAAAGAAGTGACGGATGAGTATCAAACGGGACCTATAATAAGGCCTAGACAATGAACACATCCGCATTAAAGATAGAAACAGCACCAACTTTTGCAGTGAAGGTACATACTTCTAGCGGAAGAGGCTTTACGCCAGAAGAAGTCGCTAACCAATGTGTTGATAAGGTTATTGCTATTTCTGATGACGCTAACCCGGTCATTAAGGCCCAAGCTCATGCTTTTCGTGAGCAGTTAATTAAAACACTAGAATTTTACATGCGTGAAGCTATTAAATCTGATAGAACAACCGTGTATAACGCTTTAACTGATGCAGGCCAACCCGAGCTTGCTAAACTTATAAGGAGACTGTGACCATGGCCTTTTCAGGAAACTTCATGTGCACCAGCTTTAAAAAAGAATTATTGTATGGTGCCCACGACTTCGATGCCACCTCTGGAGATACCTTCAAGATAGCTCTATTTACTAACGCGGCGACTTTAAATGCGGCCACTACGGCATATGCCACGGCTAATGAAGCGTCTGGAACAAATTACACTGCTGGGGGTGAAGCATTAAACCCCGTAGATCCAACTGCTTCTGGAACTACTGCACTGCTTGATTTCGGAAACGCAACGTGGCTAAACTCTACTATTACGGCCCGTGGCGCATTAATATATAACACCACTCCGAATACAACCTCTATCGCTTTGACTAATCCGTCGGTTGTAGTCTTGGATTTTGGGGGTGACAAAACGTCAACCGCAGGTAACTTTACGGTAGTATTCCCAACACCTGATGCAAGCAATGCGATTATTCGGATAGCGTAATGGCTGATGTAAACGTCTTCTTTGAAGGTTGGAACTCAGCCAGCCAGACTTGGGGCGGAGGTTCGTGGGGAAAAAACCAAGGTCTTCCAGAAGCATCAGGTAAAGTAGGGGCGGCTACCGCTCTTGCGGGCATGAATGCTTCTGTTGTTGGAGTAGAAGCCAGTGGCAGTGTTGGCACTGTAACACTTCTTACAAACTCTACGGTTGTAGCCGTAGGGGTCGCGGGAACGGGCGGTGTTGGTGCCGTTATAGCACAGACGGAAAACGACTTTCCAGTTACTGGTGTTTCCGCAACAGGTCAAGCAGGTAGCGTTTCAGTTGTAGTTAACGTTACCGTTAATGTAACAGGAGTTTCCGCAACGGGTGTTGTGGGGCCAGTACTGGTTTATAACCGTATTGTCCCAGACCAAGACCCTAATTGGACAAACATAGCAGCGTGAGGAATTAAAGATGCCCAGTACATATACAGTAAACCTTGGTATTGAAAAACCAGCTACAGGTGAACAGTCTGGAACGTGGGGCGATACCGTAAATGACAACTCTAACATATTAGATGAAGCTATTAACGGTGTGGTTTCGATAACGCTGACCTCTGCGGGGTCATCTGGATCACCTAATCAAATTGCCATTACTAACGGGGCTTCGTCCACGGGTCGTAATAAATGGATCGAATTCGCGGATGGCGGGGATTTAACTGCCGCTGCTTACGTCCAGCTTATTCCAAACGATGCCGAAAAAATATGTTTTATTCGGAACTCTCTTTCGGGTAATAGGTCCGTGTTTATGTTTCAAGGGACCTATAACGCTAGTAACGATTTAGAAATTGCGGCAGGCACCGACGTTTTAATTAAGTTTAACGGTGGTGGTGCAGGCGCTACGGTAGTTAACGTATATTCAAATTTAAAAGTTGATGGGATTGTTGCGACAACTGCCGACATCAACGGTGGAACAATAGATGGTACTGTACTAGGAGGCGCTGTAGCGGCGGCTGTTACGGGAACGACATTGGTAGCCAACACCAGCCTTAATATTTCAGGGGATGGTGCTACGGTAACGGGAATTAAAGACGAAGATAACATGGCGTCTAATAGTCCTATCAAACTGGCTACTCAACAGTCTATTAAGGCTTATGTTGATTCACAAGTAGGCGTTTCGGACACTCTTGCCGAAGTTTTGGGACTAGGAAATACTACAGGTGGTAACAACATAGAGACTACCACTACGGATAGGGTTCAGTTCCGTGATTCGGGTCTTTACATTTTCTCTAGCGTAGATGGGCAACTAGACCTTGTCGCGGATACAGAGATCGAGCTTACCGCTACTACAGTTGATGTTCAGGGTAAAATTACCGTAACAGGTACTGTGGATGGACGAGATGTGGCAGCGGATGGCGTAACTGCTGATGCGGCTTTACCTCGGACGGGCGGCAGCATGACGGGGGCTATTGCGACTAACAGCACCTTTGACGGTCGAGACGTTGCGGCTGATGGCGTAACTGCTGATGCGGCTTTACCTCGGGCGGGAGGTGCCATGACGGGCGCCATAACGACTAACAGCACATTTGACGGTCGAAATGTATCTTTCGATGGGGCTAAATTAGATAAGGTTGCGGTCCCTGTTGTTACAGGTGCAAATGTTACTGCGGTAAACGCAGGATACCACGTTGTTTCTGCGGGTGGGATTACCGTGACGCTTCCTGCAAGCCCTAGTGCGGGCAACTACGTTATCGTAAAAGACGGCACAGGCGCAGCGGCTACTACTAACTTCACAGTAGCTCGCAACGGATCGAATATAGCTAGTTCTGGAACTGACTTAACATTTGATAAGAACTTTGCTGAAATCGTGATGACGTATGTCAACAGCACCATCGGCTGGAGCGTATAGATGAGTAATCTGTCAGAGTTATTACCCTCTGGCGGTGGCCAGAATGCGGTGGATTTCGTGGCGTCTGGTACGCTGCCGAATGGTAAGCCAGTAATTTTAAAAGCTAATGGTCAGGTAGAAGTTGTTGGCACAACTACTATTGCTGCTGACATACCATATGGCAGTGAGACTACGTTTGGAACCAATAGATCGCAGTATGTTTCTCCAGCAGCTTTTGATCCTAACACAGTCGGTAAGTTTGTTATAGCTTATCAAGATAGGGATATTTCTAGCACGAATTCAAAATATCCAGCAGCTATTGTGGGCCAAATAAGCGGGGCATCTATATCTTTTGGCACTCCGGTTATAATCACTTCAACAGAGGCTATATTTAATTCTGTAGCATTTGACCCAATTAACGCTAATAAAATATTACTGGCCTTTAGAGGTTCGTCTAACTATGGTAAAGCAAGAGTAGGTACAATATCAGGTACATCAATAAGTTTGGGTAGTCTAGTTAACTTTAATTCTTCCACTACTAATTATATAAATATAGCTTTTGACCCAAACACCTCTAACAAGCTAGTAATATCTTTTGCTGATAGTGGTAGTAGCAATAGCAAAGCTATGGTTGGTACAATATCAGGCACTTCCGTAAGCTTTGGTAGTGCGGCTGTCTTTGACGCTGTACAAGTTCCAGAACATGGATTAGCTTTTGACCCTAACATAGCCAATAAGTTTGTTTTGGCTTATCAAAATGGTACAACTAGTGGACTTGTTAAAATAGGCACTGTTTCAGGTACTTCTTTAAGTTTTGGCTCTGCTAGTACGTTTAACTCAGCCAGCACTGACGATGTAGAAATAGCTTTCGACCCAAACACCGCAAACAAATTTATTGTGGTCTATAAAAATAGGGGAGCATCAAACGTCGGCACTGCAAGAGTAGGGACAATTTCAAATGCTTCAATAAGTTATGGTACTGCTGTTGTCTATAACTCAGATGAAACAACTGATAACCAAATATCTTTTGACCCCAACACCGCAAATACTTTTGTTGTCGCTTATTATCGTAATGATGGTTTAACAGGACGGGCAAAGATAGGAACAATCTCAGGAACTTCTTTAAGTTTTAGTTCTCATTATATTTTTAATCCGAGTCTTACACAATATATAGGTGTGCAATTTGACCCAAATGCGGCAGGTCAACTTGTGTTTACATATGTTGACGGAGGTAAAGCTTATGCTCTTACGGGGGTATCACCCCATATAGCAACTAACCTAACCGCCACCAACCTTCTGGGTATCTCAGCAGGTGCAATATCCAGCGGAGCTACGGGCACTATTAACCTGTTTGGCGGCATTAATGAGAGCCAGTCTAGCCTCACCATTGGTTCGGATTACTATGTTCAGACGAACGGCACGATAACTACTGCCAGCGCATCTCCCGCTCAGAGGATAGGTACGGCCATCTCTGCCACTCAAATCAACATAAAGGACTTCGCATGAGCAGTTTAAGTGATTTGCTTCCGGCAGGTGGTGGCGGTAAGAATGTAAACTTTGTGGCTAGTGGTGTTTTACCCAATGGTAGGGCTGTGGCGTTGAAGTCTAATGGACAGGTTGAGGCTGTTGCTGAGACTGCTATACCTGAAGACCTGTCAAACACCGCAGTTACCTTTACATCAACGCCAGTCTACCAGTGCTTGGTCGCCTACGACCCCAATACGGCTAATAAAATAGTTGTGGCATATGCTGACAATGGTAATTCTGGATACCCTACTGCGGCTGTCGGTACAGTAAGTGGCACGACTATTAGCTTTGGATCTGCTGTTGTAGCTAAAAGCGCAACAACGCAGCAATTAGCAATATCTTTTGACCCCAGTAATTCAGGTAAGTTTGTTTTTGTTTACGGCTATGGTGGAAATTTAGATGGCGCATCAATAGTAGGCACAGTTTCAGGCACTTCAATATCATTTGGTAGTGAAGTTGTCTTTAATGCAGGAACAAGTGACTTTAACTCAGTAGCCTTTGATCCAAATAACGCAGGTAAGTTCGTTGTTGTGTACCAAGATGGTAGTAACGGAAGTAAAGGTACTTCAAGAGCAGGTACAGTTTCAGGGACTTCTATTAGCTATGGCAATGAAATTGTTTTTGACGAGTATAACTCCAGTTATACGTCTGTAGCCTTTGATCCAAACACAGCAGGGCAGTGCGTTGTAGTGTACAAGGATGCAAATAATTCTAATTACGGCACTGCAAGAGTAGGGAGAGTCAACGCAGCCTCGTACATTAGTTGGGAATATGAATATGTTTTTAATTCAGGAACTACTAACTACACCTCATTATCCTTTGACCCCAAAAACGCAACTAAGTTTGTAATAGTATATCAAGATGCTAGTAATTCTCAATACGGCACTGCAAGAGTAGGAACAATATCAGGTGTTTCGTTGAGTTATGGCGCTGAAGTTGTATTTCAGACCGCTCGTTGTAACCATATAAAGGTAGCTTTTGATCCAAGTCAGGCTAATACATTTGCTGTAGTATATACAGATGAAGGGAATAATTTTGCCCCAACAGTCATAGTAGGTACAGTTTCTGGTACGTCCATTAGTTTTGGCAGTCAAGTTGCACTTGTTTCTAGTAATTGTCGTATGAATGAAATTTCTTTTGACCCTAACACCGCAGGGAAGTTTGTCGCAAATTATAGAGATGATGGTAACTCAGGACGCGGTACATCAAATGTAGGCCAAGTTGCTGCTAGTGCAACAAACCTAACCTCAACCAACTTCTTAGGTATCACAGACGCTGCCGTTGCATCTGGCGCGTCAGGTAGCGTGACGATCAAGGGTGGATTAAAGACTGAACTTGCTGGCGGTACTTTTGCAGTAACCGTGGCTA
>Ga0209816_1001063_pt1 | contig 20701 bp, 17 predicted proteins | sample CoawatmetaG01DNA_FD_187509 | JGI IMG/M metagenome (GOLD analysis project Ga0209816, IMG submission 187509) | Marine microbial communities from the West Antarctic Peninsula - Coastal water metaG017-DNA (SPAdes) (version 2) | ecosystem: Environmental > Aquatic > Marine > Coastal ...
GTTTTATCTTCTTTTGTTCTTCCAGCTCCTGAGCATACATTGCATGGATCTTTAATAACTTGACCTGACCCGTTACAGGGTGAACAAGTTTGCTGAACTGAAAAAAATCCTTGTTGCATTCTTACTTGTCCACTTCCTTGGCAAGTTGAACATGTAGACGGGGAAGATCCTTTTTTAGCACCAGTGCTTGAGCAGGCCTTACACCCTATTAAAACCGGAATTCTAACCTTTGTTTCCGTACCTTTAGCAGCTTTTTCAAGACTTAGCTCCATGTTGTACCTCAAGTCAGCGCCACGATAAACATTTGACCTATTATTTTGTCTTCCACCGCCGAATATATCGCCGAATATATCGCCAAACGCATCGCCGAAATCACCTGCACCACCACCCGCACTTTGATCAATGCCAGCATGCCCATATTGATCATATACTGATCTTTTTTGGGGGTCAGATAGAATATCGTAGGCTTTTTTAACTTCTTTAAAGGTTTCAGTTGATTCTGGATCACCATTATTTCGATCCGGGTGATGCTTCATCGCAAGCTTCTTGTAAGCTTTTTTAATTTCAGTATCAGAAGCTTCTCTATTTAAGTCTAATGTATCGTAGTAATCTTTTTTATCGGCCATAGGAATTTTGAGTAGAAGAAATTATTTTCTTCTACCTCTTCAGTAATTATAATTTATTTTTTCTTATCTTCTTTCTTATCTTCTTTCTTATCTTCTTTCTTTACTTCTTCAAATTCTGCATCAACAACTTCAGCGTCAACTGTCTTTTCTTTATTTTTACCACCTTCTTTAGGTTGAGCTTGAGATGATTGTTGTTCAGCCTGTATTTTTTCACCAAGTGCCTGTGATGCTTCAACTAAAATTTTATTTTTAGCTTCAATTTCATCTTTGTTATCTGTTTTTAAGGCTTCCTCAAGATCTTTAATTGCAGCTTCTATTTTAGTTTTTTCATCAGCTCCAACTTTATCTTCATGGTCACCCATTGTCTTTTTAACTGAGTGTATCATTGCTTCTGACGCATTTTTAGTGTCTACAAGCTCACGAAGTTTTTTATCATCCTCAGCATGAAGCTCAGCGTCATCTTCCATTCTTTTAATTTCTTCTTCACTCAACCCACCGCTTGATTTAATAACAATTTTATTTTCTTTTCCTGTAGCTTTATCTTTTGCGTTGACATGCAAGATACCATTTGCATCAAGATCAAATGTAACTTCTATTTGAGGCGTGCCTCTTGGGGCTGCAGGTATTTCATCTAAGTTAAATTGCCCTAAACTTTTATTTCCTGTTGCCATTTCTCTTTCACCCTGAAATACATTAATTGTTACTGCGCTTTGGTTGTCTTCTGCTGTTGAAAAAGTTTGTGATTCCTTTGTTGGAATAGTTGTATTTTTTTTGATTAACTTGGTCATAACACCACCCATGGTTTCAATTCCTAGGCTTAGAGGGGTTACATCTAGTAGCAATACATCTTTAACATCACCCTGAAGAACTCCACCTTGAACTGCAGCACCGACTGCAACTGCTTCATCAGGATTTACATCTTTTCTTGGTTCAACCCCAAATATCTCTTGAACTTTTTCCTGAACTTTAGGCATTCTAGTTTGACCACCAACAAGAATCACGTCAGAAATTTCGTTTGAAGCCCCCGAGTCTTTTAGCGCTGTTTTGCAAGGAGCAATAGTTCTTTCTATGAGATCTTCAACCAGAGATTCAAGTTTTGCTCGGGTTAGTTTAACTACTAAATGTTTCGGTCCAGAAGCATCTGCGGTTAAATAAGGTAGATTAATCTCTGTCTGCGTACTACTTGATAGCTCAATCTTAGCTTTTTCTGCAGCCTCTTTAAGTCTCTGTTTAACTAGTACATCTTTACTAATATCCACACCATTTTCTTTATTAAATTCTGCTGCAAGGAATTCAATGATTCTATTATCGAAATCCTCACCACCTAAAAATGTATCACCGTTTGTTGACAAGACTTCAAACTGATGCTCACCATCAACGCTTGATATTTCGATAATAGAAACATCAAAAGTACCACCACCTAAGTCATAAACTGCAATTTTTCTGTCGCCTTCTTTTTTATCCATACCAAATGCCAAGGCTGCTGCTGTAGGCTCATTAATGATTCTTTTAACATCTAGACCAGCAATTTTACCTGCATCTTTTGTTGCTTGTCTTTGGCTGTCATTAAAGTAGGCGGGGACAGTAATTACTGCATCTGTAACATCCTCACCCAAATAATCTTCAGCTGTTTTCTTCATTTTCCTTAAAATTTCTGCAGAAATCTGAGGAGGTGCCATTTTCTCACCTTTAATTTCAACCCATGCGTCGCCATTATCTGCTTTTGCAATTTTGTATGGCATTAAACCTATATCTTTTTGAACTTCATCTTCCTTAAATTTTCTGCCTATTAAACGCTTTACTGCATAAACAGTATTTTCTGGATTTGTAACAGCTTGTCTTTTAGCAGGCGCTCCAACAAGTGATTCTCCTTCTTCTTGGTACGCAACAATCGAAGGCGTTGTTCTTGCTCCCTCAGAATTTTCAATAACTTTGGACTTTCCATTTTCCATAACTGCAACACAAGAGTTCGTTGTTCCTAAATCAATTCCTATAGTTTTTCCCATTTGGTTATTATCCTTTTTATTTTATTATTTTTTTTTCGAAACTGTTACTAGCGCCGGACGCAGGACCCTATCGTTTAATTTGTATCCTTTTTGAATAACAGAGAGTACTTGGTTGGCTGTTTTTTCAGACTCCACCATTGCCATTGCTTGGTGAAAGTTTGGATCAAATACCTCATCTTGCGGATTAATTGGCTTAATATTAAATTTATCAAAAATACCTACAAGTTGTTTTAGAGTAAGCTCCACTCCATCCTTGTAACTTTCAACTGTGGCAGCCTTTACCTCAATCGCAGCGTCTAAGCTATCTTTAACTAATAGTATTTCTAAGCAAATTTTTTCAATTGCATATTTTCTCGTTTTTTCTGTTTCTTCTATAGCTCTTTTGCGTGCATTTTCTGCCTCTGCTTTTCCGTAAAGAATTGCCGCCTCCAACTCTGCTATTTTTTCATTTTGTAAATTACTTTTTTCATTGTCCTTTACATCAATTTTAGATTTATTGGTAGATTTAGTATTTTTTTTAACCATTATATAAATTATTTTTAATTAACTTAATTTCATATATGGTGTCGAAATTTTAAATTTCAAGCTTTAGGTTAATTTTTTTTCATTTTATTTTAGCTTTATCGTTAGTTAGTATTTCAAGTAGATTTGACTTAACTATAATTTTTAATTGATAATGGTCAGCCAAACTTAATGTTTTAAAATTATGAAACAATCAATCATTGAAATAACAGAGAGAATAAAAGAAAAAAGCTATAAGACAAGATCCGAGTATCTTAAGAGGCTAACCGTTATGAAAAACCGTGACCGAGGCACAGACAGGTTGGGTTGTGCAAATGTAGCTCATGCTATTGCGGCCCTCCCATCGGGTGATAAATTTAAGATAGTAGAGGAAAAAAAACCAAATTTAGCAATTGTTACATCCTACAACGATATGCTGTCAGCTCATAAGCCATACGAGGTTTACCCTCAAATAATCAGAGAAGCCGCTAATAAATTTGGGGCAACTGCTCAGGTCGCTGGTGGTGTTCCAGCAATGTGTGACGGTGTTACTCAGGGCGAACCTGGCATGGAATTAAGTCTCTTTTCAAGAGATAATATTGCGATGGGAGCTGCAATTGGATTATCACATGACGTTTTTGATGGCATGTTAATGCTAGGTATATGCGATAAAATAGTACCTGGATTACTTATCGGGGCATTACACTTTGGCCACCTGCCTTCAATTTTTATTCCTGCAGGTCCTATGTCAACAGGAATTGATAATACATCCAAGTCAAAAGTAAGAGAGAAGTATGCTCAAGGACAGGTTGGTAGGGATGAGCTATTAAGCTCAGAATCTGCTGCTTACCATGGAGAAGGGACTTGTACTTTTTATGGAACAGCAAATAGTAATCAAATGTTAATGGAGGCCATGGGGCTTCACGTTCCTGGTGCCGCATTCATTCACCCGCATGAAGGTATAAGAAAAAGTATTACTGAAGAAGCTGTGAGATTAATTATTAATAATATTGCGAAAGAAGAAACTATATCGATTGGCGAACAAATAGATGAAAAGGTCATCATAAACGCTATGGCCGCATTACTATCGACAGGCGGCTCAACTAATCACTTAATTCACTGGGTTGCAATTGCAAGGGCAGCTGGAATCATTATTGATTGGACTGATTTTAATGATTTAGCTTCGGAGGTCCCACTTCTTGCAAGTGTTTATCCTAATGGAAAAGCAGATGTTAATGAATTTCAAGCAGCTGGGGGTCCGGCTTTCGTCATAAAAGAATTAATAGGCGCTGGTTGCATGTACCCTGATGTTGTTACCGTAAGTTATGGTGGTTTAATTGACTATACAAAAAAACCTGTATTAAAAAACAATGCTATTTATTGGTCTGACTTACCAGAGCAAAGTGGCGATGAAACTGTTGTTAGAAAAGCAGATAATCCATTTAGTGAAACCGGTGGCCTGAAATTGTTAAAAGGGAATATTGGAAGGTCTGTTATTAAAATATCAGCAGTTCCATTGGAAAAGCATATTATTGAGGCTCCTGCTCTAATCTTTAATAGCCAAGAAGAATTATTAATTGCTTTTGATGAAGGAAGGTTAGATCAAGATTTTATAGCTGTTGTAAGATTCCAAGGTCCAAAGGCAAATGGAATGCCCGAACTTCATAAATTGACTCCACCTCTATCAGTAATTCAAAGTAAAGGTTATAAGGTTGCAATTGTGACGGATGGTAGAATGAGTGGAGCATCAGGCAAGATACCAGCCGCTATTCATATGAGTCCTGAGGGAGCAGCTGGAGGAGATATCGCTAAAATAAAGGCTGGAGATTTAATTAGAGTTGACGCAACTAATGGTACCTTAGATGTATTAATCGATTCTAAAACTTGGAAAGAAAGAAAAATAGAGGAAATGACTGACGCTCAAAGATCTCAAAATTCACAAGGCATAGGTAGAGATCTTTTCTCAAGTATGAGGAAAAATGTACTGTCTGCAGAAGAAGGTGCTATCACTTGGGTTGGGTAAAAAAAATTAATATTATAAAGAGAAAAAATGAAAACAATAGATTTAGCTAAGTATGGACCGGTGATTCCGGTCATCGTAATAGATAATATAGAGGATGCAGTTCCGCTAGCAGAAAGTTTATTAGCTGGGGGAATAAAAGTCTTAGAAGTTACCTTAAGGTCTGAATGCGCATTAAAGGCTATTGAAGAAATATCAAAGAAAGTCCCGGAAGCAATTGTAGGGGCCGGTACTGTGAGAACTCTTTCAGATGTTACTAATGCAAAACTTGCTGGAAGTAAATTTGCAGTAAGCCCTGGGTATACTTCAGAAATGGGCGAAGCTTGCTCTAAGATTAATCTTCCGCTACTTCCTGGGGTTTCAACAGGTAGCGAGGTAATGAAAGCCAATGGAGATGGTTTTTATTTTTTAAAATTATTTCCGGCAGTTGCAGTAGGTGGCATTAATTTGCTAAAAGGTTTTTCAGGCCCATTTTCAGACATTAAGTTTTGTCCCACAGGAGGGGTTACAGTAGAGACCGCTAAAGATTTTTTAGCATTGTCAAATGTTCCTGTATGCGGTGGCACTTGGCTAACACCAAAAGAACTAATTAAGAAAAAAAATTGGGCAGAAATCACAAAGCTAGCTCAACAAGCTAGCTCAATTTAATTTATGTATGATTGATTTAACTAAATACAACACAATAATTTTTGATTGTGATGGTGTTATTTTAAATTCAAATTTTAAAAAAATAGAAGCTTATAGGAATGCTGCGCTAGCTTATGGCGCTAGCTTAAATCAAGCCGAAGCACTTGTTAAGTATCATGTGGAGTTAACTGGAATTTCTCGTAACATTAAATTTAAGTATTTTTTAAAAGAAATTATGTGTGAAGAGGTAACAGAGCAATCGATGAATAAATTAATTAATATTTTAAATGAGCAGGTAATAGAGTTACTTAAAGATTGTGAAGTAGCATCAGGTTTAACGGCACTAAAAAACAAAACCAAAAATATTCCATGGATGGTTGCATCTGGAGGTGACCAGGAGGAGATAAGATATTTGCTCAAAAAAAATAAAATAGATTTATTTTTTAGTGAAGGTATCTATGGAAGCCCAAGCTCAAAGCATGACATTATAGAAAAAAAAATAAAGAACCATAACTTTCTTCCAGCATTATTTTTAGGCGACTCCTTGTATGATATTAAAACAGCAAAAAAATATGATTTAGATTTTGTTTTTATACATGGTTGGACGGATCTGAAGGAGTGGAAAAAAGTTTGTAACGATTATGATTTAAATTATATTGAGAAAGTAAAAGATTTAATTTAACCTAATTTATTAATAATTTTAGTTGTACTTTTTCCTTTTACAATAGGTATTAAAATTAATTTTCCATTCCATTCTTGAATTTCAATTGCACCAACAACTTTTTCTATAGTGTAGTCATCACCCTTCATTAAAATATCAGGTTTTATTGATTTTATAAGTTTGATGGGCGTAGACTCATTAAATAAAATAACGGCATCGACAGATTCAAGGCTACATAAAATTCTAGCTCTATCACTTTCATGGATGATAGGCCTTTTGGGCCCTTTAATTTTTTTTACTGAATTATCTGTATTAATCCCAACAATCAAGTAATCAACTTTGTCTTTAGCTTTCTCTAAATATGTTACATGCCCAGCATGTAGAATATCAAAGCAACCATTTGTAAATCCAATTTTTTTATTTTTATTTTTTAATTCATTGGTCTTATTTAATAAATCACTTTTTAAAATAATTTTATTTTCTTGGCCTTGTTTTTGACTTTGCAGTTCCTCAAGTAATTCAGTATTTTTAATGGGCATAGTACCAATTTTCCCAACTACTATTCCAGCAGATATATTAGCTAATTTGAAGCTGGCATCAACTGAGATTCCTGCAACTATAGTTGCCGCTAGTGTTGAAATTACTGTATCTCCAGCACCTGATACATCAAAAACTTGTCTGGATGATGAGGTCGGGTAATTAATCGCCTTAGTGCTATTTATGTATTTTATTCCAAACTCGCCCATGGTCATTGCAATAAATTCAAATCCATATTTTTTTACCATTTTTTTAAGTGAATACTCAAGCAATTCTTCATCCTTGCCATGAGTATTGGACAGTAAAATAGCTTCTTTTTTGTTTGGAGTAATGGCAGTAGCCCCTCGATACTTTTCAAGGTCTTTACCTTTTGGGTCTACTAGAACAGGAATTTTTCTTCTAGTAGCCGTTTGTATTATTTTATGAAGAATAGGTTTTGTTAATAAACCCTTTTCATAATCTGAGATAATTATTACACTTGGATTTTTTTTAAGTAAAATTAATATTTTTTTTAATTCGGCGCTACTTATTCCTGCTGAAGACTCTTCATCATCGATTCTAACAACTTGCTGCTGTCCACTCATAATTCTAGTTTTTGTGGTGGTTGGTCTTTTAGTTTTAATTAAATGTTGGGTAGAGATCAATTGCTCTTTAAATAATATTGTAAGTTTTTTCCCAGAAACATCATTACTAATTTCCCCAACTAAAATCGGTTTGATTCCCAGTCCCTTGAGATTAAGTGCAACATTGCCTGCTCCGCCAATTCTTTCTATTTGCGAGGTCTTCTTCAATACAGGAACTGGGGCTTCAGGAGAGATCCTATCAACATCACCAAAAATATATCGATCTAGCATGATGTCCCCAATAACTAAGCACCATTTGTTTTTAGCATTAAAATTATTGATAACAACATCGATGAGATTATTTTTCAATTTTACGCATACCTATCTTTTTGTATGAGATAATTTTGCACATAGTCTGCAACCCCTTCTTTCAAATTATTTAATTTTAAATCAAAATCTAATAATTTTATTTTATCAAGATTAGCTTGAGTATAGTACTGATATTTATTTCTTAGGTCATTCGGCATATCTATATACTTAATATCAGAATTGTTTCCCTTAACATTATAGATAACTGATTCAGCTAGTTCTTTAAATGAGCCAGCATTTCCTGTCCCAACGTTATACAACCCTGAAATATTATTATTTTTTAAGAAAAAAATCACAAATTTAACAGCATCTTTTACGTAAATAAAATCTCGTAACTGCATACCATCATTATAATCAGGACGATGACTTTTAAATAATTTAATCTGTCCAGCTTGTTTAAATTGCTCAAAAGCATGAAGAACCACACTTGCCATCCTATTTTTATGGTATTCATTTGGGCCGTAAACATTAAAAAATTTAAGCCCACACCATTGAGGCGGGATTAATTTTTTAGTTTTAATCTCATTTTGAATCCATCTATCAAAAAAATGCTTCGAGTATCCATATGGATTGAGGGGGGAAAGTTGACTTAATGCAGATTCGTTATCTGTGTATCCACTTTCACCATCGCCATAAGTGGCAGCTGAGCTCGCATAAATAAACGGCACTTTTTTGTCGGCACAAAATTGCCAAAGCATCTGGCTAAATCTAATATTATAATTTAATAAGTTATTAAAGTTTGTTTCAGTTGTCGCGCTTATTGCCCCCATATGTATTACAGCAGTAACTTTGTTGGCACTTTTTAAAAATTTATCGAAATCTTTTTTTTCAATATAGTCAATGAATTTTCTTTTAGAAATATTTTTTTCTTGTTCTTTTCCATGAATTTCATCAACAATTACAAATTGATCTTCATTTAATATTGTATTTAAATGCCAGGCAATCATACTTCCAATCATCCCTGCACCACCAGTAAGTATTATCATAATTTTATTTTTCTAACTCTATTAAATTCCTGTTTAGTTTTTTTTGAGTCTTTTTTTTGTTTAGCACTTGACCACTTTTGATCTATCCATCCCTGAATATTTGTATCAATTATTTCAGCCATTGCACTAATCCATTCTGGATTAGCATTTAATGCAGGAATATAATCATATTCTTGTCCACCATTTTCCATGAATATATTTTTTCCCTCAATGTTTATTTCCTCCAATGTCTCAAGGCAATCACTGGAAAATCCTGGGCACACAACATGAATTTTTTTATTATTTTTATCCTGACCAAGTGCGCTAATAATATCTGTAAAATATGGCTTTAGCCACTCAGCTTTTCCAAACCGTGATTGAAAGCAAATTTGATATTCATTCTCTTTTAATTTTAGAGACTCAGCTAAAAGTCGCCCCGTCTTAAGACACTCACAATGATAGGGGTCTCCTTGCATTAGAGACTTTTTTGGCACCCCATGAAAACTTATAACTAGTTTTTTTGGCTTGCCATTTTTTGCCCAGAAATCCTGCACAGATTTTTTTAAAGCGCTTATATAAGGAAGTTGATCATGATAGTTTCTAATTGTTCTAATTTCAGGGACATTCCTGGATTTTAATAAAATACGCCAAAGACTATCCATCGAAGAAGCTGTTGAGGATGCTGCATACTGAGGATAAAGAGGAAATAGTAAAATTTTTGTACAATTTTTTGATCTTAATTTATCATAAGCCTTACCGAATGATGGTTGTCCGTAGCTCATTGCTAACTCAACCTCTATTGGCTCTAAATATTTTTTTTGCATCACATTTCTTAATAAACTAGTTTGTTCTTTTGCGTTAACCATTAATGGAGAACCTTTATTAGTCCATATTTGTTTATATTTTTTAGCTGAAGCTGAGGGCCTTAATACTAAAATAATACAATATAGAATGAAACACCAAATAAACCTTGGTATTTCTACAACTCTTCGGTCCATAAGAAATTGTCCCAAGTACTTCCTTAAGGCTTTTGGGGTTGGAGACTCTGGAGTCCCAAGATTGGAAATAATGATTCCAATTTTTGGAGCATCACCATGTTTGTAGGAAGGCTCGGGGCGGAAGTAACTCATATTTAATCTATATTATTTAATTGATTGGCCTAACAGTTTAGCAGTGATATCAACAATTGGAATGACTCTTTCGTAAGCCATTCTTGTTGGACCTATAACTCCCAGGGTTCCAAGGATCTCTCCATCGGACTGATATGGAGCTGTAATAATACTGCATTCATCTAAAGCTTGGTAGCCTGATTCCTCCCCAATAAAAATTTGAATTCCATTAGCTTGATGGCTCTTTTCAAGTAATTGAAATAAGTTTGATTTTTGTTCAAAGATTTCAATAATTTTTCTTATACTTGAGACATTTTGAGATAACTCTTCATTATTTAGAAGGTTTCGTTGCCCAGCCATTATCAAGTTATTATTTTGGTTGCAGTCCTCAGTTGTTTGAATGGCGGCACTCATTAGTGCAGTCATTTTATTTTTCATTGATTTTAGTTCGATTAATAACTTGCTTTTAACATCCTCAACATCACAACCCATATAGTTTTCATTGAAGTAATTTGTAGCTTCTATTAGGGCAACTTGATCATAATCTTTTTTTGTATCAAGTATCCGGTTTTGAACTGCACCATCATTAGTAACAATAATAACGAGAATTTTATTTTTTGAAAGTTTAAGAAACTCAATATGCTTAAATATTAATTTTTTTAAGCGGGGTATCATTACTACACCAGCAAATTTTGTAAGATAGGAGAGGGTGTCGGCAGCAGAGTTTATTAAGTTTTTGTTATCTGACGCAGCTAAGTTGCTTTTAAGAGAAAGTATTTCGGAGTCATTTAATACTTTTTTTGAAACCAAGCTGTCAACAAAAAAACGGTAACCCTTTTGTGTTGGAATTCTTCCAGCAGAAGTATGCGGACTTGCTATGAAGCCTGCTAACTCTAAATCCTTCATAATCGTTCTTATTGACGCAGAACTCAGGTCTAATCCAGTTGCTGTGCATAAAGTTTTTGAAGCCACTGGGTTACCATCATCAATGTGATGGGTTATTAATGCTTTTAAAAGAATTTGTGCTCTTTTATCAAGTTCCATATTAATAAGTAATTAATTAGTTAATTGAATTGTTATTGCTTTAAAATACTTGTTATAAGTTTTATTTTACTGATTCAAAAGAAAGATAGCTAGCTTTTATAGATAGATATGAAATTACAAAAAATTGCAATTATTGGCAAATATCCGTCAACCATTGAGTCGAAGGATATTCGTTCACAACTTATTGAACTTATTACCCATCTTGGGAGTAGGGGATTCGACTTGTTTATCGAAAAAAAAACACAGCAACAGGTTAAGCTAAATAAATATGTAACTATTGATTTAAAAGATATTGGTTCTAAGGTTGATGTTGCAATTATTGTTGGTGGTGATGGGACCATGCTTGGGGTAGCAAGATCATTAGTTGATTACAATATTCCATTGATTGGAATTAATCAGGGCCGCTTCGGATTTTTAGCAGATTTAAGTGCCTCCAACATGAATCAAGCTATCGATAGTATTTTAGACGGGGAGTTTATTAAAGATAACCGTATGTTGCTTGATACAAAGATCATACGAAACAACAAAACTATCTATGAATCATTTTCCCTAAATGATGTTGTGGTAAAAAGCGGACTTAGGTTAATTGAGCTAGAAGTTAAAATCGATAATAAGTTTGTTCACACTCAGAGGTCGGATGGAATAATTGTTAGTACGCCTACGGGCACAACAGCATACGCACTTTCTGCTGGAGGGCCTATTTTACATCCAAACCTTGATGCAATTTCAATTGTTCCAATTAATCCGCATACATTAAGTAACAGACCTATAGCTGTAAGTGGTACTAGTGAAATTATAATTAAGATAATCCAAATGCATGAAGCAACATTAAGTATTGATGGGCAAATAAAGTTTCCTTTAGATTTAAAAGATACCATTATAATAAAAAAAGCTAAACAAGAAATATCAATTTTACACCCAAAGGATTATTGCTATTTTGATATGCTAAGAAAAAAACTAAACTGGGGCTAGAGTTTTATGCTCGAAAATTTAACAATTAAAAACTTCGTAATCGTTGACGAACTTAATCTAAATTTTTCTGAGGGGTTCTCCGTTTTAACAGGAGAAACTGGCGCAGGAAAGTCTATTTTAATAGATGCCCTTTCATTGGCGCTTGGACAAAGAAGTGAGAGTGGAGTGGTAAGAAAGAATTCAGATAAAGCAGATATATCCGCATCATTTAACATTAAAAATAATCATTTTGCTCAGAAATGGCTTTCTGAAAATGAATTTGATTCCGAGGAAAATGAACTTATTTTAAGGAGAGTTATTTATTTCGATGGAAAATCAAAGGCATTCATAAATGGTATTCCAGCAAATATTTCACAGGTTAAGTCTTTAGGCGAATACTTAGTCGATATTTATAGCCAGAACTCTCACCACTCTCTTTTAAAGGTTTCTACACAAAGAGAAATACTGGATAGTTTTTCTGGGCACAATGATGAAGTGGGTGAAACAAAGTTATCTTTTAAGGTTTGGCAGGAACTTTATTCTGAAAACCAGGAATTTGAGAAGAATAAAGAAAACTATATTGAGGAGTTGAGAGAGCTCCAAGACAAAAATTTGGAGTTTTTGAAGCTAGATTTTAGTTCTTTAGGCTGGGAAAAGTTACAAGAAGACCACAAGATTCTTGCTAGCGGGAATGATCTTATAGAAGGCGTTAAGCTTTGCCTCTCTCACCTGGAGTCAGATGATAGTTCATTAAATAAAACTATGAGTAAGTTGGTATCTCAATTTAAGGGTCTGGTTAGCATCGATAGTAGGCTGGAACCCAAAAAAATAATAATTGATTCATTGGAAATAGAGTTATTAGAATTAAGCAGGGAGCTCAATAATTACTTGCATTCTCTTGAGACCAATGAAGGGCTTCAAGATGAGATTGAAATAAAAATACAATCAGTATTTGATTTTTGTAGAAAATACCGTACTAAGCCAGTTGAGTTGGAAGCCCAAAGCCAAGATTGGAGCCATAGATTGGAACAATTAAATATTTTACTCAGCGAAGAAGGTACCTCTCTTGCAGTAAAAGATGCAAAAAATAAGTATGACGGATGTTCAAAGAAATTAACAATTAGTAGAGAAAATACGGCAACCTCTTTAAGTAAAATTATTACAGAAAAGCTTAATCAATTATCATTTAAAGATGCAAATTTTGTAGTAAGTTTAAAGCCGATTCAACCAAGCTTAAATGGAAACGAACAAGTTGAATTTTTAATTTCTACACATATTAATGCAGACTCAAAGCCAATTCAGAAAGTTGCTTCTGGCGGAGAGCTATCAAGAATTAGTCTGGCGATAAGGGTTGCATCTATATCTGAAGCAGATGTCCCCTCTATGATTTTTGACGAGGTAGATGTTGGAATCGGAGGAGGTGTTGCCGAGGTTGTTGGAAAATTATTACAAAATCTTGGTAATGGAAATCATAGGCAAATTTTTGTAATAACCCATCTTCCTCAAGTCGCAGCTCAATCAGCACAGCATTACAAGGTAACTAAAAAAATTATAAATAATGAGACAGTAAGCGCCATTAAATTACTTGACGAGAACCAGCGCATAGAAGAAATTGCAAGAATGCTAGGTGGGTTAAAAATAACTGAAGCTACAATTGATCACGCTAAAGAAATTTTAAGTTAATTTTATTTGTGGCACTTATTGATATTTTCTGCTCCACCTAATCGGCAGCTGCAAGGTTTTTTTGTGCAATCAGCAGAAATATATAATGAATGATCAATTATTTGAAAACCTAAATTTTCAGCAACTTGTTCTTGAAGTCTTTCAATCTCATTATTACAAAATTCTTCTACATGCCCGCATTGTAAGCAGACAATATGATCATGGTGTGTTTTTTCATTTAATTCAAAAACAGCTTTTCCACTTTCAAAATGATGGCGAACTAATATATCGGCTTGTTCAAATTGAGTAAGAACTCTGTAAATAGTAGCTAAACCTACATCTTCTCCGCTTTTAAGAATCTGCTTGTATATATCCTCAGCTGACAGGTGCTTATCTTTGCTGCGCTCAAATATATCCAAAACTTTTATTCTTGGGAGAGTTGCTTTTAATCCTGATTCTTTAAGGTTTATATGTTCTGACATCTTTTATATCTCCAAATATATTCAATAACCTTTCTATTCAAATGTTATATTATCAATGTTTACAAATAAAGTCCCAATCTATGCGATTAATTTTAATTTTTTTATTACTTAACCTAACTGCCTGCTCCTTGATTGAGACTGGTAATAAATCTCAAAAAGATTCAATTGAGGAGGAAGCTGGCTCTAGTTTCTCTATGTTACCCGTTATAAATTTGATTACTAAGATGTTACCTGAAACTTATAGACTAGAAGTCCAGCAAGGAAATGAAATTAATTCAGATATGCTAAAGAAGCTCAAACCAGATATGACGTCATCTCAGGTGAAGTTTATTTTAGGTACACCACTTATTCAAGATAGTTTTCATAAGGACAGATGGGACTATGTGTATGTAATGAGAAAAGGAGGAAAGTTAATAGAATCAAGGCATGTTGTCTTATTCTTTAAAGACGAATTGCTAAGTGATATCAAAGGAGATGTTATTGAACCTAGTAATAAGGTTGAGCCTAAAGATGATGGGTTGAATGCAAGGTTTGACTCAGAACAGCTTCCAAGAGAAGATACTATTAAAAATGATGCTGTAAAGGATATGATTACTTTTGGAGAGTCTGAAACTGGCTCTTTAAAGGTAGGGGAAGAAAATAAAGAACTTAGTCCGGTAATCAGTTCATCTGAATCAGCAGGTAACGTTGTAAGAAATGATATCGCTGACTCTTTGCCAGATGAAGATCAACCAGGGTATTTTGAATTATTAATTGAAAGTATAGGATTTTAATTATGTCAGATTCTTTAAAGGTAGTTGTTGTTGGTGCTACAGGTAAAATGGGTCAAGTAATATCTCATCAAGTATATGGTGACTCTTCACTAGAGTTATTTGCAGCAATAGATGTTGAATCATCTGGTAGAGTTGGTAAAGATGTCGGGGAGTTAATTGGGTTAAATACAGGTATAAAAATTAGCTCAGATTTTGAATCATCGCTCGAAGGAGCAGATGCAGTTATCGATTTTACAAGGCCTGAGGCTAGTCTAAAATTCATTAAGTTGTGCACGAAAAATAATGTAGCTTATGTTCTAGGAACTACTGGTTTCTCTGATCAAGAAAAAATACTAATAACTGAGCTATCAACAAAAATACCGATTTGTTTTTCTCCTAATATGAGTATCGGAGTAAATGTACTTATTTCTTTAACTGAAAAAGCAACTAAAATTTTACAGCATGATTATGATATTGAAATAATTGAATCCCATCATAAGTATAAAGTTGATGCTCCTTCAGGCACATCTTTGAGGCTAGGTGAAGCAGCAGCAAAAGTCTCTGGTAGAACTTTAAGTGAAAATGGAGTATTTCAAAGGCATGGTAACAATCTTAAGAGAAAAGAGAATGAAATTGGCTTTTCAACGATAAGGGGTGGAGATATAGTTGGCGAGCATACTGTCATGTTTGCAGGTGAAGGCGAAAGATTAGAGTTAACTCATAAAGCAAGTAGCAGATCTACTTTTTCTGAAGGCGCGGTTATTGCTGCTAAATTCTTGAGGAATAAAAAATCTGGTTTATTCGATATGTTTGACGTTTTGGGACTAAAGGACTGAAATTTGATAAAGTTTAAATTGAAGAAAATTCTTTAATGCTTTATAATAATTCTAACGGGCGGCTAGAAACCACCCGTTTGTTTTATCTAGAGACACCATAACTTCGAGGATTTTTTTTTGCATAAATTGCCTGCCATATTGGTGCTTGCAGACGGAACAAAGTTTCGAGGCTTCTCAATTGGTTCCTCCGGTTCAGCAACTGGTGAAGTTGTATTCAACACTTCAATGACTGGTTACCAAGAAATTCTAACCGATCCCTCATACTCTGAGCAACTAATAACTTTTACATACCCCCATATTGGTAATACTGGAATAAATTTGGAAGATAATGAATCCGATCAGGTCCATGCTAAAGGTATTATTATTAAAGATTTATCTCTAATTCATTCAAATTTCAGAGCAACTCTTTCCCTGTCTGATTTTTTGAAACAAAAAAATATAATTGGAATAGCAGGAATCGATACAAGAAGCCTAACAAAACATTTGAGGGAGTTTGGTAGTCAGTCTGGATGTATTCTTTCGGGGGATACAAGCGAAGAAAAAGCTTACCAAGACGCAAAAAGTTATGGGGGCTTGATTGGTTTGGATTTAGCTCAAGTTGTCACCACAAAAAGTCCCTATGTTTTTCAAGAGGGAGAGTGGTTATTAGGAGAAGGCTTTAAAAAAAATCTTAAAGCAAAATATCATGTAGTTGCGTATGACTTTGGGATTAAAAGAAATATTTTAAGAATGCTAGTTTCTAGAGGCTGCAAGGTAACTGTAATGCCTGCTAAAACTTCTTTTGAGGAAATCTTAAAACTGAAGCCTGATGGTATTTTTTTATCAAATGGTCCAGGTGATCCAGAACCTTGTAAATATGCTATTGATAATATTAAAGTTCTACTTAAAAAAAATATTCCTATTTTTGGAATTTGTTTGGGACATCAGTTGCTAGCTCTTGCAAGTGGAGCCAAAACTATCAAAATGAAATTTGGACATCATGGTGCAAATCACCCTGTATATGACCAAGAAACTGGCAAGGTTTTAATTACAAGTCAGAACCATGGTTTTGCTGTAGATATCGACTCTCTTTCAAAAAATTTAAAGATTACTCACTTATCTAATTTTGATAAAACTTTACAAGGTATTGAAAGGATAGATGTTCCTGCGTTTGGTTTTCAGGGACACCCTGAGGCAAGTCCTGGGCCATCTGATGTAGGCTATCTTTTTGATAAATTTATAAAAATGATTAATGTAAGGAAGGTTAATTGAGTAAAAGAACTGACATAAAATCAATATTAATTATCGGTGCAGGGCCAATCGTTATTGGACAGGCCTGTGAATTTGACTATTCTGGCGCTCAAGCATGTAAAGCTTTGAGGGAGGAAGGCTATCGAACTATTTTAGTAAATTCAAACCCTGCAACCATTATGACTGATCCAGATCTTGCTGATGCAACTTATATAGAACCAATACAATGGCAAGTAGTTAGTAAAATAATTGAAAAAGAAAGGCCTGACGCACTCTTACCAACAATGGGGGGGCAAACCGCATTGAACTGTGCCCTTGATTTAGATAAAAATGGTATTTTAAGTAAATTTAATGTTGAGATGATAGGGGCAAGTAAAGAGGCTATTGATAAAGCTGAAGACAGACAAAAATTTAAGGAAGCAATGAATAAAATTGGTTTAGCGTCTGCCAAGTCATTTATAGCTCACAGTCTTGAGGAGGCCTTTCAAGTTCAAGCAAATATTGGATATCCGGCAATAATTAGACCATCATTCACTATGGGTGGTAGCGGAGGTGGCATTGCTTATAATCGAGAAGAATTTATTTTAATTTGCGAAAGAGGGCTTGACGCGTCACCAACAAAAGAACTGTTGATCGAAGAGTCGTTGTTGGGTTGGAAAGAATATGAGATGGAAGTAGTTCGAGATTCAAATGATAATTGCATTATTATTTGTTCCATTGAAAATTTAGACCCGATGGGCGTTCACACTGGAGATTCTATAACAGTTGCCCCTGCTCAGACTCTAACAGATAAAGAATACCAAATAATGCGTACAGCATCGATTGATGTTTTAAGGGAAATTGGTGTTGACACAGGCGGTTCAAACGTTCAGTTTGCAGTTAATCCAGATGACGGGAGAATCGTTGTTATTGAGATGAACCCAAGAGTTTCCAGATCCTCAGCGCTGGCTTCAAAGGCAACTGGCTTTCCAATTGCTAAGATAGCAGCAAAATTAGCGGTAGGGTATTCATTGGATGAGCTAAGTAATGATATTACTGGTGGGAAAACACCCGCATCATTTGAGCCAACTATTGATTATGTGGTTACAAAAATACCTCGCTTTGCTTTTGAGAAATTTCCAAAAGCAGATTCTAAATTAACCACTCAAATGAAATCTGTTGGTGAAGTTATGGCAATTGGCAGAACCTTCCAGGAATCATTTCAAAAAGCACTCAGGGGGCTTGAGGACGGCTCTGATGGACTGAATGAAATGTCTGTTAATAAAGAAGAGATAATTAAAGAATTAAGAGAGCCTGGGCCTAAAAGAGTTTGGTTCGTAGGCGATGCCTTTAGGCAAGGATTATCAATTGATGAGGTTTTTCAGCATTCAAAGATAGACTCATGGTTTTTGACTCAAATAAAAGATTTAATTGATTTGGAAGCCTTACTTAAAAAGAAGAAAATTGACTCAATACAAAAAGATGAAATTTTTACGCTGAAGACTAAAGGGTTCTCTGACAGTCGCATTGCGTTTATTTTAAGTAGTGAAGAGAGCTTAATTAGAGGGTATAGAGATAAGCATAATATACACCCGGTTTTTAAAAGAGTTGACACCTGTGCAGCAGAATTTTCTACTAATACAGCTTATTTGTATTCTACTTATGAAGAAATATGCGAGTCTCTACCTACAGATAATAAGAAAATAATTATCTTAGGGGGTGGTCCGAATAGAATTGGTCAGGGAATTGAGTTTGATTATTGCTGCGTTCACGCAGCACTTGCTCTTAAGGATATTGGTTTTGAAGCAATAATGATAAATTGTAATCCAGAAACTGTTTCAACAGATTACGATATATCAGATCGCCTTTATTTTGACCCAGTTACATTGGAAGATGTTCTTGAGATTGTGAGAAAAGAAAATCCTTTTGGTGTAATCGTTCAATATGGGGGGCAAACCCCATTAAAAATTTCTAAGGCTCTTGAGGAGAACGGGGTTCCTATTATCGGAACCTTACCAGACGATATTGACGCAGCTGAAGACCGCGAGAGATTTCAAAAAATATTAGTTGATTTAAAGTTAAAGCAACCTCCAAATAGGATTGCAAGAACTATAGATGAAGCTGAAAAGTTAGCAGAAGAAATTGGTTTCCCTTTAGTGGTAAGACCTAGTTACGTTCTAGGGGGACGCGGCATGGAAATAGTGCATGAGAAAAAAGATTTAAATAGATATATGAGGGAAGCTGTCAAAGTTTCTCATGACTCACCCGTTTTATTAGATAAATTTTTGAATAATGCTGTTGAAGTCGACGTAGATGCTATTTCTGATGGGGAAGATGTGGTGGTCGGAGGCATAATGGAGCATATTGAGCAAGCAGGCGTTCACTCTGGAGATTCAGCTTGTTCGCTTCCTCCTTACAGCGTCTCTCTTGAGGTCCAAAAAAAATTAATAGATCAAACTAAAAAATTAGCTAGAGCTCTTAGGGTAGTGGGTTTAATGAATATTCAATTTGCAATACAGGGAAGCGATATTTATGTTCTTGAGGTAAACCCAAGAGCATCAAGAACTATTCCATTTGTTTCAAAGGCAATAGGGCTGCCATTAGCCAAGATAGGCGCTAAATGTATGGCAGGCGAAACATTGAAATCACAGCAGATAACTAAAGAAATAACTCCAAAATTTTTCTCAGTAAAAGAAGCTGTTTTTCCATTCATAAAATTTCCTGGGGTTGATACGATTTTAGGCCCAGAGATGAAGTCTACAGGGGAGGTTATGGGAACAGGCGGTTCGTTTGCCGAGGCCTTCATTAAGTCGCAACTTGGTGCGTCCATGGTTTTACCAAAATCAGGTAAAGCATTCATTAGCGTCAAGAAGGAAGATCACTTGAATGTTGTTAATATTGCTGAGTCACTTAGCAAGCTTGGATTTTCATTAGTCGCAACAAAGGGAACAGCTCAGGTTCTTTCTGAGAGCGGATTAAAAGTTCACGCTGTAAATAAAGTTGCTGAAGGAAGGCCCCACATAGTTGATATGATTAAAAATGATGAAATTGACTTTATAGTTAATATAACCGAAGATAAACGAGCAATTGAAGACTCTTATGAGATAAGAAGAAATGCCCTTCAGAATAAAATAACTTATTACACTACTCTTGCTGGCGCAAAAGCAGCATGTATTGGTATGAACTACGTTGACGAACTGCATGTGAACTCTTTGCAAGACTTGCATAATATAAAGTCTTAAAATAAACTCAATTAAATAAACAATAAATTAAAATCAAATTTTTTTAGTTAGGATCTAATAATGAATCAAATACCAATGACGAGAATGGGCGCTGACGCCTTAAAAAAAGAGTTGAAGGTTTTAAAGAGCGAAGATAGGCCTAATGTAATAAAAGATATTGCGGAGGCAAGGGCTCAGGGTGATTTATCTGAAAATGCTGAGTACGATGCCGCCAAAGAAAAACAAGGCTTTATTGAAGGAAGAATAGCTGAGGTAGAAGGTAAGCTTTCTAATTGTGTTGTGATAGATCCAACTTCATTAAATGCTGGTGGGAAATGTGTTTTTGGTTCTACTGTTGAGATACTAGATCTGGAAACAGATTTACGGTCAACTTATCAAATTGTTGGAGATGATGAGTCTAATATTAAAAGTAAAAAAATTTCAATTAACTCACCATTAGCTAAATCATTAATCGGAAAGCAAAAAGAGGATGATGTCGAATTCGAAACCCCTGGTGGCCGAAAGAATTTTGAAATATTAAGTGTTAAATATATATAAAG
>Ga0209816_1001067_pt1 | contig 20670 bp, 20 predicted proteins | sample CoawatmetaG01DNA_FD_187509 | JGI IMG/M metagenome (GOLD analysis project Ga0209816, IMG submission 187509) | Marine microbial communities from the West Antarctic Peninsula - Coastal water metaG017-DNA (SPAdes) (version 2) | ecosystem: Environmental > Aquatic > Marine > Coastal ...
TGGCAATATAGCCGCGAAGGTAAAAAAGCTCTTCTTTGTTGACTGAGGTTACTAGTGCGGATTGTGTTGTAAATGTTTGAGCAGTGAGTGTGTTTTTGTCTATGCCGATGGCTCTTGCTAAACTTGCTTGCTCATCCAGGAAGGCTAGTCTAAATTGTGTTTTTAGTTTCTCGTTGTTGAGGACTATGCTGGTGGCTGTGTCAATATCTTCTAGTTCTCTTGTAATACCTCTAGAGTAAGCAGCCAAGTGTTTGTCCATCATGTTCTGAACTTGGCGGTTGACGTTGTCGTTCGCAATTGACATGGCGTCAGTTACTACTTTAATGGCCAGTTCAGGTCGCTGCGTTGTTAACGCTATGGTCCATTTAGTCTGTTGTTCTTTGTCTTTTTTATTGCTTTGCTTTGACACAGTGAATTTACGAGCCGCACTACTAATTCTCAACGAAAACTCTAACTCCGACTCGGTTGCAAGCTTTTCGAGGTAACTGCTTTCCTTTATAGAGGCCTCTAGAGCTTCGTATGTCAGAATGTCTTCGATAAATAGTGTTTCAAGCTGTTTATTGTTAATACCAATAAGTTCTGACTCATTGAGTGGTAGATACACTTCTGCATCGACAGAAGAAAGAGGTGATATCTCAAGTGCGCCTGTATAGGTTTTTGGTGTTATTGTCAGGTATATTACGGCCGCCATAACTGCGACGATAGTAGTGCTGATGACTACCCACTTCCCATTCCATAACGAACGAATTAAATCAGCAAGGTCAATTTCATCATTATCTGGTTGAGACTGTTCTGTATTCATGGTGTTGGCCCTATTTCCTTATTGGGATTTTCTGGTTGGTGATTCTACTGGTTAACTAGGCTTAACGAAAGTAAATATTTAACACTTAGCGGCTATATTGCCTTCACGGGTTTGAGTGCGGCTCATCGTGACCAGTGAGTTTACTTAATAAATGTCAACAACGGCCTCATGAACGCCTTACAAGGCCATGTCCGATATGCTCCTATAATAATTAATTGACACAATGACTTAACCAAAAAAGGTGTGACCGCACACTTTGATAAAGAGTCATCCACACTCAGTGGTGAAAATAGCCCAATTTGATACTGACTAATCCTCTTATGTTTATCACAGATACCTCACGTTAAGGCTAAAAAAGAGTAGCAAGTAACATGGTTACGCCACTCAATTTTTCACTAGCGCGGCTACAACTACCTGACTCCCAACTAAAGCTCAGAACACACCCGCAAGCCATCTAATATGGCTTCTTCAGCAGTTCTTGGTGCCAGGCAGTCGCCAATTGGATAGATTGGAGCAATGCCTTTTAACTCGTCTATAAGGCCATCCACCCGTTGATGACCGAGGCTAAGTGCCAAGGTATCGATCTGCTCAAATGTCATGGCTTCATCGGTTATACTATGCTGCATATAAACAGTATCGTCATCGCAGCCAAAGAGTCTGGCGTAAGGCACTGTTTTCACACCGAGGCTATGCAGACGCCCTACAACGGAGTCCCTGACATAGGATTGTAACATTTCACCTGCACACAGGCCGTTAACTGCCAAAGTAACATTGCAGCCTTGAAGGGCTAGCTTTTCTGCTAAACCCATGCCAATCCAGTCTGAACGCCAGTCTGCAATCACAACGTTTTTACCAACTTTTGCGTCGCCCTGTAATATTTGCCATGCATCCAATACATCTAACGAGCCATTGCGTTCAAACTGGGGCCAATACGGTTTGGCGCCAGTGGCTAAGACGATTGCATCGGGTGCTTCACGCTGTGCCAAGGCTTTATCAGCTGGCGCATTAAGATGGATGTCTATATTGAGGCCACGCAGTTCTTGTTCTAAGTTAGTCACTAAGCCGCCAAACTCAGCTCTTGCGGGAATAAGCTGGGCTAATAGTACTTGTCCCCCTAAGCGAGGGCTGGACTCAAATAGGCTCACTTTATGGCCTCTCTGTGCGGCAGTTAGGGCGGCTTTCATTCCTGCTGGCCCACCGCCTATTACCATCACCCGCTTTGATATAGACGCCAAAAGTTGCTTGCCATACTGCAGTTCCCGGCCCGTCTCTGGGTATTGGATACAGGAAATGGCCACACCCTTATGGAAATGACCGATACAAGCCTGGTTGCAGCCGATACAGGCCCGGATAGTGTCAAGCTTTCCCTGTTCGGCTTTAGCTGGCATATCGGGGTCACAAATGAGTGCGCGGGTCATGCCACACATATCAGCCTGCCCAGAGGCGATTATTTGCTCGGCCACCTGGGGTTGATTAATGCGGCCCGCAACCATGACAGGAATACTCAGCTTTTGTTTGAAACGAATGGATGCAGGTGCAAGGTATGCATGTTTTAGGGTCATTGGTGGTGCGATGTGGATAGCGCCAGCTAGGGTATTGGAAGTGCCAGTAGTGATGCTTATATAGTCCAGCTGATGTTCCAGTGCTAACGCGGCTTGCAGTGCTTCTTCGCTTTGTATACCGCTAGGGTCTCTTTCGCTTTCTGATAAGCGCAGGCCAATAATAAAATCATCACCAGTTTTGTGCCGCACTGCCTGAAATACTTCGCTCAAAAAAAGTAGCTTGTTTTGGCCATATTTATCTTCTCGCAGGTTAACTCGAGGACTAAGAAACTGGGCAGGCAAGTAGCCATGGCTGGCGACAATTTCGACCCCATCTAAGCCTGCTCTTTGCATGCGGCCTGCGGCATTAGCATAACCTTTCACTACCTCATCAATGAGTTCTAAACTCATGGCTCGAGGCATTTGATGAAAACGCTCAGAAGGCACAGCGGATGCTGAATAGGCTACGGGCTGGATACCTTCAGCAGTTTCCATGATTTCACGGCCAGGGTGGAATAACTGACCAAAAATATGCGTGTCGTAGCTGTGGCACATGTCTGCTAAACGCTGATAACCTGCAATGCACTTATCATCAGTTGCCATTAATAGATGAGAGGTATAGCGAGCAGTTTCGTGTACTCCCGAAACTTGCAGTACAATTAAACCACAGCCACCGCGGGCCCTCGCCTCGTGGTATGCAACGAGCTCATCATTGACGAGGTCATTGGTAGGTAAACAGGTGTCATGGCCTGTGGACATAATACGATTCTTTAGGCGTTTCCCTCGGATGGTTATGGGGGAGAACACGTGTGGGTGTGCAAAGTGTCTCATGGGTGTTACTTAACAGTGCCGGTAATGTTATCAATGATCTGCTGCATGGTATGGCTGTTGTTGTAGTCCAGCGAAATAGCATGCAGCTTGCCACCCGTATTATTTTCTTCACGCAACACTAAACTAGGAAAGCCTTGTGCTGACAGACTTCGAGCTAGTTGAAGTTGTTCTTGCAGTTGTTCCTCTACGTTTTGGCTTGCCATGTCGCGTTTAAATTGTTCGGGTTGCAAGCCTATGCTTGTTGCAACGTCTGTTAGGGCGTCTATGTTGGAGGGGTTTTTAGCGTTTAAATAGTAGGCTTGCTGTATGCCCAGAATCATTGCTTGTTCTAATGTGGAATCTTGTATTTTAGCGGCTAAAACCGCCCGACAAGACGGGTAAGTGGAACGTCGCGGTTGGGTAGTACTGGCATGGCGCCAAAAATCATAATTAAATTCGGTGCCAGGTATTTGTTGTTGGATGCGTTGCCACGTAGCTTCTAAGGCGTGTTGCATGCCTGCGGCCATGGGCTGGTTTGAATCTGCCGCCAAACCACCCACAACATAAACAATGTTTACGGTACTACCAAGCTGTGCTTGGAGTTGCTGCCATACGGGTTTGAAACCCCAACACCAGCTGCACATGGGGTCGTGTATGTAGAATAACGTTGCATTAGATGAATTCACTCAATGGCCTTAAGGTTTTGGGACAGTACTACAAATATAACTGCGTAACTGCCCCATGACAATATTCTTATAATAGTGTTGTAACTGACACATAGGGTATAGGTTTAATAAAATTAATTATTGGTTTCATAAAAATAACTGTAAGGCCTATGCCACATTAAGCCTTAATTGCGGTTGTTTACTGAGGTGGACCAAAGTAGACTTGATGCGGCATATAAGTATCTATGTGCGGCAGAGGCGTTTTCTGCAGGGCTGAAGCCTTGTGATTATTGATTTGTTTTGTTATTTTTCATTACCGCTTAAAGATAAATCCTCACTAATTATAATAACGGAGTTTTAAATGAACAAGTTTGTTAAAGGTATCGCCGTTGCTGGTTTAGCAACCGCCATGTCCCAAGGCGCGATAGCCGCCTGTGGCGACGTAACTATTGCAGAAATGAACTGGGCATCTGCCGAGTTTATGGCTAACGTAGACAAAATCATCCTTGAAGAAGGTTATGGCTGCAGCGTGGAATTGGTTCCCGGTGCAACTCTGACTACCTTCGCTTCTATGGACACCAAAGGAGTGCCTGACATTGCTCCTGAATTATGGACTCAATCGGTCGATGTTCCGTTGAAAGCTGCCATTGCAGCTGGTAGCTTACATTCGATGAATCCTATGCCAATTCTAGGCGCTGGTGAAGGTTGGGTTGTACCTAGCTACACGCTAAAGAATCACCCAGAACTAAAAACTGTGCTGGATGTCATCGAGCGTCCTGATCTTTTCCCATACAATGAAGATCCTTCTAAAGGTGCGTTCGTGGGTTGTCCTGCAGGTTGGGGTTGTCAGCAAATTAATAATAACTTATTCACAGCCTTCGATATGGAAGCTAAAGGATGGGTATTAGTTGATCCAGGTTCTGCTGCAGGTCTTGATGGTGCCATGGCTAAGGCTGCACAACGTGGCGACGACTACTTTGGTTACTACTGGTCTCCAACAGCGATGATGGGCAAGTGGGATATGGTTACGCTTGATTTTGGTGTGCCATTTCAAGGAATGGAAGATTGGCTTAGCTGTACTACCCAAGCTGAGTGTGCTGATCCACAGCCAACTTCTTGGAGTGTCTCTGAAATCAACACTATTGTTACTGATTCATTCATGAAGAACAATGATCCTAAAGCTGCTGCTTACCTTGTGGCACGGGAATACCCTGCAGCCGCCATGGGCGCAATGCTAGTGTATATGGCTGATGAGCAAGCTGGTGGTGAAGATGCAGCGATTGAATTTCTTATGAACCATGAAGATGTTTGGACTCAATGGGTTGGTGTACAAGCCGCTAACTTAATCAAAAAATCTTTAAACTAACCTAAGGGTTATTCAAAAAGCCTGCTAACCCTGTTAGCAGGCTTTTTTTTAATGTTTTAACTGAGCAGGATTAATTGTGGAATTATTTGATGACTTTCCTTCAATGGGGAGAACAGACTTAAGAGATCTAAAAAAAGGTATTGATTTTGCCTTTAGAGATTTTTCTCGAGATAATGGCGAGGCGATTGAGCATTTCTTTGATCCACTATTGTTTTTTATGGTGTGGTTTGAAAAACTACTAATGGCCACACCTTGGCCGATTATGATTTTAATATTTGCTGTCTTAGCTTGGCTTGGCGCACGTAGTATTGGCATCGTCATTGGCACCATCGTATCGTTTTTGGCGATCGGTTATTTTGGTATGTGGGAAGATACCATGGCCACAGTGGCGATTATTTCTGTGGCGACCTTCTTGTGCATTGGCCTCGGCATACCACTGGGTATACTGATGTCACGCTCGAATCGCTTGCAGGCAGGGGTCACCCCTGTGCTGGATATAATGCAAACTATTCCTAGTTTCGTGTACTTGATCCCGGTGGTGATGTTACTGGGCATTGGTAAGGTGCCCGGCCTTATTGCTGTGTGCATTTATGCACTGCCTCCTATCGTGCGCTTAACTAACTTGGGCATTCGGTTAGTCGACAAAGAAGTGCTTGAAGCTGCTGAAGCCTTTGGCTCTAGTTACAGGCAGAAGTTATTTGACGTGCAGATACCTTTAGCGTTACCCAATATTTTTGCGGGTGTAAACCAAACCATCATGATGGCCTTGGCCATGGTTGTTATCGCCTCTATGATTGGTGTTAAAGGCCTGGGTGTGCCCGTATTACGTGCCGTTTCAAACCAGTATCTTGCACTAGGCTTGATGAACGGCTTAGCTATTGTAGCTTTGGCGGTAATATTTGACCGAGTTTCTCAACAGTACGGTAAACGGCTGCAAAAGCACCGTCAAGGAGGCCATGGTGTCTGATATTAAAGTTTCTATTAAGAATCTATATAAGATTTTTGGCTCTAACGGTAAAGATATGGTGCAAAAGGTTGAAGAGGGTGCCACTAAGTCATCACTTCAAGCTGAGCATAAACATGTTTTAGGCTTAAATAATGTCAATATAGACATTCCTGCCCGCCGCATTCAGGTGATTATGGGATTGTCTGGTTCTGGTAAATCTACCTTAATTCGCCATTTGAACCGTTTGATTGAGCCTACCTCTGGCGAGATAATGGTTGACGGTGAAGATGTTTTGGCAATGTCTGACGTTGAGTTGCGCAATTTTCGTCGTAACAAAATGTCCATGGTATTCCAAAAGTTTGCATTGTTGCCTCACCGCACAGTCATCGACAACGTTGGTTATGGCCTAAAGATTAAAGGCACTGATAAAGCAGAAATTAATGAACGTTCGCAAAAGTGGATTGATCGTGTAGGTTTGTCGGGTTTTGAAAACAACTACCCAGCACAATTGTCTGGTGGTATGCAGCAGCGGGTAGGTTTGGCTCGTGCCTTGGCTACAGACGCTGAGATCCTTCTCATGGATGAAGCCTTCTCGGCTTTGGATCCATTGATTCGTAATGACATGCAAGATATCTTGTTAGATTTGCAGGAAGAGCTACACAAAACCATTATATTCATTACCCACGATTTGGATGAAGCGCTCAATATTGGTGACAATATTGTTATCCTGCGTGACGGCGCTGTCATTCAGCAAGGTTCACCACAAGAAATTGTGTTAGATCCTGCAGATGATTATGTGCGTGACTTCATTAAAGACATCAACCGTGCCCGTGTATTAGACGTGAGCTCGGTAATGAAGACCGGTTCTGATGGCTCCGGTCTGGAATTGGCTTCTGATGTTATATTAGAGCTGGCCATGCCAGCAATGATTAAAGCTGATGTTACTAGTGCTAATGTGATGCATGATGGTGAAGTAATTGGGGTGGTAACCCTAGCTGATATGATTGGCGGTATCGCCCGTCCAGAAAGCCATGAGGGAGAGCAAGTAACCTACCGTTGAGGGTGTTCTTGTGCTAATAAAAGGGTAGCTTGGGCTACCCTTTTTGCGTTGTGCATCAAAGCTAACCTAGCTGGTCAATTTGTTCTTGGTTGTAGCCTAGTAAATCGCGGTATACCACTTCGTTAGCAGAGCCCATGGGAAGGCCTGGAAAACGCAGCTTAGACTTCTTATTAGTGGTTGAGTTGTTTCCCATACGAAAAGGTACGTCAGGCATTTTAAGTTCTACCCCAGACGCTGGGTCTATCACCCTAATAATACTGCCACGAGCCTCAAAGTGGGGATCTTCATCAATTTCCTTCATTGACAAAATAGGGCCCGCTGTAATGCCTTCTTGGCGAAACAGCGCCAGAGCTTCCTGGTTAGTTTTGCCCAACATCCAAGCCTTAATAATTTGATTAAGCGCAATGCGGCTGTCGGCCTGAATGCGGTCATTATTAGTTTTAAAACGTGGATCACGAATCAGCTGGGGCTGCCCCATGACTTCTGCCAAACGTTCCCATGTTTTTTGGTTGGAGCACGACATGGCTACCCATAAACCGTCACTGGTTTGGTAATTGTTGCGAGGGGCTGCAGCTCGCAGTTCGTTACCAATTGGCTTGGGCACTTCGCCGGTGAGCTGGTAACCAATAAATTCACCGCCTAAGTAACCAAACAAGGGCTCGTATAAAGAAATGTCTACAATTTGGCCACCACTTTCTCCACGCTTGCTTTGATGCAATGCTAGGCTTACGGCATAGGCCAAGTGGATGCCTGTAGTGAGGTCTGCTAGGGCAATGGGTGGGCTGGTAGGGCCAGTATCTTCATAGCCATTGAGGTATGAAAAACCGCTATAAGCTTCGGCTAGGGTACCAAAACCCGGTTGGTGAGCGTGGGGCCCTGTCATGCCATAACCAGAGACTTTGCCAATAACAAGGCCAGGGTTAAGCTCTAGCAATGCCTCATGGCTTAAGCCGAGGCGATCCATAACGCCTAAACGCATATTCTCTACGAGTACGTCAGCAGATTGAATAAGCTCCAGAAACGCTTGTTTGCCTGGCTCAGACTTAAGGTTTAGGGTGATGGGTAGTTTATTCCTGCCAATATAAGCATGATAAGGCTCAATACCAGTTGCTGCATGAGTTCCCCAGCCTCGCAAGGCATCTGGTATATTGGGGTTTTCTACTTTAATGATTTCTGCCCCAGCGTCACCTAACAACGCTGCGCAATAGGGTGCAGCGATCACACTGGACAAATCGATCACACGCTTACCTTCTAACGGCAAGCCTTTAAAGCAGGATTTTTGGCGTTGTTGGGTGATGTATTCGTTTAGATTAGGCTGTGTTTCTGCGCTCATAGTGGGGGTCCATTTAAGGTTATGAGCCCAATTTGCATCATCACATGCCGCCAGTCAATGCTATAAACACAATGAGTGATGTTTAACTAAAAACGCTTTTTTTGTTTCCTATAAGCTATCAAAGGAAACATAAAAAAAGGCATTAAAAACTATACATATCATATAGTTATATTTTTATTAAAGATATTGACCTAGCCTAATCAAGCCTAGTTTCTAATGCGATATTTATGCCATAAAAGTGCAAAAAATCACAAAAAAATGGCCAATAGGAAATATTAAGACTAAAGCACTTAAAAAATATCCCATAGGCTTTCAATGCTGTTGGTGAACCTATTTTTTGCTTTTGGCCACTGGCATGGTTGCAAAATCTTTAACGTCTGAGTTAATAGGCGTAGAAGGTAGTCGGCTACTGGCCCACACATTACATTGTGGTTGAAACCACTTAGCATCGTCTATGGTGCCTACTTTAATATGTATACGATCAGGTCTGTTGCTATTGGTGCCAAACAGTTGGCTGCCACAATTAGCGCAAAAATGTTTGGTCATTTTAGTGCCAGAATCAGCGTTGTGGCTAAACGTTTGAGTTTCGCCTTGCCAATTTAAGCTTTCAATGGGAACAAAAGCCAAGGCAGCAAATGCAGAACCGCCATTTTTACGACAATCTTGGCAATGGCAGTGGGCTTGGAACAGCAGAGCAGCTTCGGCTTGGTAACTTATTTGGCCGCATAAGCAACTGCCGGTGATTGTTTGTGTATCGGGCATAGAGGTTGCCTCCTTTTCATTGGTATAATATCGGCAGATTCCGTTATTTAAGTGTTTTAAAGCTGTGACATGAAATTTATTGTTAAACTCTTCCCTGAAATTACGATTAAAAGCCGTCCTGTAAGATCGCGTTTTATTCAGCGGCTACAGTCTAACTTAAGGGTTATCCTGCAACGTATTGAGCCAAATATCAAGGTGTATGGTTTATGGGACCGTGTGGACATTAACTGCCCACCACAAGCAGATGCAGTATATGAAGAAATAATCACAGCCTTAGGTGATACCCCAGGCATCGCTAATAGTATTGAAGTACAAGAATACCCCTTAAAAGACTTTGAGCAGGTGCTTGGCATTGTTAAAAGTGTTTGGGGCCAGCGCCTTATAGGTAAGACTTTTGTTGTGCGGGTTAAACGCTCTGGGGAACATGGTTTTACCTCTGGAGAAATGGAGCGGTACCTTGGTGCTGGTCTGTTGCAGCATACGCAAGCCCTTAGAGTAGATCTTCATACGCCAGAAGTGACGATTAATTTAGAAGTGAAAGGTGACGCAGTATTTGTTATAGAGCGCCGTATTAGCGGCATTGGTGGTTACCCCCAAGGTAGCCAAGAAGCCGTAGTGTCACTTATTTCTGGTGGGTTTGATTCTATTGTCTCTAGTTACCTCACCATGAAGCGTGGGGCAAAAACTCATTTTGTGTTTTTTAACCTAGGTGGGCTAGCTCATGAGGCTGGTGTAAAACAGGTTTCCCACTACCTATGGAAAAAATTTGGGTCTGCTTCGCGGGTTAAGTTTATATCGGTACCGTTTGAAGAAGTGGTTGGTGAAATATTACAAAATGTTGACCATTCTCACATGGGTTTAGTGCTAAAACGGATGATGCTGCGGGCTGCAGATCGAGTGTCGGGTAAACTAAAAGCGGAAGCCATGATTACTGGTGAAAGCATGGCTCAGGTTTCAAGCCAAACACTAACCAACCTAGGGGTTATTGATAAAGTCACTGATCGCTTAGTGTTGCGCCCATTAATCACTTATGACAAACAAGACATTATTAACATAGCCACTAAAATCGGTGCGTATGAGTTTGCTGCGTCTATGCCAGAATATTGCGCTGTTATCTCTAATCGACCTACGGTAAGAGCAAAGCTGAAACGGGTAGAAAAAGAAGAACAAAACTTTAACTTTAATGTGCTTGAAGAGGCCTTAGAGAATGCTCGTGTTACTAGTATAGACAGGGTGTTAGAAGATATTAAACAATTAGGGCAGTTTTTGCCCAAACAACAATTACTGGCTAACGATGTGGTAGTAGATGTGCGCCCCAATTTGGAGCAGCAGAAAAAACCCCTGAATCTTCCTGGTATAGACATTATCACCGTGCCTTTTTTTAAAATTAACAAACAGTTTGCTACTTTTGACCAAGGTCGAAATTATCTTCTGTATTGTGAAAAAGGTGTGGTAAGCCAGTTACATGCGCTTCTCATTCAAGATCAAGGTTTTAAAAATGTGGGCGTTTACCGACCCCAAAGTTAGTTTGTTGCTTAAAGTAAGCAAAATAAGTCGTGCTGTTGAATTTGTTTGACGTTTTTAGGGGTGATACTAAAATCATTGGTTTTTATACTGGGTATTCTTGCGACTTTGGTCACACTTGGGTAAATTGTGTGATTGAAATGATTCGTAGCCTCACCAAGGCTGCAAAAATAAGCCGCCACAAGCGGCAAAAATAACCGGAGCTGCTACCGTGCCAACATCCGAACTAATGCTCGAAGGCCTCACCTTAATGGTGTTTGGCATGGGCTTTGTGTTTACTTTTCTTACCTTATTGGTGTTTTCCACCAAAATGATGTCCGCTACTGTGTTGCGGTTTTTACCTGTTGAAGAAGTGCTAGTGCAGCCACCTTTGACCATGGTTTCACCTTCGCAACAAATTGCCAATGATCCCCAACTGATGGCGGTGTTAAGCGCAGCGGTTCACCGTTATCGTCAAGATCATTGATAACAGCGGCATCCCCAATTTTCCATATTCGATTATTAGCACAGGCGTAAACACATGACCGCTGTTAAACAACCTTTAGGTATTACCGATGTCGTCCTACGTGACGGCCATCAGTCTCTATTTGCCACGCGCATGCGTTTGGCTGATATGCTCCCCATTGCTGACAAGCTAGACCAAATAGGCTATTGGTCTGTTGAAACATGGGGGGGAGCCACGTTCGACTCATGTATTCGTTATTTGGGCGAAGACCCTTGGGAGCGTATTCGTGCCCTTAAGGCCGCCATGCCTAGAACGCCGCAACAGATGTTGTTTCGTGCGCAAAATATACTTGGCTATCGCCACTATGCTGATGACGTAGTCCGTAAATTTGTAGAGCGTGCTGCCATTAATGGGGTTGATGTGTTCCGGGTGTTTGACGCCATGAACGATGCTCGCAACTTATCCACTGCCATTACTGCGGTAAAACAAACAGGTAAGCATGCCCAGGGCACCATTTCCTATACTTTAAGCCCATTACATAATATCGATTATTGGGTTGATTTAGCCAAAAAGATTGAAGACCAAGGCGCCGATTCCATCTGTATTAAAGACATGGCTGGCTTATTGAACCCCTATACGGCGTTTGAACTAGTGACCCGCCTTAAAGCCGAAACTAACATGCCTGTGCATATGCAGTGCCATGCCACTACTGGCTTGTCTACCGCGGCTATCTTGAAGGCTGCAGAAGCAGGTATTGATAACGTTGACACCTCCATTTCTTCGATGTCGATGACTTATGGCCACTCACCTACAGAATCTGTAGTGTCTATTTTTGAAGGCAGTGACCGTGATACTGGGCTAGACATTAATGCCCTAGAAGAAGTAGCGGCATACTTTCGCGAAGTACGTAAAAAATATGCCAAATGGGAAGGTTCCCTTAGGGGTGTAGACTCTCGCATTTTAGTAGCTCAAGTGCCAGGTGGCATGCTTACCAATATGGAAAGCCAGCTTAAAGAACAAGGCGCTGCAGATAAGCTTGATGAAGTGTTAGCAGAAATCCCACGGGTACGTGAAGACCTAGGCTTTATTCCTTTAGTCACGCCAACCTCACAGATTGTAGGTACTCAGGCGGTACTTAACGTACTAACGGGTGAACGATACAAAACTATTACCAAAGAAACTGCAGGTGTATTAAAAGGTGAATATGGTGCTGCTATGGCGCCTTTTAATGAGGCACTTCAAACGCGTGTGCTTGATGGTGCGCAAGCCATTACATGCCGCCCTGCAGACCTCATTGAAGACGAATTAGACAAGCTCACTGCAGAATTACGTGGCCTGGCCAAAGAAAAGAACATTAAGCTGGCTCCAGGAGACCGGGAAATAGATGACGTATTAACCTACGCCTTATTCCCTCAAGTGGGGCTTAAATTCTTACAAAATCGTGACAACCCAGACGCCTTTGAACCCGTGCCTACATTAGAATCTGCTGTTGCGGCCACAGTGCCTAAAGCTGCTGTTGGGGGCTCAACTATTTATACTATTGGCGTTAATGGCCAAAGCTACGTAGTGGAAGTAGAAGAGGGTGGTGATATTTCTGCCGTTGGTGTGGCTCAAGTTGCTATTACAGCCGCCCCGGCTTCTGCGGCTGCGCCAGTGACAGGTGGCGAGCCCATTACTGCGCCCCTAGCGGGCAATATTTGGAAGGTTCATGCAGTACCTGGGCAAGCCGTGCAAGAAGGTGATGTGTTATTTATCTTAGAAGCTATGAAAATGGAAACTGAGATTCGCACCAGCAAGGCAGGTGTGGTGGGTTCTGTAACGGCTAAAGAAGGCGACTCTGTATCTGTTGGTGATACCTTGTTAACCTTAGTTTAGGCGGAATATTCATGGATAAGTTATTACAAATCTGGCACAGCTCGGGTGTCTACCAAGTGCAGCCAGGGCAAGTGGTAATGATGGCGGTGGGGCTATTACTCCTGTACTTAGCCATTAAGCGCAACTTTGAACCCTTGCTACTGATACCTATTGGTTTTGGTGGCATATTAGCCAACATCCCTGGAGCTGGCTTAGCCGAGTCTGGTGGCATTCTTTATATGTTCTATACAGTGGGTATAGAAACGGGGGCCTTCCCACTAATCATCTTCATGGGTGTGGGTGCCATGACCGATTTTGGTCCTTTACTGGCTAACCCTAAAACGCTCTTTTTGGGTGCGGCAGCGCAGTTTGGTATCTTTGTAACCCTCATTGGTGCGGTAGGTTTAACGACTTTAGGGGTAATGGACTTTACCCTTGCCGATGCGGCTGCAATAGGTATTATTGGTGGTGCAGACGGCCCCACATCTATCTATGTAGCCAGTAAATTGGCGCCAGATTTATTGGGCGCTATCGCAGTGGCATCCTATTCCTATATGGCTCTGGTGCCTTTAATTCAGCCGCCTATTATGCGTGCGTTAACTACGGAAAAAGAACGCCAGATAAAAATGGTGCAGCTACGCCCTGTAGGTAAAGTAGAGAAGATTGTATTCCCACTACTATTGTTGCTTTTGGTAGCCTTTATGCTGCCAGACGCTGCACCATTATTGGGTATGTTCTGCTTTGGTAACCTCATGCGCGAGTCTGGTGTCGTGGATCGATTGTCAGATACCACTCAAAATGCCTTAATTAACGTAGTGACTATTTTCTTAGGCTTAGCAGTGGGCTCTAAACTGTCGGCAGATAAATTCTTAGACTTAACCACTTTAGGCATTCTTTGCCTTGGTATGGTGGCGTTTGCAATTGGTACCGCCTCTGGTGTGTTGATGGCAAAACTGATGAACAAATTGACCGGTGGTGGCATTAATCCCCTGATTGGCTCAGCGGGTGTTTCCGCAGTGCCAATGGCAGCTCGGGTGTCTAACAAGGTTGGTTTAGAAGCCAATAACCAAAACTTTTTGTTAATGCATGCCATGGGCCCCAACGTGGCAGGCGTTATTGGCTCGGCTGTCGCGGCTGGTATTATGATTAACTACGTTGGTGGTGGATAACGCCTATGGCGCGCAAGGGAAGCAACAGAAACCAAAATGGCAGAAAGCCCTGTGCTTTTTGTCAGACTATGCGCTGGGTTTTGGTTTTTACCGTTATCGTAGTGATGCTCTTGGCTTATGGCAATAAGCTTTGGTGGTTAGCAGGGATACAATTCAGCACTTTGTTTGGTTATTTAGTTTTGCTGTTCTTTTTTTTAGTGCTAGGTTACCGAGTATGGGATGAATATGGCAGGCCTAAGAAATCTCTTTTAGAGCAAGAAGAAAAGCGTATAAAACGCGAGCGGCAAGAGAAACTATTTGATGAGATAGATGCTTTAGAAGCCCAGAGTGCTCAAGCAGAGGATACTCAGGTGAGGCACACAGAGCCAACACAAGTAGAGGCGAAACTGAACCAACAACCTGAGCAAGGCAACAGTAATGAAACCTCTGAGCCCGATGAGAATCAGCAGCCTAAAAAATCAACATTAAGTGTGGTATCTGAACAATTAGATTTGTTAGGCTTTTCAACAAAACAGAAATAATTTTCGAATGAACACAAACAAAAAACCACCTAATTGTATGCAATGTAAGCACTTCTATATCACTTGGGAAGCCAAATTTCCAAGAGGGTGTCGCTTGTTTGCTATTAAATCTCGTCAGTTGCCTATGATAGAAGTGATGCGTATCGATGGCCATGCCTGCAGGGGCTATGAGCCAAAAGCTGTCAAAAAAGCCTAAAATGCCTTTTGCAACATGCCATAATAAGTGGGCGCTAGTCCCTTACCGCCAAAAACTGTAACCCGTCCGTGTTTAATTTTTTGTTCACACACTACTCACCCCCAAAGGTTTGGCGTGTATTGCAACGATACTAAGTAAGGCTAAAAATTAACTGCACAATTATTATAAAAAAGTATTAATTTCAAACTCTTATCTTATCTTTACCTCCAAAGTCTATCCGCCGATTAAGAGGTAACTTAAATGGCATTACGCACTATATTGATAACAGCAATATTAATACTAAACATTTATTATATTTGGTCGATAAGACTGCACAGAGATCAATTGTTAATACGGACTAATTAGAGAAGGTTTCAATGGATTTTGCAACAATTATTGGATTTATAGCGTCTTTTACCATTGTTTCGATTGGTATTCTTATCGGTGGGCCCGCAAGTTTGTTTATCAATACTGCGTCCATTTTTATTGTAGTTGCAGGGTCTTTGGCCGTTGTATTATCACGCTCTTCTTTGGCAGAATTTATCGGCGCAGGCGCTCTAGCGGGTAAGGCGTTTACAAATAAGGTGGACAAGCCAGAAGAACTTATTGAGAAGGTAGTTGAGATCGCAACTATTGCCCGTAAAGATGGCATGATTGCTCTGGAAAGTCTGGAAATTGACAATGAATTTATTGCTAAAGGCGTAGGGATGTTAGTGGATGGCGAAACTGGTTCTAGTATTAAAGCAGGACTGGGCATAGATACTTCAATGATGATTCGCAGAGGTAAATCTGGCGCTGCTTTATTTGAAGCGTGGGCAGATTTTGCCCCTGCTATGGGTATGATTGGTACGCTGGTAGGTTTGGTACAGATGCTGGCCAACATGTCTGATCCAAAAACGATTGGGCCAGCCATGGCTGTAGCTTTGCTAACGACGCTTTATGGTGCGGTTATTGCTAATATGATTGCCATGCCGATTATGCAAAAACTGCAACAACGTTTGGAGGCAGAAACGCTTAACAATGACATGGTTATTTCGGCACTCCTGTTTATCTCCCAAGGGGGTAACCCTCGACTTTTGGAAGCGATGTTGTTAGGTTACTTGGCACCCAAAGCGCGTGCAAAATTAAAGGCTGCTACTAGTTAATGGGTTGTCTAAGGAGAAGAACATATGGTTGAAGACGACTCACAAGAGCAAGAGGACGAAGAAGAATGCCCTGTGTGCAAAAAAGGCGCCCCCATGTGGATGTCAACTTTTGCAGACATGGCTACTTTATTAATGGCGTTTTTTGTACTAATTTTATCCTTCTCAGAAATCAAGTCACTCAAGTATAAACAAATAGCAGGCTCTATGAAAAATGCCTTTGGTGTGCAAAGAGAAGCAGCAGCGCCTCAGCCTCCAAAGGGTACTAGCTTATTATCTCAAACATTTAGCCCTACAGTGTCTCAGATTTCTATACTAGATCAGGTGAAGCAAGAGACCACCAATAATGTGCAAAAAGATTTAATTTTAAGAACCGAGAAGAAAAAGCATGACTTTGACATTGATGCCGAAAAACAAAAGGCAGATATTATCTTAGCAGAAGAAATTGCCAATGGCAGGGTTGAGGTGATTGTTCAAGATGACTTACTTGTTGTTGAGCTGAAAGGCCGTGGTAGCGTTGGTGAAGCGGAAAGTGACAATGAGCTTGGCTTTGTGAATGATGCAACAGTGAAGCTTTATGCAAAAATTGCTGATGCTCAAAAGACGATTAAATCACCCATTAAAGTGCAATATAAGCTGTCTAAACAGCAGCAGAAAGATCAATTATTATCTCAACAGCATCAGCAGCAAGCTCAGCAAGAAGTGTCCAAACTACAAGTGATACTTTCAGAAGCGCTAACTCAAGGCTTAGTTGAAGTAGAACGAAAAGGCACTAAAATTATTGTTCGACTCAAACAAAAGGGTACTTTTCCAAATGGTAGTGCGCAGCTTAACCCTGCTGCGTTGCCTGTTCTTAGGGCTCTAAGGGATACCATTAATAGAAATAAAGGTCAGGTTATTATTACTGGACATACAGACAACCGCCCACCACCAGCAGGTAGTAAATATCCAAGTAATTGGGATTTATCTGCAGTTCGGGCAGCAGCTGTAGCCGATTCGTTTATTAAGTTAATGAACATTCCTAAGCAGCGTATATCTGTTTCAGGCAAGGCAGATACCGCTTCTCTAAACAATAATGCATCTTCGACAGACCGCGCGCGTAACCGCAGAGTTGAAGTGGTATTAGACATAGCTGAGGTTGAGCAGTAGGTTAGGCTTAGGCAGCCTTTGCAATAGCGCCTAAATAGAGCTGTCACCCACCCAACAGTAGGTTGCGGTTTGGTGGGTGGCAATGGCTCAGTGTTGCTTAATTTCATTGCTGCAGTTTAACAAACAATTAATCAATCGATTAAGCCAAAGGTGAAAAGATGATCAATAGTGTGCAAGGACCTTTATTGCCATCTAATGGCGTGGCTAAGCTTGGCGTTAACCTTGGTAAAGGCTCTGTAATGCCATTAATTACGCTAACCAAGGGCCAGATAATGGAAGGCGTAGTGGTGCAATTACAACCCCGATTATTGGTTGAAACACCTGCAAGTATTTTTAGTGCTGCTGCAAGCGCCGCAGCTTATGCCCTTGGAGAGCGATTGTTGTTTAAAGTGGTGGACCCAGATTCACTCCCACCACGTTTAGAACTGTTGCGACCTGGACAGTTGCCAAGTTCTTTATTGGGTGAACAAAGTGCATTTTTACGCAGCCTATTGTACCGATCTAATAGCCTTGCACCTCTGCAACAATGGTTATCTAGGCATTTTGGTGGTATGCCGAACCTAAGGTCCAACACCAAAATGCCAATTGCATTGTCAGCCCTGTTGCATGAGTTCTGGCAATCACCGGGTAATCCACAAGCGCTAGATATAAAAAAAGCGCTGTTGATGAGTGGCTTATTCAGCGAAAGTAGGGGGACTATAAAAACTCGGGCTGGGGCTATGATGGGGCCAGCAAAAGCTAATAATGACCTTAAATCCTTATTGCAATTACTCGCCTTAGAAAAAGACTTGGAGGTCCAAGTTAAGCCTTTGGTAGAGGCCGTGCATTCTAGTCAAATAAAAGCGCTTGATGCATTTTTTAACAACCAATTGTATTATCAATGGCTAATGCCTTGGTTTGACCAGCAATACTTAATGATCACCTTGCAGCAAAATGAACAGCAGCTCAGCCAAAGGCAGTGGTCTATTAGCCTTGCTCATCAGGGTCCAGATTTAGGTCATTTGCAAATAAACCTGCTGCTCACTGAGGCAGTGGGCACAAATGATGCAATGGCCAGCTTGCACTTTGCTAGTAATACCTTGTGGTTAGCTCCATTGGTAAATAGCTCTAAACAGCAATTAAATATGGCGCTGCAGCTTCACGGTATACACTTGCAGCAAGTAAGTGTGGGGCCATTTGAAGAAAATGATGCCAAAGGTAGACCCAACAATCCCCATGCCATTTTGGATGTTCACGTATGAAAAAGCCGCTGCAGGCCATTGCTATAGAATATGGTAGCAACCCCGTACCGTTAGTGATAGCCAAAGGTAAAGGTGATTTAGCTCAAAAGGTTATTGATGCCGCCATTGCTGCAGGAGTGCCCATTAAAAAAGATGAAGAGTTGGTAGCGCTGTTAGGCTTGCTTGATATCAACGAACACATACCACGCTCACTTTATACTTTGGTAGCAGAAGTATTGGTGTACACCTATAGGCTCAAAGGTATGAAGCCTGGTGATGAGAAGGTGATCTGAATAAGGCCTATTGGTGCAGGTCTAAAATAAGGGTGACCTCACCTTCTGTGAGGCCGCACAGGTGTTGGATTTTTTCGCCAGGCAAACCCTCTTTAGCCATCCGTATGGCGTGTTCATAATTACTTTGGCTTGGCACTTGTGTAGATAATGCTCCATTTGGGCTAGCTTGGTCTTTGATGCGATCTAACTTTTGGTTATTAGTATCGATTAAGCCGTAGATATCTTGTAGTACTTGGTCTGTAGATCGCTGGTGTTTGGCAGCTAAAATCTGTTGCATCTCTATTTTTTTGTAATCTTCCTGCTGCTCTAAAAGTTGGTAGCCCAAGTCTGATAGACGCTGGAGCAACAGTTGGCTTCCTTGGCGCTCCAACAAAAGAGCCGCCAAGCTTGTGACTAAAGCCAATAGGCTAAGCATTACCAGCAGTATCAATAAGGTTAGCTGAGGGTTGTTTGCTAAGGTGTTAAAGATGGCCATAAAAACGCTCTGCTATTTAAATTTAGATAGAGTAAGTTAAGTTAGTTCTGTTATTTAGGCCTTATAAAGGCTGCGGCCGATATTAGCTTTAAAGGTATTACCTAAATTGTTGTATAGGTTTGTACTGGTTGCTGGGCTATTAAGCTCTAACGTGTCCAGCGCTTTATTAATTGATTCTAATTTAATGCGCATAAAAAAATCACTGGTGCGATGGATCTTGTCACAAGCAGCTAATAAATCTAACAACTGTTGCCACATTGTCTGCTGTGATAGAGGTAGGTGTTGGCTAAAGTTTTGATCTTCTCTGTCGATACCTGAAGCCGTGCAAAACTGGTTGCGCAACGCATCGAATAGCTGAATGGTTTGCACGTCATGCTGTTTGCGCGCTTGAAGCTCCTGAAAAGCCTTCAAATCACTACTTTTCAGATATTCGTATTCTAAGTTAAGGGTGCTCTGCAATTGCTGCGCATCAGCAATGGCTTGCGTTAGGTGGCCATTGAAATCGTCTTGTCGTGTTGGCAGCAAAGGTGGGTTATCCTTGAATTAGCTTTTCTAAGCTAGTCATTTTTTCAGCAATACGTGCTGGATTAATAGGGAACTCACCAATTTCTAGGGCCTGTTTAATACGATCAACCTTTTCTTGGTTAACGTCACTAATGCCCTTACTTGCTTGGGTCATGTGCAGTAACGTTTGTGCCGCTGGTGTAAGCTTAACTTGATCTGCGCCTTGATTCGGCCCTGCTTTAGTTTGTTGTACCAAAGGCTGACTTTGCGCTACTTGTGATTGTTGTTGACCGCCCTGAGTATTATTAGCCGGTTGAGCGACAGCACCGTTTGGTCGGCCAGTTGTTACTCCTCGATACTGATGATTGATTTCGTTCACGTTTCACCTCTAACTTTATTAAACCTACCTTTCCATCTTCACAGTTACTATCGGCAGGCTAAGTAAAAACTTAAGTAAAAATAGCATTTAATTTAAATAAAATGTTAAAAATCGCTAACATACCTTTTGATGTGTCTAATTAATGAGGTCTAACTGGCCTTTAGCAACCACTAAGCCACGCTTTATTAAGCCACTGGGCATTACTTTAACGTCAACTGTATCACCCAAATTGCCATTAGACAAAGCCTGTGCTTGGCTAGAGATTTGGTAGGTATCCAAATTAATTTGTAAGCGTACCTGGCTACCTTTAGTCACCAAGTAGGCCTGGCGTAACATGTCTTTAGTTAAGGGGGTGTTACTGGCGATATAGTGTTTGGTAACCCAACCTACTAGCGCTTCTTTGCGCATAAACTCTATTTTTCGTAGCTTGTGATCTGGCACCCATGCCATGGCGAGGTCTTGGGTGATGAGCTCTCTGCCCATAGCTAATGCTTGGCTACTAATAACCACACGTTGCTGACCTTCGACATCATTT
>Ga0209816_1001072_pt1 | contig 20624 bp, 32 predicted proteins | sample CoawatmetaG01DNA_FD_187509 | JGI IMG/M metagenome (GOLD analysis project Ga0209816, IMG submission 187509) | Marine microbial communities from the West Antarctic Peninsula - Coastal water metaG017-DNA (SPAdes) (version 2) | ecosystem: Environmental > Aquatic > Marine > Coastal ...
AAGACATAATGGTTGCCATGCCAGCACCTAAGCTATGTCCACAAAACCAAAGTGTTTTCTTTGCATTAACCGGACGAGCAATATCTTCTTCTATCATAGGCCATAAGTCATCTACTTGTTGTTTGAATCCTCTGTGTACTCTGCTAATTGTTTCTGCTTTAACTGGAGTTGCTTTTAGATCTGCTGCTATATCAGCAAATTCACTAGGTTGCGTACCTCGACATGCAATTACCAAGTCTATCTTGTTCATCAAGCGATATGCCTGAGCTCCTTCCTTGTCATAATATTCCACAGTTGTAAAGCCAAGTTGTTTTGCTTGACGTTTTACTTCTTTTATGTTACTATATGCTATACTTGATAATTTAGCAAACAGTAAGGATCGTTCATTGAAACTCAAATCTTTAATTGACATTTTAATCGGTTCTCCATTTATATTAATATTTATATCCGCAGAGTACTAAATACTGTATAGGAATTTTAAATCATGAAAAAACGTACCAGAAGTATACTTGATGAACTTAATAATGTCCACGGACGTAGAGATAACGACCATCTTATCGACGCGACAGCTAACAACATCATTGAAAGTGCCATTAACTTATTAAGTAGGATACATTCTACATATGATGTAGATACTGCTGGCGAACTAGAACGCAGACTTATTAACAGTATTAAATCAAACGATCCTCGTAAATTTAAGCGTAGCATGAATAGAATAATAGAGAGTAAGAAAAATGATTCTTAAAGAAGGCGGCAACATATTTAAGACTGAGCAAGGTGCCATTACTCAGCGTATTGCAACAAAAGATGTACAATCTTCTATTGACTTTATTGAAAAGATCACAGGCTTAACATACGATGAAGAAGATTGGTTAGGCACAACTGGTAAGAAAGAGAACGCTGACGGCAAGTTTGAAAATAACTCATCAGGTGACTTAGACCTAAACACAGACTCAAGCAAAATTAGCAAAGCGCAGCTAATTAAAAAACTTAGTGTATGGTTAAAGAGTCAAGGCGTTGATGACGCCGAAATGATGAATCTAGGTAAAGTAGATAACAAAAGAATAAACGGTGTTGCTGTTGCTAAAAATGACGGCTGGATCAAAGACGCAGGCGATCAAGTACACTTCCGCACACCTATTGCTGGCAATGCTAGAAACGGTTATGTTCAAACAGACTTTATGTTTACAGACGATCCAGTACATCAGCGCAATGCAAAACGTGGAGGCACAGCACAGTTCGGCGGAACAGACAGAGCTATCCTATTATCAGCTATTGCAAGAGGACGTGGAGTAAAGTTTAGTCCTAAGTTTGGCGTAGTTGATCCTAATGATGGCGACAAGGTTATTAGCAACGATTGGAATAAAGGTATCCCAGAAATATTGCTAGGCAAAGGCGCTAAAAATGCTGACACGCATACTGTTGAAACTATGCTTGCGTTCTTAAAGAAAGATCCAAACTACGAACAGCTAATTGCTCCGTGGAAAGAAACAATGGCCAAGGCTGGCAAAGAAGTACCTGAGTCTAACACACCAACTGGTTATGCTACATTAGAAGATAAGCAACTTAATCGTATTAAAGAATTAAGCGGCAACATGCTAAACAGTTCAGTAATGGTATCAGGAAGCTTTATAAGATGAGATTCCAACAGTTCCGCACAACATTAACTGAAGCAGCTAAAGTAGGTCGCGAGTATCAACACTTGGAAGACCTTGTGTTTGTTAAAGGTAGCAAGGGTGCTGTAGAAGCAGCAGACATCCTAGACAAGCTAGGCACTGACAGCAGTGATGTTGCAATCAAGTGGGACGGCAATCCAACTATCTATTGGGGACGTGAGCCTAACGGCGAGTTTGTTCTAGTAGGTAAGAATGGTTGGGGACGCAACAAGTCAACAAGCGCAGATGATCTATCACGCTTTATACAAAATTCAGGTAAGGGTGTAGAAGAACAACCTTGGCGCAAAGACTTTGGCGAAGAAATGGCAGAAGTGTTTGAACTAATGAAAGCAGCAACCCCTTCAAGCTTCCGTGGTTATGTTTATGGAGATTTACTTTACAGTCCACGTAAGCCATTTGCAGTAGCAGACGGCGCAGTAGAATTTGAACCAAACTTGGTTAAGTACACAGTTGATACAAATGGCCAACTCGGTGGGCGCATAGCGAACTCAAAAGTTGGTGTAGTAGTTCACACAAAACTTGAAGAGTTTGGTTCAAAGTCTGCAACTCCTTTTAAAGATGTACAAGAACTTAACAGCAGAGATGTAGTAGTACTAGGGCAGACATATGTAACACATCAGCCTACAGTTGACACATCAGAAGTTAAAAGTATTAGAGCTACAGCAGCAAAGACTTCGCAGGTAATTGATAAATTCCTACAAGGAACACAAGGCTTAACTAACCCTGCTGGGATTATATACACTTACATGAATCACATGACTCGTACACAGCAGCTAACGAATCTTGAGTTAGGGTTCTTTGACTGGCTAAGTACTTCAAAGGTAAGTCAAGGACAGCAAGCGAAACTAGCAGCAATGAATGAAAGTAATCCCAAAGCATTGCCTGCGCTGTTTGGACTTATTAAACAAATTATGACAGTGAAAGATCATTTAATTGATCAACTAGATGATGCTGATGCAGATGTAAAAGCAACAACAAAAGGTGAAAAGGGCGGCGAAGGATATGTTGCGCTAGGATCAAAGACTAAACTAGTGCCGCGTACACGCTGGCAACCAAATTAAGGAATAGACAATGAAAATTAATGAAATAACAGAAGTCCAGTATGATGGTTCGGATTATGCAAGGAAAGTTATTACTCCTTTAGGACAAAAGATGAATCGACTAGGTCACGGCACTGGCGAACACGGTAGTCTTAAAGGTATGACTGACGACGAACTAAGACGTTTAGATGACCTTTTAAAAGTTGGCGATGTATTAGCTGCTGTTGGAACATCATTTGGTCCACACGATCCAGGCAAACCGCTACCGGGTATGCAGCCTAAAGACTCTCTTGCAAAAATGTTTGCAGACGTTGCTAAGAAGGCTGGAGTTGAAGTTTCTAAAGTTAAAGAGCTTATTAAATTCACACAAGATGCAGAAGACGTTAAACCTAAAATGTCAGAGCCAACTAAAGCTGATGAGCCAGAAGATGACGAGTTTGCACCACCTACTGATGATGATAGCGCAGCAGATAAAGCAGCAAGATTAGCGACACAGTAATGACTGAAAAGTTTACAGCAGCGCAATGGGCAGTAATAGATGGCGGTCACGAAATGACTACTACTAAGGAAGAACCATTTTCTTTTATTAAAGACATACACGAATCACGTATGACTAAAGACAATGGTAGCTCACAGAAGCTAACGTATACTGACTGCGGCGAACGTATGTACTTGACACTTCTCGCGTTAGAGACCATGCGAAAGTATCCGGACTTTAAAGCTTATGTGCAACGCTATTGTAAAAAGACTGCTGGCTTTGAATTATACAAATATTATCGTGTAATGGGAACTGACTTGTATAACTTTACATACTTCTTAGTAGGCGGCGGTCCAGCACAGGACAAGCTTAAAGACCCAGAAGCAGCAAAGCGTATGCGAGCAACAACAAAGCTACCGTTGCCAGCAATTAATAGATACATTCAAGCACTTGCACAAGGCAAAGAGCCGACACAAGCAAACAGTATGTTTATGGCAATTGAAACTGCTGTTAAGATTACAAATAGTGACTACAAATCAATACGTAGAAACTTAGTTAACTTTGCAAGACTTACTAAAGCTGAGAAGCGTTTGATATCAACGCGCCTAATATTTGCTGTTCGTGCTAAACTACGCAGCTCAGACATCATTGAAGACTTTGAAAAGTTTGCAGCGATTAAAAACTTAGAAACAGCAAGTGTAACAGATCCAGAACCAACTGTATCAACTCCTGATTTAAGTACAACTGGCGCTGAACTAGCACTATACAGATATCTAGTTGGGGACAAGAACCTAGCACTTACTAAGAAGTTCTTAGAGCAAGCTAAAGACGGCAAAGCAGCTAGTTCAAATATGGTTGCAGCTTACTTACCAGCTATTAAAATGATAGATGATATTGTAAAAGGCGGTCCTGCTATGGTACAACAGCTAAGAGCAGTACATAAGAGAGCTAAAAAGTCCTAACTAATCCTGGTTTTTTTAGTAAGATGATAAATAATATTATACAAGTAAGAAGAGAATCTTACTTGCCATTAGATCATAGGAGAATATAAAATGGCTACAGTAACATCAAACGCAAAAGCACTAGCAGGAAACGGTTTAGGTCCACGTACCAGAATCATTAACGCAGCAAAATCTAACATGACTCAAGCAGAACTTGACGCATTGGTACTCTACATCACAGCAGGTGACGTAGCAGGAACTAACGATGCACATACTATCACAGGTATTAGTGTATTAACAGAATCAGGCGTGTTTACAGGCGGAACAACTGATGCAGTACAAATTGCAATTCAAGGAACAGGCGTAGCAACAATGGCGTCTAACTTTGGTACAGGCAGTACTGGCATTACAACAACGCTAATTGCTGAGTTTATTGACTAAATTCTAACTACCTTAGAATCGTGATATACGGCCGCAAGGCAGGCGTCACACTAAACAGTCACTTTAACGAGTGACTGTTTTTTTATGACTTAAATACTTGTATGAGATTTACCTTACATACATTAGTAGACATTACCGAAACCGGAGCACGACGAGGCGACGACCCACAGCAGTATAAGCAACAACAAAACTTCCTTACAGTAATGCAAACTATTGGAATGAGAGTTAATCCAACTTACATTGATACACCTAAGATTATTAACGAAGTGCCTAGCAAATTAAGACTAGGCTCAGCATTTAAGACTAAGCAAAGTGTATGGAAATACATATTTGATATAGACTACGAAGGTGCATTAGACATTGAAACACTAGTAAATGACTTTAATCTAATACCGATTATAACAGAGTTAGAGGAAACAGCACAGTTTGATAATGCTCATTTTCTTACCAAAGATATAGCTAAATGCAACATATTTTTCAGTATCGATGATAAATAACTTTGTAGCTTAAAAACTACCAGGCATAAAATCACATACTAAAAGGCTAACTTAGAGTTTACTTACAGAATTTACCACCCACGATTAGTACGGGTGAAAGAGGATTATTATGCCAGCTACAGACTTAGAACGAACAAATTTAGAAGCACACGTTGACTTATGCGCCCAGCGTTACGATGTACTAGAAACAAGACTAGGCAAAGTAGAGATTAAAGTAGATGCAGTATTTGATGCAATACAAATAGGCCAACAGTCAATGACAAAAGTTATTGTAGGATCTGCAGGAACCATAGTTGCAGGGCTATTATCCACAGTAGTCGTTTTATTAATGAACTAACCCTCCGCTCTCGATAAATAACTATATGTTACTTAGAGAGCTTTTAAATCACACAACAACAGAAGACCTAGAAGAAGGTCAAACTTGGGCACGTTCTGGAAAGAAAGTCGTCCGTAAATATCGTTGTTCAAGTGGTCCCCGTAAAAATAGAATCGTATCCAAGATGGCACAGTGCTTTGCAGCACCTGACATCAAAAAACGTATGAACATGAAAAAGACAAAGGCGCGACTCGGCGGCAAGATGGCACGTAAAGCAAGGAAGACTAAGCGTACTAATCCAGCAAGCAAAAGAGTGCAGTCACTTAATAGAAATACGAGAAGAAGATAATGTTATTACGTGATTTATATACCGACGCCATTGAAGAAGGTGTTACTACTATCTTTGGCAAGAAAGGTAACAGTACTGTTCGCAAGTATCGTTGCACTAGTGGCACACGTAAAGGGCGTATTGTTGCTAAAGCAGCAACATGTAATGCTCCTAAGAATATGAAAGCTAGTAACACACTAAAGAAAACTAGACGTAGTAAAGGCTCAGTGATAAGTACTAAGTCATCACGTACTAAGCGTACTAATCCAGCAAGTCAAAGATTAAAAAGAATGAATACTGGACGAAGAACAATAAGCAAGAGTAAGCGTAGAGGTAGTAGAATATGAAAATAACTGAAATCACTGAAGAACGTACAGATGAATTTGTGCCTGCAATTGCCGGCGGACTAGCAAGAGGCGCAGCAGCAGTTGGCGGAGCAGCAGTACGTGGCGCAGCAGCAGTAGGTGGTGCAGCAGTACGCGGAGCTAAAGCAGTAGGTGGTGCAATTAATAAAGGTGCAGCAAGAGCTGCTACAAATAAACTAGCAAAGAATGCCAGCACAGCAGGTGCGCCTGCTGATCCTGGAGCAGAAAGCTTAGATCCAGTAGAAGCCAACAAGCAAAAACAAGAACAAAAGAAACAAATACAGCTACAAATTAAAACAACCCGCCAACAATTGGCAGATTTGCAAAAACAACTAGCAACAGTAAGATGAAAATAAACGAACTTATCAAAAGTATATACACAACTAATGAAGAAGATGCCCTCTTGGAAACTCTTGATAAGCCAACCCCTCTATCAACATTTGTAGAGCGAGATCAAGTCATTATCAACAACCTAATTCGTAAGAGTATTATAAGTACAACACAACAAAACGGAACAGTTATGGTGATGAGATATGACATCTGAAAAGCTTTTAAATGACCTGGAAGAAATTGTTAATAGAGGACTTGAAGACAGTGCTATGCCTCATCAAAGAGGAAATAGTATTAGAATCAAGCATGTTATTATTCGTAAGAGTCCTAAGGGCTATTTAATATACGATGCCAAAGAGAATAAGCAAGTAGTTCGGGTTTATTTTAAATCTTCAGCAGTTGCAATTGCTAAGAACCTTGCACAAGATAATGATATTACTGACGAAGTTGTAGTATTTGATCAAATGATGTTAAAACATTATAATGATGCAGTATTTTACAAGAACGCTATTAAAATGTCTGATGACCCGTTTAAGATTGAGATACGGGAAACACGGTTAGATGTGTCTATAAGGGAATCACAGCGAGTACGCAGCCTTTTAGACAGGTTTATTTTTTGTTAGTGATAAATATAATTATAGAATTAGAACACCTATCAACGGGAAGAGATTAAAATGCAAATTAGAGAATTTTCAAAGCCAGTAACGGCTACTAAGTTAAACGAAAGCCTAGCTAAACGATTTGGCGCGTCAATAAACATTGATGAGTTTACAACTGAGCAACTACAAGATGCTCGAAACAAAGTACGTACCAAAGTGTTTAATGTTGAAACAACAGAAAGCTTTGATCAAGTACAGAAAACTGACTACAGTAAGAACAAGATGTTCTTAGACGTACTTAATGCTGCACTCCACGAACGAGACGATGTAAGCATTGCAATTGATGAAGCAATTGAAGGCCTAAACGAAGGTGAAGAAGACAAAGCAGAACTAGTAATGGCAGCTAAGGACATGGTTGATCGTGTTACTGGTTGGATGGAAGACACAGCAGAAATGCAAACTGAATCCATGCTAGAACTAGCTGATGCTATCCGTGACGAAATGGGCAGCGAAGCAAGTGAAGCATTTACTGCTACAGTTAAACCAGCACTAGAAGCAATGTATGGCGTAATGGAAACAACACGTATTGCATTAACAGGCGGCGTAGGCATGCTAACTGGTGAAGGCGGAGCAGTTGATGATATGGGTGCTGAAGATCCTGCTATGGATCCAGAAGCAGATCCAGCTATGGAGCCTACCGTTGATGGCGAAATGGATATGGAAGTTCCAGCTGAAGACGAGTTTGGTGCAGCAGACGCAGCAGCAGGCGGAGAAGAGCTAGGCGGACGTGAGAAGCGTGAGTCAAAGCAGCATTCAAAAAAAAAGCTAAAGTAACCGAAGGTGCAGTAGATAGTACAGTTATCTACGCTTTACTAAGACAACAAGAAGCGGCAGGTATTGCCGCTTTATCTATTGCAAAGCTAGACAAATACATGCAGAACCAAGGCAAAGGAAACTTTGACTATGATAGCTTTAAAGCAATGTACGATGCAGATCCTAGAATACAAGCACTAGTAACTAACTTTGATCAAGAGAAGATTGAGTTTAAAAGTAGTGAAGTAGATGACGTTGCTAGTGCAGTACCGGGCAATCCAGGCGCCCCGGGTGACACAGTAGGAAATATGGCTAAGAACGCTACAGACGTAGGTGCCCAACTATAATATACCAAAATAAAGCTTGACAAAACTCCTATTTGATGTTACAATATACATTAATAGGAGTTTTTTTATGGCAGAACAGCGTACACATGAAGACATAGTCAAGAATATTGTTGAAACAATGGAGATATATGTAGCACCATCTGTAGCACAACATGGTGGCGAAGTCAACTTTGTTAGCTTTGATAACGGTAATGTGTTACTACAAATGAGTGGTGCATGTTCTGGATGCTCTGGCAGTACAATAACATTAAAGCACGGCATAGAACAAATGCTCAAGCACCTAATCCCAGAAGTAACTTCAGTTGAAGGCATAGATGATCCAGCTTCGGATGTTGATCCGTTTATGTCTGATCCGTTTATGGATCCATTCGGTCAACATGACTGGGACTTAGGAGATATCAAACCACCCGAAGGAGAGTTTTAAGTTGAGTCTAATAATTGAAAAGTACAAGTACGAACGGTTACAGCGTGTTGAAGTAGACGGCAAGCGTCGATATGCAGCCCCTGGTGGACCACCTGTAGCTAGTGTAACAACTATTCTTAGCGGTACTAAGGATATGACACACTTACATGAATGGCGCAGGCGCGTAGGAGAAAAGAAAGCACAAGAGATTGTAACTGAAGCTGCTGGCGTAGGTACACGTATGCACAAGTATCTTGAAGACTATGTTGACAATGGTGTGTGGACAGAGAGTCCAGGCAGCAATCCTTATTCTAAAAAAGCATATCGCATGGCAGAAGTTATCCGTGACGAAGCAATGTGTCACGTAGATGAGATATGGGGGAGCGAAGTACCGCTTTATGTTCCTGGCATTTTTGCAGGTACAACTGACCTAGTAGGACAGTACAAAGGCCAGCCCTGTATTATGGATTTTAAGCAAACTAACAAGCCTAAGAAGCCAGAGTGGGTAGAAGATTATTACCTACAGATGACTGCTTATGCACTAGGTCATAATGAAATACATGGTACTGATATCCGTGAAGGACATATCTTTATGTGCAGTCGAGGTGATGACGGAGTCATACTTGGAGGCGAGACATATCAGCAATTTGACCTATGGCCAGATGAGTTTGATGATTGGGCACAAGAATGGTGGAAACGCTGTGAGCAATACTATGAGAAGAACGGCTAAATATTACTAACAGTATATCAGGAGTTAAATATGGCCGTAGTTTCCATTAGTCGAATACAAGTTCGCAGAGGACAAAAAAACGCAGGTAGCGGATTACCACAGCTAGCCAGCGGAGAGTTTGGTTGGGCAGTTGATTCGCAAGAACTTTACATAGGTAACGGAGCAGTTAGTGAAGGCTCGCCATTTGTAGGCAACACTAAAATGTTAAGCCAACATGATAACCTATTTGAGTTTGCTAACACTTATTCTTATAAGAAGAGCTTAAACATACAAACAGGAGCTTCAGCAAACTCTCCTATACTACGCACGTTACAAGCTAGACTAGATGATAGAGTAAGCATACGTTCTTTTGGAGCAAACGGAGACGGCACTGATCAAACAGTAGCACTACAACGTGCAGTCGATCAGCTATATTTAAATGCTAGTAATAAAGGAACAACTCAAGCAAGAGTTGAACTTATTTTAGAAGCTGGCGAATATACCATTACTGCTCCTATTAATCTGCCACCATTTGCAACAATACGCGGCGCAGGACCAGATAAAACTATTATTATATCAGCTGGCACCTTTGCATCATTTACAACAGTAAATGATACAAGCACTCCTGGTACATACTCTAGTGATGCAACAAGCACAACATTAAACCAAGCAAGAAATATTAGCATATCTGGATTAACTATTAGAAACACTACCACTGGTGCAGGAATACAATTAGTTAGTTGTAAAGATAGTAGGTTTGAAAACTTAATAATTCAAGGAGGCTATACCTTCGGCGACTCAATCTCCGGCACAAGTGACGGCATTCATATGTCTAGTTTAAGTACAGCAGTTAGTTCAAACAATAATACCTTTAACAATGTTACTATTAAGAATTTTGTTACAGCAGTTAAGTCAGACCATGATATAAAAGATAATTTATGGAGTAACTGTATAATTGATTATGTATGGCAAGGTTTTGCATTCGGAGCGAATACAGTACTAGGTACTAGCGGAATGCTTACAGGCCCAGTTCTTAATAAAATAGATAATTCAAAGTTTAATGATGTCTACACTATGGCTATTCAGATTGTTACTGGAATTCAGAATATTAGCAGTAATAATAAATTTTACCGAGTAGGTAATAACGGAGGCAGCTCATTATTAGTATCGCATCCTGTTATCAAATTTGATGGCTTAAAGAATTTAAGTAGAGGTGATTGGTTCGAACGAAGCACAGAACTAGGATATGATGAAACATACAAGAACGGTGTTGCTTATCTTCCCGAAGTAATGAGTCCTACAATTACAGAGTTTGATATTACTCACAAGATTGCTATTACACAGTCAGGTGAATATACTAAACTATTTAGACTACCAGCAGAAACTACTAAGGGTTACGAAATAGATTATATCTATAAAAGCTCACTAGCTGGAACTAGATCAGGAACAATGAAACTAGTAGTTGATCCAGCAGGCAATACATTTAACTTTGCTGATGATTACGAGTACACAGGTAATGAAGCAGTGTATGCAGAGAACTTAAAATTCAAAGCACAAAATTATGATGAAAATGGCGATACAGTGGTTGACACAATAGCCATTATGATGTTAAACTCAACTAGTAGCGATGCTGCTACCTTATATTATAAAGTAAAAACGAAATCATAAACAAAATGATAAACTGATGTTTGAAAAACAATATGAAGAACGTATGACTCTTTGGAGAGAGTTTCGTTCTAGTTTAGAAGGTTCTCCAGATCCAATTCAAGAAGCAATTGATTTCTATAGTCACGCGCCCCCTTGTAGATTAGCAACTGACCCGTTTGATCGTCAAACGTGGCCAAACCCGTGGGAACTTTTAGAGGAAAATAATTATTGTGCCTTTGTTAAGATTCTTGCAATTTGTTACACCTTGCAGTTAACAGAAGTTTTAAAACATGAAAAATATGAGATACATATAACACGAGACTACAAAAACTGTGAAACATATTACTTACTTTATGTTGGCAATATTGTAGTTGGATTCACTGGAGATACATATGTTCAAAGAGATGAATTACCTACTACTTTACGCTCTGAATGTGTCTATGCTCTATCTTAGTAATAATAAATACCTTACATAATAAAGAGGAAAACGAATGTCAAATGGAACAATGATCGTCAAGCGTGACGGTACAAAAGAACATCTTAATATTGATAAAATACATAAAGTAGTTGAACACGCTTGTTTAGATCTTGCAGGGGTTAGTAGTAGTCAAATTGAAATGAATGCTAATATCCAGTTTTATGACGGAATGAGTACAGGCGAAATACAAGAAGTTCTAGTACGTAGTGCTAACGATCTAATCTCGTTAGAATCCCCAAATTATCAGTATGCAGCAGCTAGATTGTTAAGTTATAGTGTAAACAAACAAGTATTTGGAGAGTATAATGCAATTACTTTCCAAGAGAATATTAAACGTAACATTGACCGCAATGTATACGATGCTGCTATCTTAGAGTATTATACAGAAGAAGAACTTACTACGCTTGATAGTTACATTAAACATAAGCGAGATGAGAACTTTACCTATGCAGGGTTGCGTCAAGTAGTTGACAAATACTTGTGTCAGGATCGTTCAACAGGACAGATATTTGAGAGTCCTCAGTTCATGTACATGATGATAGCAGCAACGCTATTCAATAGTTACCCCGCAGAAACACGTATGTATTACGTAAGGAGATATTATGATGCGACCTCACTTTTTAAAGTCAATATCCCAACACCAGTTATGGCAGGGGTCCGAACTCCTGTTAGGCAGTTTGCGAGTTGTGTTCTTGTTGATGCTGCTGATACTCTTGATAGTATCTTTGCCAGTGATATGGCTATTGGTCGCTATACGGCCCAGCGAGCAGGAATTGGTATCAATGCGGGAAGAATCAGAGGAGTTAATTCAAAAATTAGGGGCGGTGAAGTAGCACACACAGGCATTGTTCCGTTTATGAAGAAGTTCGAAGCAACAGTACGTTGTTGTACACAAAATGGTGTGCGCGGCGGAAGTGCAACTACACATTTTCCTTTTTGGCATCAAGAAATACAAGACATTTTAGTACTAAAGAATAACAAAGGTACTGAAGACAATCGTGTACGTAAGCTAGACTACAGCATACAGTTAAACAAAACTATGTATGAACGATTGTTATCTGGCGGCGATATAACTTTGTTCTCGCCACATGATGTGCCAGGATTATACGAAGCATACTTTGGCGATTCAGATGAGTTTCGACTATTATACGAAAAGTACGAACGTGCTACAAGCATAAAGAAAAGTACTGTACCAGCAATGGAGTTGTTTTCTGCGTTGATTAAAGAACGAGCAGAGACAGGACGCATTTATATTATGAATGTTGATCACGCAAACACTCATAGCTCGTTTAAAGACAAAGTGTACATGAGTAACTTATGCCAAGAGATTACATTACCAACTAAGCCACTTAATCATATTGATGACGAAGAAGGTGAGATTGCACTATGTATTTTGTCTGCTATCAATGTAGGCACATTACGTTCGCTAGACGACTTAGAAGACTTATGTGAATTAGCAGTAAGGGCATTAGAAGAGATTATTGATTACCAAAACTATCCAATAGCAGCAGCAGAGAAGTCAACTAAAGCTAGGCGCAGCTTGGGTGTAGGATATATTGGGTTAGCACATTATCTAGCTAGAAATCATGTTAAGTTTGAAGATCAAGCAGCATGGCAGTTAGTACATGACTTATCAGAAGCATTCCAGTTCTTCTTACTTAAAGCAAGTAACAAACTTGCAAAAGAGCGTGGTGCTTGTGATTACTTTAACCGCACTAAATACAGTGATGGCATACTTCCTATAGACACTTATAAGAAAGATGTTGATACTATTGTGGAGCACAAGTTAAATTATGATTGGGATACTCTTCGCGCAGACATACTCGAGCACGGATTACGGCACAGCACATTGTCCGCACAGATGCCTTCAGAAAGCAGTTCCGTTGTGTCGAACGCAACAAATGGAATCGAGCCACCTAGAGGATACTTGTCCGTTAAAAAGTCAAAGAAAGGGCCTCTTAAACAGATTGTTCCGCAGTATCAAACGCTAAAGAACCATTACACATTGTTATGGGACATGCCTAACAACACTGGATACATTAATGTAGTTGCAGTAATGCAAAAGTTCTTTGATCAAGGTATCAGTGGCAACTGGAGTTACAATCCTACACAGTTTCCAGACAATGAAGTACCAATGAGTGTAATGATGCAGGACTTATTAACAACATATAAGATGGGTTGGAAGACAAGTTACTATCAGAACACATATGATTACAAAGTAGATCCTAACGAACTACCGGACGACTTACCATTAGCAGCACTTGCACCAAGCGCAATGGATATGTTGGACGAAGAAGATTGCGAAGCTTGTAACATTTAAGGAAGAAAATATAAAAATAAGTGGTTGACTTTTAGAGTCAACTGCGCTATACTAAACAAGTAACAGACACACAGGGAAAGACCTATAATGGCCAAATCAGTATTCAATAAAGAAAAAGTAGACTTCACAAAACAGGATATGTTTTTTGGAGAAGATCAGAACACACAACGATATGACGTATTTAAATTTCCTGTGTTTGACAAGCTTAACCAAACTATGCTTGGTTACTTCTGGCGTCCAGAAGAAGTAAGTCTGCAGAAGGACCGCGCTGACTTTGCTAACTTCCGCCCAGAGCAGAAGCACATCTTTACAAGTAATTTAAAATACCAAACACTACTTGACAGTGTCCAAGGACGTGGTCCATGCCTAGCATTTTTGCCGCATGTATCATTGCCTGAACTAGAAGGATGTATTGTCACTTGGGACTTCTTTGAAACAATTCACTCACGTAGCTACACGCATATTATGAAGAACGTGTATGCTGACCCTTCAGAAGTGTTTGATACTATTTTAGATGACGAGAAGATCATTGCACGAGCACAGAGTGTTACTAAGCACTACGATGCCTTTACAGCAGCCGCAGACGCTTACAATCACAGAGGCGAAGGTAGCTTACATGATGTTAAGAAGAAACTATTCCTTGCAATGATGACAGTTAATATCCTTGAAGGCTTGCGTTTTTATGTAAGTTTTGCTTGCACGTTTGGCTTTGGAGAACTAAAGCTTATGGAAGGCTCAGCAAAGATTATCAGTCTTATTGCTCGCGATGAAGCACAGCATCTAGCACTTAGTACACACGTATTAAAGTTGTGGGCACAAGGTAAAGACGATCCGGAGATGGCAGAAGTTGCTAAAGAGTGCGAAGCTGAAGTTTACGATCTATGGCGCGAGTGTGTAGCAGAAGAAAAAGATTGGGCTGAGTACTTGTTTAAAGATGGATCAATGATTGGTTTGAATACACAGTTGTTGAATCAGTACGTAGAGTACATTGCTAATCGCAGACTAAAAGCATTAAACTACACTGCAATCTTTGACCAGCCAGTTAACACAAATCCGCTACCGTGGACACAGCATTGGTTGTCAAGTTCAGGTTTGCAGGTTGCACCGCAGGAAACAGAAAACGAATCGTACATTGTCGGCGGCATCAAACAAGATGTAACTACAGACTCCATCAAAGGATTTAGTTTATGATAGAAATCTACGGCAAGCCTCAGTGTCCATTTTGCGATAGGGCAAAGGCTTTGTGCGAAGCGAGGAAGTTGCCATACAAGTACTTTCAACTTGGCACAGACTTTACCCGTGACGAGGTACTTGAAAAGTTTCCAGGAGCACGTACCTTCCCACAAATTACAGTACACGGAACAAAGATTGGTGGCTACGATAAACTAGGCACTTACTTAGAAGAAACTAACTATAACGGAACAGGATACTCACTATAATGTTGATTGAATCATCATACAAAGACGGAGACGTAGTGTCTCTAAAATTAAGTTCAGGCGAAGAAATTGTTGCCCGGCTAGATAGCGAAACTCCAAAAGAGTACACACTAAAAAAGCCTATGGTATTAATCATGCAAAAAGAAGGCTTAGGTCTAGCACCATACATGTATAGTGTTAAGCCTACTTCAAAATTTAATATCCTAGTGAACAGTGTGAGCTGTATTGCTAAAACAGAAACTGATATTGCAGACCAATACACAGCGACTACTAGTGGTATCCAATTACAGCCTTAATACTAGGATAAATATAGTAGTATAATACGAGGAACGTAAATGTCATTAGCAGGCGCAAATAAATATCTAGAATCTGCCAGCGCAGGTAAAACTACAGTCAACCATACAGATAGTGATACTGACACTGACCCGGGTTCTGCGCCAGCACCTGCCGACCATGTACACGTTGATTTTGATATTGCACACAAAGCATGTCTTGCTGAGATTGCAACACTATTTGAAAACATACAAGTAGACTTGCGGATTATTACAGACAGAGGCGATGACAGAGCTAAAGGCATGTATCAACGCGAAGCTGACACAGTTGCAAACAATCCAGCTAACATAGCAGCCGCAGCCAAAGCATATGTTGATTTAGAGCAGTCTGCAATACTTGGCATGGTTAATGCAGAAGTAGGCAATCCAACTAACTTAGGTAACACTACTCCGGCTAACTACAACGCAATTCGAAATAATACAACACTACCAGGTGGCTTTAGTGGCGGCGGTCCAGCTAACAGACAATCAGCAGGCTACGGTGGTAATGCTGGCGCATTTGTAGGTGAGGATGGTAATACTTACGAAGAACTTAACTTACCATTATCACAAATAGTAACAGCAGCAGGTTCTGCTGCTGGAGTTGTATCTTACGCAATAGCAGGTAAGCAACGTAACTTAACACTCCAATCTGAACTATACAATATACTAGAGTCAGCAGCAGCTACAGCCAAAGTTGATGTGTTAATCACATCAGGTGGACAAGTACCTGTATCCGAAGGTGGCATTAAAGGTGTCAATAGGATAGGCTCTAATAGACACGACAAAGGCTACGCAGCAGATGTACAAGTATTCACTGGACAAGGTCTTGATAAGAAACAACTAAAGGTTACTAATACAGCAGACCTTCCTATCATGCTTAAATTTTGTCAAGCAGCAGAAGCAGCAGGAGCAACATCAATTGGTATAGGTAACGGCTATATGAAAAACACAGGAATACATATAGACATTGCTTGGAAAGGTCAACAAGCAGGTGTTATTAGTGGAATTAGTCCGTGGAGATACTGGAGCGGTACAAAAGCAAGTCGCTTCACAGCTACAACATATATCAAAGATTTAATGACAACGGAGGCTAACGTATAATGCCAGAATCTACCGACACAGATTATTTACATTTAGACATGACTCCGGAATACAACCGGATTATTACAGCACTAACAGGTATACGAGACGATATTAGATTGCTGCAAAAATTACAATCAGATCCTGAGTCAGGCATAGCTACTAACCATGTACTAAACGACTTCCAAAGAGCATTACTTGCAGTAACTATGAGTTCGGCAGTAGGTAACACAGCTTCAGCAGTTGCAAATACAGTCATAAGTGGTAATGCTACTAACGGCGGTGGCACAGCAGCAGCAAGCGGCGAGAGCAATGCAGACCTAACAGCAGAAAGAACAACAATACTTGCTGCATTAGGCGCTACAGAAGATCCAGCAGACTTAAAAGTATTAATACGAGTAAGTGGACAATACTATTGGGAAGCAGCAGGAACACCTGGTCCAGATGATGGCTTGCGTGGACCAGCAAAAACAGTAGTACCATTTGCACTAGGCGAACAACTAGGCTTTGATAATGAATCAACTGGACTTATTGTTGCAGGTGCACCTCCAGGACCGCCAGATGGTATTCCAAATGCATCATCACCAAGAAAGCGTTGGCCGTTTGCAAGACCAGTAGGGCAAACTGCTTCACAAAATGCAAACCCATCTGCAAACTTAATTGATCCAGCTACTGGTAAAGTAATTGCGCAAACAGCAGCAAGTATTAAAACAGCAAATGCCGCAGCAGCAACGTCGGCACCAGCTACTGACTACGGAGCACAATAATGCCAGCAGTAACACATAGTAACAGTCCATTTGCGTCTAATGTATTTGTAAATGGAGGACCAACTCTAGGCGGAGCAATAGCATCTGCTTTAGGTATAGAAGATACAGTTGGAATATCGGATGCACAGGCAGATGCAATACTTGCAGGCCAAGCAGACTTATTAGCTATCGGTGAAGACCCAGAGACATACGAAGCACTTGAACAGTTCGGCGGTGGCACAGAAGATGGAACTAGTCCGATAACAGGAGAAACTGGAGCTATGGCAGCACCTGGCTCAGACGCAGCAATAGGAGCAGACGCCTTAGAAGATCAAGAGATTGAAAGTCCTACATCAGAATGGGTTATAGCCTTACCTGGCGTTAATACTAGAGTACGTCCTGAAGCTTGGGATATGATCGTTGCATTTGCAAAAAGCGTAGGTCGTCCAGTCACACTAAACAGCGCATACCGCTCACCTGAATACAATCGAAAGGTTGGCGGCGCAAAGAAAAGTATGCATACACAGCGCAAAGCTATGGATGTACAATGGGGGACAACTAGTGTTCAAGGACGAATGGATATGATTCAAAAGGCAGTCGATGCAGGATTTACTGGTATTGGATGCTATAACAATTTTATGCATGTTGACATTGGGACTAAGCGTCATTGGGGGCCAAACGGCAGCTATACCGGGCAATTTGCACAATATAAGCCTGTTTTAAAAGCTAACGGCTTTGCTAACGCCTAATTAATGGTTGACATTCTTATCTTTCTATGTTATTATATATACATAATATAAACTTAGGCAGGAATGAGGCAGTATGAGAACAGATTTAAACAAGGTAATACTAACAGATGCAGACGGAGTTTTGCTCAACTGGGAGTATGCTTTTACATGTTGGATGCAACAGCACGGGCACACACAAGTTGAAGGCGGCAATGTGATGTATAACATTGGCGAGCGATTTAACATTTCTAACAATCAGGGACACAAATTAATTAAGACTTTTAACGAAAGTGCAGCAATGGGATTCCTCCCAGCATTGCGTGACGCTATGTATTATGTTAAAAGGTTACACGAAGAGCATGGATATGTATTCCGTTGCATTACATCTTTATCTTTAGATGATAACGCAGGGCAACTTCGTTTGATGAACTTAGAAAAACTGTTTGGAAAAACAGCTTTCGAAGAGCTAGTTTGTTTAGATACAGGCGCAGACAAGGACGAAGCCTTGGCACCGTATAAAGATACAGGATTGTATTGGATCGAAGACAAGCTAGAAAACGCAGTAGTTGGACATAACTTAGGTTTGTCAGCAATACTGATTGAGCATGGATTTAACATGCACTACACACTTCCAAAAGGTATGACTAAGGTAGTTAACTGGAAGGAAATATATAATCATATTACAGGAGAAAATATATGAGCGAATTAACACAACACGAACAAATTGTACAAGCGTTTAACAACTATCTAGTTGAGCACGAAGCATGGGAATCAAAGTCTGTTAAAGCAGCAGCAACCCGCGCCCGTGGAGCACTTGGTGACTTAGGCAAGCTGACAAAAGGCCGCCGAGCAGAGATCCAAGAACGCAAAAATAATATGTGAGGTTATGTCATATGTGGGAATTTTGGTGTAAAGCCATAGGACAAAAAGCATATGACGATGATGACAGAGCAGACGCAGTAGCACTCATACGAACAGCTTGGGTGTTACTGCATGTTACAACATGCTCGATGATAATCGTTGGCAACGGAAGACTATTAGGATTTTGGTAAAGTGTCAAATAAGTCTTACAGGGCTCCTCAAAAGCCTAAACAATATCAACCGCGTATCGAACGAGAGAAATCTTTCAAGATACGCAACCCAACTAGTAAAAAATTAAAACCAAAACATATAAAGGAGTTTTACGATAATGAATCCATCTCCACGTGAAGAAGATAACGAAGCTAAAAAAGCTATGGAAGAGTTCCTAGCCAAAGGCGGCGTCATAGAACAGATCCCCTACGGTAAGCGTAGCGAAAATCTAGAAACAACTGGAGGCTTTTACGGACGCAAGAAGAAGCCAAAGCAAGAAGAACCCAAAACTGACTAATGTTAGCGCACCAACAGTAAGTAAGGTGTAAATACATTATGAAAGACTTCGCACACCAATCTGATAACTATACTAGAAACCTAAACTCGTACAGTAATTTTGTTCCTTGTGATTTTAAAGAAGCAAACTTTATGTTCTGGCAAGTTAAAGGACATCTCATTCCTAGAGAATACTCAAACGAGGAAGTTATAAGTATGTACGATAGCTACTTTAAACGTCTCTGGGGTAACAATGAATCAAGATCAAGTTGTGCTGATGACTTCACAAAAGCTTGGGAGAAAGAATATGGTCGGCAATAAACTACAAAAATTAAGTAACACAGATTTAGACTTTATGCTAAAGCTTGTACAAAAAGAGTTCTCGTTAGCAGTAGGCAAATCGACACAACAACGCGCTCACTCCTACGGTAATACACATATAGAATTAAAGATAGATTGCTTGCGCAGACTTATGGAAGCAATTAAAGGTCAGCAAATGCTTGACAAAACCCTAGCAGTAAAATGGTAACATATGAAATGTAAACTTGGCGACTATGCTCGTATTATTCATTCAGTTAATCCAGACAACATCGGAAGAGTTGTAAAGGTAGCTGAATACATTGGTAGATTTGAACAGAAGGAACAATTTGAATTTAGAGGCATGCCATGCGAATGCCCAGTAACAGATCACTTCTGGTGGATAGACGGAGACGACATTACGATACTGTTCGGCCCAAGCCCCAAAGCATACATTGCTGATACATGGTTGGAACCAATTCGCCCTGAAGCTAAGAAGACAAAGACAACAGCAGAAAAAGAACTTGACATGTATAGCTAACGCCTATTACGTTATAGGAACATTCGTTTAGACTTTCTCCTTTTTATGTGTTATTATATATTAAATAACAGTAAGAATATATATTATTGTATATAAGATCACAATATTATATGTTATTATATATAAAATGGAGAAAGTGTAATGGGTGCAAGAAACCACAAAGATTGGTTAGCAGAACCAACAGTTGAATACATAAGTAGCGAGTGCTACAGTAGTCATGAAATTTACAAACAAGAAATCAAAGAGATATTTTCTAAAGTTTGGATTCCAATTATACACAAGAGTGAAATAAAGAATCCAGGTGACTATCGAACATCGCAAATTGCATTTCGAAACATAGTTATAATAAATCACGGTGATCGTATTGGATGCTATATCAATCCAGGACTCAAAGGAGTAGCTGGTAC
>Ga0209816_1001074_pt1 | contig 20610 bp, 9 predicted proteins | sample CoawatmetaG01DNA_FD_187509 | JGI IMG/M metagenome (GOLD analysis project Ga0209816, IMG submission 187509) | Marine microbial communities from the West Antarctic Peninsula - Coastal water metaG017-DNA (SPAdes) (version 2) | ecosystem: Environmental > Aquatic > Marine > Coastal ...
AAGAATTCATAAAAACAGCAACTGGAGTTAGAACTTCAAAGATTATTATTGATGAGCAAATTCAGAATATATCATCCTCTGATATTAGTAGTTCCTCATTGGGCGCAACGGTTAACAATAGGATATTAGCGAACGAGGTGGGACTTAACACCAACGAATCAAAAGATACATTAGTAAACGTTCTAATTGAAAAACCTAAATCTATCGCAGAATTTAAAGTAGACTTTGATGCAATAAGTGCCTTACCTTCTAATGTGTGTGATAATCAATGTAAAAGCACAAAAAAATATCAACTAAGTGCCGAAATGAATAAAGCGAACCATCAACAGTATTACTTTGATAAACAGACTGAACGATTACTAAAGGAAGCAGAAGTCAGAGCAAAACTTAATACGAAGATGAGAACACTAACGGTCAATGGGTTTCGCAACGCTTCTCTTACAGTGGGAGAACAAGCAGATATGGGCGTACTTGCTGATGGCATCAACGATATTTTAGATAAGACTACATTAACTTCTGATGAAATAATCAGAAAAAATAATTTGCTTTTAGAATCAAAAGCCGTACTAAAACAGCACATACTAGATAATAACCTAGACCTCAGTGAGGCTGATGAGTCTTCAACTCTAGAAGCACTAGTATATCAAGTAAATGCGAAAGCGGCACTAGAGTCACTATCAAAGATTGACTACGCTACGATAACAGGATATGCAGACGCTTCTAATACAATAGTTAATGATGTAAATTCAGGCTATCGAGCAAATTTGAATCAAGCAATCAATGTTGGTAAGATACAAGGAGAACTAACAATCAATAGTTTAAAGCAAGATGCGATAATTAACAAAAACTACTACTTTCAGCCTAATCATAGACTTGTTGATGCAATATCACTAGAAGACCTTGAACGTGACTTTGCTATAAAATCTCTTCTTCAAGAGGATGAAGTGATAGGTCAAATTGCAACGGTAGAGATAGCAGGCGTAGAAGAGTATGTTGAGGTATTGGTTCCAGTAGATACAGTAAGTGTAGAAAAACAACCAGTCGTATTTAAAACAACGGGTCTTCCCCTTAATACATATAATGTACTTTTACCAATTACAAATCTGAAAGAAAAATTGGCGGCAGTTGGCGGAGATAAGTCAATGCTAAGTCAACACCAAGAGGCTCAAAAGATGTATCAATTAATAACAAGTACTAATACGGGTCAGATGAAAGTAATAACAGATGGTGCTGGTGTAAAAATCAAGGTTAAAGACTATTCTACAGTTGGCATGATAACATACACAGACGCCAATGGCGTATCTCAGACTATTGATCCTGTTGCACTTTTTAGTTTACATACAACTACTTACAATGATATATACCCACTATATCAGAGTGATTTCAACACTATCAAAAGTGGAATCGCTACGTTGTTTCCTAATATAAGTACAACAGATGCTCCTTCAAGTGGAATAATTTCCAGCAATAGAAGAAGCGATTTAATACTAGATATTAGTAGCAACAAATTTATAGTAGACCCTAACCCATAACAAGAGGAATAATTAATGGCAGAAAAATCAACTTTCGCAAGTATACTCGATAAACAGACAGCACACCAAGATTCTCCTATGGGTACTGCACTGGGAAAAGGTATGTACAAGGCTGTGGTTGTTCTTAAAAATCCAACTACTGACGAAGTTTACATTGACCCTACTGGTCGCGGCAGATTAGCCGCGTATGTGCCTGCATTAGATGGTAATCCCTCTAATCCAATGTTCTTTCAACATGCTAGTGCTACTGGTTCGTTTGGTCAACCCGACAAAGAAGGTACAGTCATTTTTGTATTCTTTGCTGAGGTGGGTTCCGTAACTGATGGATACTGGCTAGCAACTTCACAACAGGTACCGGATATTGTAAGTGGTGGCTCAAGAGGCAATCCACATATATCTGGAGATGGCCAAGGTGAAGGAGTATTTACGAATATTGGCGCCGCGAAAGCGACTCCCACTACAATCAATGAAGCCAAAGCCGCAGATGAAGACATAAAGAACAGCGAAAGAAATGCGGTTACAGCCGCACAAGGAACATACAGTGATTATGTAAGAGGCTCATCTACTGCTTCTCCTCATAGAGATGCAAACTATAAGATACCGCAATTACCAAAAGTTAACGGAATGAGAACACCTGGCGGCTCTGCAATCACAATGGATGACGGTAGTATCGATGACACGGGCGAGATTCATCCTGAACAAATAAGAATAACAACACAATCTGGCGCAGCCATTATTTTAGATGGTGGTAATGATCTTATCTATGTTGTAAATAGTGCTGGAAGTGGATGGGTAGAAGTTGGAGCAAATGGCGAAGTCATGGTCTACGCAGAAGGTTCACTGAGTATGAGAACAGAAAAAGATTTTAATCTTCGTGCTGATAAAAATATCAACATGGAAGCAGGTGAGAACATTAATATTCGTAGTGTTAAGAACACTAAGATTAATGCTACCGAAGAATTACATCTACGAAGCAAAGGAGCACAGTTCTTGCAAAGTGAAGCAGGAATGAATGTTGATGTCGGAGTTAATTGCTTAGTAACAACTGGTGGGGTATTACATTTGAATGGACCAATTGCACAAAAATCAGAACTCATTCTAGTTGGTGAAATGGATGATATGAATGATTCTCAATGTACTAAACTTAAAGAGACCATTGTATCTGTTCTGCCAACACATGAACCATATCTTAGACCACAAGCAAAAGAATTAAAAGACACAGCAAGTGCATATTCGATTTTGGCAGCAAGTGACGAAGGTAAAGAGAATGCAAAGGGGTAGATTATGATTTTTGACAAACGAAAAGGTTCATTATTAAATTACATACAGTTACCGTTACACGTAATAACACCTACTGGTACGTACTTAGGAACGGGATATAGCATAAAGGGCAAACCAACATATATACTATCTCATGAGAAAGTGAACTTAGAGAGTGTAAACACCTTGACGTTTTCACCAATGAGCAAAGATGCAATAATACTTGACAACAAACCAACACTTGAAGTTACTGACAACGTAGTTGGTTACAATTATAAGATTTCAGATACTGAATTGAATTATGGGTATATTACTGTTGCGTCTACTCGCATAGATATCGAATCTAAAAAGATAACAAAAGGAATGGCTGAATTTATTTTAGAAAAACAATTACGAAATATCGGTAACATACTTGAAAAGTTTATCAAAGTAAAAATAGCACAACCACAATATGATGCACTGTTATATCACTTTTATAATGAAGGCACGAGTACTATAGAAAATAGTCCAGTGATTGCTCTTATAAATGCAAAAGATTGGTATGCGATAACTGACGAAATTCAAACAGGTTTAATGAAAAATGACAGAGTAGATGAACGATTGGCTATACAGAAAATGAAAACTGCAAAGATGTTCAGTTACGTGCCAAGTTTTTCTTAACGAGTTACTAAGACTTTATCTGCTAATCCATAAGCAACAGTTTCTTCCGCTGACAAAAACTTGTCACGTTCCATCGCTTCAGTTAACTCATCAAATGTCTTACCAGCAGAATTGTGATTCACATAGATTTGAGTCAATCTTTCTTTCATTTTCATCATCTCATCGACTTGAATCTTCATATCAGTTGCTTGTCCGCCTGCACCACCACTAGGTTGATGAATCATTGTGCGACTGTTTGGCAACACATGTCGTTTATCTTTAGCACCTGCTTGAGCAAGTAACGAACCCATCGAACATGCTTGGCCCATCACAGTTGTAGCAACATCAGAACTAATAAATTGCATAGTATCATATATCGCCATGCCAGATGTGACAGCACCACCAGGTGAGTTGATATAAAAATGAATATCTTTGTCTGGATTCTCTGCTTCTAAGAATAATAACTGGGCACAAATCAAATCTGCCTGATAGTCATTAACTTCACTAGTCAAGAATATTACTCTTTCTTTTAATAAACGAGAGAAAATATCGTAACTACGCTCTCCATTTGCTGATTGGTCAACGACCATTGGTACTAAAGTTGGCATAATTTGTTATCCTTATTGTGATTTCTAGTATTATTTATATACTATGATAACATTATTGGACCCATTTGTCAATCAAAAACTGCGAAGTTTATACCATGATAAATACATTTAGTAATTAACTACAGAGAAAAAAACAAAATGGCATTATTCACTGGTTTCAGTACAAAAAATAAAAAAGCAATCAATCACGAGTTGACTGATAAAGATTTAGTGGTAGAAGACCTTATGAATCACATCATGACTCGCAAGGGCGAACGTATAATGCTACCTACTTATGGCTCTATTATTCATGATATGATATTTGAACCATTAACCTCTGAAACAACTGAGTTAATTGAAGAAGATTTAACAGAAATTATAAAAGATGATCCACGATGCAACTTTCTTAGTATCGAGGTTACAGATTCTGATCACACTGTTAACGCAATCGTGCGCCTTGAAATTCTGCCGTCGAAAGAGCCAGTAGAACTAAGTATAGATTTAGATAGAGAATAATAGAGAGAATAATATGAGCCAAGAACGAACCGATAATTTATTTGCAAGTGAGAGTTGGACAGCAGTATATACCGCATTTACCAATGTCAGTCTTAAAGCATACGACTTCGATACTATTAGAGAAGCACTATTAGCCTACACTGTTCAAACTTATCCTGAAAAATTTAATGATTTCATTGCAAGTTCAGAATTTATCGCAATTTTAGATTTAGTCGCATATATGGGACACAGTTTAGCATTCAGATTAGACATGAATACTAGAGAGAACTTTATGGACACTGCTGAACGTAGAGCAAGTATTCTACAAATGGCAAAGACGTTGGGTTACAATAAAACTAGACCAATCAACGCAAAAGGCTTCATGAAGATTACTAGTATAACGACTGATGAAGATGTATTTGATAATGAAGGTGTTTCTTTGGCTGGTAAGAATGTCGTTTGGAATGACAGTAACGATATAGATTGGTATGAGAACTATATCAGTATTCTAAATTCTTCTTTCTCTGGTACAACTAAAATTCAGAATCCAACATCTACATTAACTATTTCAGATGTCGAGCATTCTGTATATAATATAAACGAAGATGCAACATCAAAAAGTGTAAATTACTCATTCTCTTCTAATATTAATGGAAAGAGTAGAAGATTTGAAGCAGTATCAGTAGAATTAGATACTGAGAACACTAAGATTGGCGAAGCAGAACCAAACGTAACAAACAAATTTACAATCATTAATAGAAATGACAATTTGGGATCAGCAAGTGATAGAACTGGATTCTTTGTTTACGCAGTTGGTGGCTCACTTGAATACCAAGATTTCATATACAATACTAAAATATCAAATAGAATAGAAACAATAAATGAGATTAATATATCTAATTCTGATGTATGGGTCCAGAAGATAGACTCGGCAAGAACATATGTATCGAGCGTAACATCAATCGACAACGACACAAGAGAAACAGCAATCTACAATAGTTTGCGTACTGGTTCTGGAGATATCGTAAGTATAAATTCCATAGACAATAATGGAATTGCACTACATTATCCAGATGGGGTTTTTGGTAACGCGGCGTCTGGCAACTACAGAGCATGGTATAGAAAAGTTGACAATGATAATTTCTCTGTAAACTCTAATGATATCGTTAACAAAATTATAACAATTCCGTATATTGGAACTGACAGTAGAACATATAGACTAACATTAACAATGTCAAGTACACTTGACTTTGGCGAAAACTTCGCTGGCGAAACATACACTAGTGTACGAAGAATTGCTCCAAGAAGTTATTATTCACAAGATAGAATGGTCAACGCACAGGATTATAATGTGTATCCTCTGTCGTTGGGAAACAATGTAATTACGAAGTTGAAGTCAGTAAATACATCATTTGCTGGTAACTCACGTTTTTATGAAATGGATGACGTTCTAGGTCATCACTCTAACTTGAGTGTAACGGGTTCAGACGGAAGTCTATTCGTTGAAGACGAAGCAGTATCAATTCCACTGAGTTACAACAAACTACAAGGAAAGAGTGACAACTTTATAAGAAATGAGTTAACTAAAGCATTGAAACATCCTAGTCTATTGAATAGTTATTTTCATAAGAATAAAAGCAACAACGCTGTAATTATTGCACAGACAACAACTTATGTCCCACTCTCAGCAGATGGAATGAAAATTACAACAGCAGCCGCACCAACTAGTGGCGTTTTTGTAGGAGACTACGTTGAGTTATTAATGACTGCATCGGGAAAAACTATTTGGGCAGATGTTAAGAAAGTAGAAACAACGACTAACACAGATGATACACTTACATTGAATAAGTTCATTCCAGAAATTGGAACACTTATAAACGTGGTAAGAGGATTTAGAACTAAATTTACGGATACTGAAATAACGGCAATTAAGGCTGAGGTTGATAGTAGTACTGAGCAAACTTTTACATTAAAATATGCAGTAGTATCAACTGTATGGGAATGGAAAGTACACCCAGTAACGTCCCCGCCAACAATCCCATCAGAAGCACATATCGTATTTAATTACAATTCTGGTATCAGAGACAACGAATCACAGTATACTGCCAAATTTACAGGTAAAAAAATTGCATTCGAAAGTAGAGATCAAGTTAAGTTTTTCTATGGCAACACAACTGATATAATCGATAATGAAACAAATTTATCCAAACGAGATAAAATATTTCTCAATTACTTAAAAGAAGATCCAGTAACAGCGGGAGCGTCTACTCAAGCATCTGGCAAGGAAGTTACAGTAGGACAAGTTTCACTATCCAACGTAGTAACCGATGGTAGTACTGGCGCAACATTTGATGCTGAATTCAGGCATAGTGGCGCACCAACAACTTACGATTTTGTAGAAGGTAACGACTATCTTGATAATGCAACATATACTCATAGTCTAGTATCTCCCGCTGGAGTAAAATATTCAATCGATAGAACTACTGAGATTACACATCCCAGCAACAATACATGGAAGATTATTGGATATACAGACCAATATAATACTGTGCCAGCAGATACGAATGAATACAAACTTTCACTGGCCGTTAGTGATTTGACAAACTATTCAACAGCACAAACTCCTATAGCAGGCGGAACAGATGTTCCCGTTACTGCAACACCTGTTTCAGATGTTTTCACATCACTTGACGCAGTTGGATTCCTAGAGGGATATACTGGTAATGTTGGCACCGCTAATAATTCACATTCAACTCAATCATCTAATGAACTAGATACTTTAGGATTTAAGGGAAAGAAATCACTGTCTTATTTTCAATCAGCCGCCACAACTAATAACTTCAGATGGGCTGATGTATCTGATGCCGCGGAAACAACTGATTTTACCACTGGATACGATTCTGTCCAAGACGAGTATACTTTTACTATGTCTACTGCCGCATCGGCTCTTTATAATAATCTTGATGCTGATATCTATTTCAAGCAATATGCTTATGGAGAATTTACAGTAACGAGTGCAACTCCACTTACTACTAGTAATATTTTACTCAGAAATACTACAGGCACAATACTTAGTAATGATGACATAACAGTTACTAATACAAGTGGCACAAACTATAAGATTGTTTTTTGGACATATGCAATAACAGTCGGAGATCTCATTGATGTAATCATTGGAGTGAATGCCGATATAACCAGTATTGCAGATTTCTCAGTGAGAGTCAGTGCATCATTTGGACTTGAACTAGGTACAACTTCAACTACTACCACATACACTGGCACATCATCATATGTTTATGATGACTACTTGACACCAGCGGGATATATAGATAATACAAAAGTTAAATTGTTCGCATCAAATACTAACGATAATCCTTTTGCTATGCTAGATATTACAACTAACGAAACTGTTGTAATGGAGCAATACACTGTAAATAACATAAAATATGAAAGAGCATCTAAGACTGTAGTTGCTGCCGCATTACTAAGTGAAGTTCCAGAAGCCGCGACAATATACTATAATACGTTTAGTAGTGTTTGGTACATTCGCGAAGCGGGCGGTTGGAGTGTCTTAACTGGACACGTAGATCAAACTACTACTACTCCGCCATTGATTCAAATCAACTACAATAGTATACAATATAGAGTAATAGAGGGTATCACGTTCGTTAAAGATGAACATACAAGTTTTAGATGGGACCATTACGCTGATATAAACAAGAGAATAGATCCTAGTACTAGTAATATTGTCGATATGTATGTATTGAGTACTGATTATGTTAGAAAAGTAAATGAATGGATAGCAAATGATTTCTCAACTACTACTCCAGTTGCCCCAAATAATTTTGAATTAGCAAAGATAATGAATAGTATTGAACCGAAGGGAGCGATAGCAGACCATATTGCTTATATTCCTGTAGAGTTTAAATATCTATTTGGGTCATATGCTAAGGTAGAGAACCAAGCAATATTCAAAGTCATTAAGAAACTGGGAGTTGGATACACTGACAGTGAAATTAAAACCGCAGTATCTACTAAAGTAAATGAATACTTTGCAATTAACAACTGGGACTTCGGTGCAACATTCTACTTCTCAGAACTGGCAGCATTCTTACACAAAGAATTAGGAGATTACATTTCGAGTGTAATAATTACACCAAAATATTCAGGTAACAAATTTACGGATTTGTTAAGTATATCGTGTGCATTAAATGAAATATTCATGGCAGTAACAACATCTAGTGACGTAAAAATAATTACACAATTAGCATCATCTGAATTGGTAGGCAAATAATATGGCAAAGAAGATTTATGACTTTTTACCAAGTCATTTAAAGAACGATGAGTTAGAAACAATATTCGAAACTACATTAGACCGCGTATTCTCTGTTGGTGAAATGGAGAAGACAAAAGCATTTGTTGGTAGAAGAGAAAAAGGAATATATAACAGCAATGATATATATCTTTCATATCCAGCACAGGCTTATGCAAGAGATAATTACGGACTAGAACCAACATTCACAAATAGAAATGCGACTGATAATATATTCTATGATGACTTGTTGAATGCGTTATACAACAAAGGCGCACTGACAAACGACCAAAGACGATTATTTAAAAGTACATTAAAAACAGTTACTTTACCAATAGACTTAGATAAGTTTGTCAACTATAGTATGTACTACTGGGTATCTCCTAGTTTTGACTCTTCAATCACAGGCTCAACAAAGAAGCACTATGTCACAATCGATAAAGATGCTACTGCAACAGACTTCTGGAAAACTAATAACTCTTGGTATCACTATGATGATATCAGTGCCTTAATTACTGATGACAATTTTACTTTAATATCTCAAGCACTAAGACCTATTATTGAATTTGATAAGAACATTGAACTAAGTGATACAAGTGCGGCAACAACAATAGCATCTTCATTTACTGTTCCTACTTTTAAGTCGTATGATTCTACTAACACATATCTTAGTGACATAAAAATATTTCATTACGTAACGGGCACATATACTGCTGACACAGAGTTGGGACTTGCTCCAAAGTTAATATCTGGCGACTACGAAAGTGAATTCGTATTTAATATAGACTTGATAGAATCTTCAACTTATAAACTATCATCAGCATACAAGAAGTTATACATCACATCAACATTTGATTACAGAAACTTAAGACAAGAATTGGGCGATAGTCTATCAGTAACAGATATTGAATTACTACAAGCACCAAAAAATTCTAACACAATAGATTTGTATGTTGACGGACAAAAGCAAATAGCAAACTATACATTCAATAGTGCAGACAATAAAATTACAATGACTGGAGAAGTCAGTGGTAATATATACGTTGATTATTGTACTGCTACTCCAGTTGTATATGACGGGCAAACTGTATTTCAACGTATCGACCCATCAGTAGAATATAATGTAGATAACAAATCATACGTAGATACAGAGATGACGTACTCTCTTGTCTATGAACATCTTGTTCGCATAATCGAGACTGTATCGGGTTTAACGGGTGAGGCAAACGCAGTTAATAACTACAGAACATCGGGAACAAACACAGACAAACTAAGATTTGCAAACCAAGGTAGTGTACTTATTAAAAATACTATCGATATCAAAGAGGCATACTTTGCACTAACACGTGATGACTACGACCCTATTAAAGCAACAGAATTCTTATCTGGTGCATATAATGGCTACAAAAATAAATTATTGACTACTGTTCTTTCTATTTTAGAATCAAGTGCAAGTACGACTAAAACTAGTTTGCAAATATTAGAAGAAGCAATTAGTACTATTTCTCTTGGAAAACATTCAAGTGTAAGTATTTTTAAAGATAGTACTATGTTGAACTTTGGTGAGAATCATTCTCATTATCAAACACTTGATGCTACCATTATCGCTGGTGCGACAGAACAAGTTATGCCCTTATTTACTGACACGATACTAAACGACAAAGATGTAGTTGTTATTCTGAACAATGTCGTTATGAGATTGAAAGGAGATTATACATTAAATACTGGCAAAACAGAAATAACATTTAATACTTCCTTATCTGCTAGTGATACGTTAACTGTTAGACATTATACTAATACAAAAGAAACATACATACCACCGAGTGCAACTTCATTAAAAATTGCACCAATGTATCTTCCAGAATTTGTTACAGATTCACAGTATAGCCCCGCGGTTTCATTTATTAGAGGACACGATGGGTCAATGATTCCAAAATATGAGACACGAGTGGACAATATACTTCTTACATTTGAGACAATGATTTATAATAACTTGGTAGAGGATGCTAGTACTCAAGCAGACAGTATGAATTATGGATTATATGATACTTCTAGTACTGATTATTCAAATATTGAAAAGAAATATATGATGTATCCATTCTTTAAGAAATGGATGATGAGAAACAATGTAGACAACTTAGACAACACCAACTTCGATGCAGATCCATCAGCATATAAAACGTGGAATTATCGAGCAAAGGACGAAGACTCAGCGGGTCATTGGAGAGGACAATTATTATACGCATATGGCACAGACCGACCATTAGAAGAACCCTGGAAAGTATTAAAATTAACATCGATACCACTGGGATTTAATACAGCACACGGTTCAGATTACACCTCAGTTGCATTTTGGACATCATTGATATCAACTAATTCTTTAACTTGCCCAGTGCCAGTCGATGGGTCAGGAAACTTAAAAACGCCTAATGAACTATTCTTTGGTGGTGCAATAACATCAAGTGATATACTATTGATGAATCAAGCATGGGAGTTCGGTGATGGTTCACCAGTTGAACTTGCATGGTCAAGAAGTAGTGAATTTGCTTTTGCTGAATTCATGTTAATGATGTTGTCGAGTCCATTCGAAGTTATGAACAATTATAGTACACAGATAAAAGACATTATTACATACTCTAATAAAAATGAAGGTATCGACACTAATGTTGTTCTTGCTGATAAAGCCAATTATTCATTTAAGTTGGGCTCTAAGTTAGGTGGCTTCGTTAACAATTTCAAATTACAAACAGAAAACAATTCATTATCAAATAGTAGATTCTCTGAAATACCAACAGACAATTATGATTTATTTGTTCACGCGGGAGTGCCAAATAGAAGTGAATACTTTAGTGCTATCGTATTAGAAAAAGTATCATTAGATTTGCCATATCCTGCTTATAGTCTTGCAAATGCATCAACTTACGTTAAGGGAGATATCGTACTAAACACGGGCGACAGCAAATACTATAAAAGAAAAACAACAGGCATCTCTGCGAAAGAGACTGCTGGCCTAATCACATTTGATTATAGCAGTTGGACACTTATATCACAACCAAAGACTAGTAAGTTCGGATTCCAAGTACACGGATATGACGAAATTAATCCAACATTCTATTCAATGGGATGGGATACATCAAGTGGTGAGAAAACATTCTCAACGGCAGGTGATAGACTTGCTCTGAAACAATGGCAGGGTGGAGAATATTATAGACTAGATTCGTATATATTATGGAACAATACTCCTTACGTTTGTCTTACAAATCATACATCAACTACAATATTTGATGACAATATTAAAGATTGGAAACCAGTAGTAGAATGGCCAACAACAAATAAAACACACGCGAATGGTTATAAAGAGTTGGTAGATGACACTATAAAGAATTATAATTATGGCGACATCTTAGAAACAGTAGATGACGTTGCTCATTTAATTATGGGTTATCAACATTACTTAAAATTAGTAGGATGGGAATTCACAGACACAGACGAAAATAGTGATATCATAGATTGGGAAAATCTATTGTACAAGTTCTTAGATTGGCAAACTGAACAACATTCTGTTGGAGACTTTATTACATTGACTCCACTATTAATGGGTGGCAGTTTCAATGCAGCCTATGGCGTAGCAAGTGTGGCTACTGAAACATTCAAGAATTTTTATCGAGTAGTAGATTCATCGGGTAGACTTATACCAAATACTGAACTTAATTTTCACACAGATGGTGCCAAATTATCGTTCACTAGTAACATTCCTATCTATGGAATGAAAATGGACGTGAGAGATATTGAACACGCATTTGTTGTTGATAGAGTTGACAGTTACGATGATGTCATCTATGACCCTCACACTCACACTCGTAATCTTCGTATGCAAATTGATTGCAACCGAACAATCGATTGGGACGGAACTATGTCTGTCGATGGTTATCTTGTACACGATAACAAGTTAATACCAAACTTCGACACAATGATTGAAGAAACTCGCCATTATCGAAATACAATTGTCGACCAAGGATTGTCGATAGTTAACAAATTAAAATCAAATCACATGGGATATACAACTAGAGCATACTTGTCTAACCATGGAATTGAAAGAGAATCACAACTAGAATTCTATAAAGGATTCTTATCTCACAAAGGAACAAATTCAAGTATTAATAGAATTGTTAATAACAACGGCAACTTTAAAGATATCGAGCATTCTGATATTTGGGCAGTTAAGTTAAGCGACTACGGACAAGTATCAACTAATCTTACGATGACAAAAGATATAACAGTCAATGATATGATTAGCGATCCATTCTTAATAGAATATCCAAACATAACAAAAACGTTTGTTGCTCAAGCATCTAAACCCGCTATAGCGATAAAAACAACAGGATATGTTGATGCTGTCGATATAAACTACACAGTAAGTAAGCAAAGTGATCTAGTGAATTTAGCAACATCAACCAATACACTCTACGAAGGAGATACTGCCTGGGTTCAATTCGACACAGAAAGAGACTGGGATGTGGTACGATTAAGTGAAGTAGCAGAGATAAGTTATGTTGGAGAAACGTCTGACAACCAATTGTATATTGGAATGCTCACTGAGATAGATTCTACATTTATTGATAAACCAATTTATCTGAAGATTGCTGGTGCTGAACTATCTCCAACGATAGATGGATATTATTTACTTGCCGCTAATGGAACAAAAACTGTAAGCGGAAGTACTATTTACGAATATCTAGTATACGAAGAAGATTTTGAACCAGTGATTGTTGAAATAGATTCTTCAACTACTAACAGTATATTTGTTCCAACTAACACAGATTCGGGCATTGAAGCAATTGGTTCAGTAAGTAATCCTGTATTCACTAGTAGCGATACAATTACTATTGATGGTACATCTTTCACTTATACGCCTACCGCAGCCTCTAATTCTGGAATATCAATACTTGGTACAGTTGCAAACCCAGTAGTATCCGAAGGTGAACAAGCAAGATTTGTTATTTACAATGCTAGTGGATTAGTTGAGAATGGCACAAACACAACAGTCACATTCTCTGGAACTGTTGCCTCAACAACAACTGCATTTAGTTCGACTTATGGTGACCAAGTAACAATCGATGGTACAACATTAACTGTAGATTACGCAGGAAGTAATAGTATATCACTAACTTCAACTGCTACAAAAAGTTCACCACTTACTACAGGAACCACAGTTGTAATAGACTCGATAACAAAAACAGTTACAGCCTTGACTAAAACTGGAACAGTTACAGCACCAGTGATGGCATCAACCAAACCATTATCAATTAATGGTCAAACTGTGACACTTACGAGTGGAGATACTCTTGCTGAAATTATTATAGCAATCAATTCAACATCAACTTCAGTACTTGCTAGTAACTCAGGAACTAACGAATTAGTTCTAACGACATCATCTCCTGAATTAGATATGTCAGGTAGTGCGTTACAAGACTTGGGCTTATCTGCTACTACTTTGTACTATGATTCGAAACTAGACAATCTAGCAACTGAACTCAATACAATAACTAATATCACGTGTACTGTTGGCACTAACAATCTTATGACCATAACAAGTTCTGGAACCTCAATGGTTATTTCTGGAACAGCATTATCTGAATTGGGTATTACTGCGGGTACTTACTTAACTAATGCAGATCCAACATCAACAAGTGTTGTTGAACAAATAAATGCATTAAGTATAACGGGCGTATCAGCCGCAGTTGTAACTGGAACGATTAAAATAACAAGTGCAAATCACAACTTAGATATAGTTGAAGTGACTACAGGCGCTATGGGAAGATTGGGATATGCTACGACTACAGTGGCAGTTGATGCTACTGATAATATTCTCAGTGATTTAAATACTCAAGTATTCTCTACATCAACAACAACTGCAACACGGTCAGACAGACAGATACTAATAACAAGTTCTGAAAAGAGCATAGTAACTAGTAATATTACAGGAAATTCTCTTTCTGATATAGGAATAACAGTTGGCACATATTCAAATACATCAGTATTAAGTTCTACTGCAATAAACTTTGCTGGACAAATTACTGACGCCTCTGTAACGGGTCTTGTTGTTAATTTATCAAGTGATGGCAGAATGATATTTACTTCTGACGGAGTAAGTATGTCTTTCTCTGGAACAACATCAGAATTGTTAACTAGAATAGGACTTGTAAGAGATTACTCAAACGTAACAAGTAGTGCAAATTATAAAGCAATGCTTTGGAAATCAATCCGACACACCTCAGATGTTAATGGTGCAACTTTTACAGACTTCTATACTAGTTTAGGACTGAACAGCACAAGTAAATTATGGGTAGATGATTATGAGAATAAGGGTTGGGCAATACTTGATAGAAATTCATCAGGAACACTTTCAGTATATGCTAGACAATCGACAGTTATAAACACGGATTTAACAAAAAGATTGATAATAAAAGATGGCGACAACTTTATTAATCATCAAATATATGATCCACTTAACTTAAAGATGCCAGGCTCAATTGTTTCTAATTTAGAATACATCGCATGGAACGATCCTGCGAGTTATGATACAGTTACTAGTCCTGATATATGGTTAGATGAGAAGTTGGATAAAATTTGGTGGGACACTGACTTAGCAAGATTTTATAGATACAATGATTATGGTGATAGCAATGGAAACTTAAATGTCAACTTCGTGAAGAAATATTGGGCACCATCATACGTACCCGGCTCAACAGTAGTTGTAAATAAATGGACAAAATCTAGAACATTACCAGTTGAGACAACAACATATAATACTAAGAAATATTATGACGATGTTGCAGGTAAAGAAGTTACAGATTATTTCTACTGGTCATCAACAAGTACTGATGTTGTCGAAATTGCAATGTTGATTTCAGCAGGCGGAACTAAGAATAAGTTTATACCAGTTGGACCATCAAGTATTCTTATTAGTAATAATGCAACTTCTTATGGTAGTGAAACGATAAACACAACATTACATTATCAACAAGAGTCTGGCGTTCGCAAAGGGCACTCTGATTGGGAGATGTTAGCAGAAAATTCAGATACTACTGTGCCTGTTGCGTTTTTGACTGACATGATAGATTCAGTATCTAATCTTACAATAGCAAATACCTTCAGTTCTAGATTATCATCATCTCAATTAACTGATGTTAATAATGCGATAATTCCAATTTCTTGGATTACAGACTTGGCTATCAATGACATAGTAGTCACAATCAATAGTAACACAGTAAAAGCAAGTTATCTAACTATTGATGCTGTTGGTTCTAACTTGAAGATATCTCAAACACACACAATGATAGCAGGCGATATATTAAGAGTATACAAAGTTGAGGGTAAGACAGACAACTGGTTTACAAACAATGCTACTGCTAGAAGTAATTTTGCTTCAGTTATAAATGATACAATGAGCAACAAGATACTAACAAGTATATATTCTAAGTATACGGAGTATTTAGATACCGATGATATTATCTTTGACTTAACTGATTGGTATCTAAATGATAATTATAAGACAATTGATACATTCTCATATCTATCAACTACTCGAAATTTTGATATGATTGCTGAGTATGAAAAAGGAATAAAATCATTTAAGTTGAAATTGCCAGCACATGATGAGTATTATTTTGAACATGATAATATATTACAACTAGTTAACAGAAGTAACAGTGCGTTGAAAGTATCGTTTGATAGTCTTGTCTTCCCAGAAACATCGTTTAATACTTATTACAACAATGCTGTGGGAATTCAAATTCAAGAATTAATGAATCTGTTTCAGGATTATCCAGACACTTCATTTATTAATAATATATTCTTCACTATGGTAAAGTATCTTTATACAGAAAAGACATATCCTGCTTGGCTGTTTAAAACAAGTTACATAGATTTGAATTTATATAATCGAGATTTAAAACAATACGCAGTATATCAAAGGGATAGTGAAGAAGATGTATTAGAATATGTTAGAGAAGCAAAACCATATCACGTTAAAATAAGAGAAATTATACGAACAAACGCAACAAGTGATAAACTAACTGCATCTACTACAATTGATGAGAATATGAATCTTACTTTAGATTTTGGTAAAGGTGACATAAGTAGATACGCAGAATCATTGATAGATGGAGGCACAACTGGAAATATACCAACTACCGAGATTTCTGGCATTGCTAATGTACCAGGCTCATTTGACTTTGAACAAGGTTCATTACTAAGAAATAGAAATACACCAACATCTGGCCCCGATGGATTCGACACTGGCTTCGTAAGATTTGATGGACTAGAAGCAACAATATTAAGATTGCAAACATATCCTGCTGATATTACGGGTGGCGTTGTCGGAGACCCCGATAATACCTTACTGTATGCTTATGATATCTACGGTAGAGGATATAGCATAAACGTCACGGCTACAGGAACTATATCTGCATTCGATGGAACAACTTTAACAATTACTCCAGCACATTCGTCAAAATTTGATGATGGAGTGTCTGGTACTAATAAGAAACTAATTGCAGTTCAAAAAGCAGGAAGTTCTGATATGGAATTCATGCTATACGACAAGAAAGTAAGCACAGTGTTAACAATCAGTAACAGGGCATTGTATACGGGATTAGGATACGAATTTACAAATCTTGATACTGTATATGTACTTGATACTCCTTTACAACTAGTTTTACAAGATTTATTATAGTGTAATATTACAACTTTAGCCTTTGAATGAAAAGCATAAATACAATGTAAGATAAATATAAGAAAGACTCAACAAAGAGACGAATAAATGTTTAATGATAAAATAGACTCACAAGTAATTGGAACCCTAAAAATCTACGATAAAGATAGTGGAGAAATGCTTGTACAAAAGAAAAATGCAATTCATCCTGGAAACATGGCGTATGTACTCGCATCTGCACTTGCAAATAAACCAACAAGTGTGAATGCATCAGGTTCTGCTCCAAGTATCAATTGGATGGCGTTTGGTAATGGAGGAAGTGTATCTACTACTACTCTTTCTTATCGTTCTCCCAGAGTAAATCCAACATATGATCAACTACCGATAACATCGAGTAATTCTTCATTATATGTACCAAAATACGAACAATTAACAACAAACACGGTATATTATCCAGGTCAGGATATGGGTTCGGGGAAAATAGTACCAAACAATACAGCAAAAGTAAATTTCAGTGTGGACTTAACACACGCGGATTACGCAACTGCTGTAGGGGAAACGGTTCCGTCAAGTGATAGTTCGACTGACACAAGTGCAGTTGAAGCCTTTACTATTGACGAAATTGGTTTATTATCTGGTGTAACCACTAGTGGTTCTTTACTAGATAAAACAAAAACATTAATGCTAACACATGTGACATTTCATCCCGTCTTACTGTCGGCAAATAGAACAATTGTAATCGACTACACGGTTACAATACAAATTAGTTAAAATACAGGAGTATAACAATGGCTTCAGGCTCAACAATTACATACAACGACTTAACAAGTCTGCGTGACCAAATGAATACTATCTTAAATGGTACTGGTGTTCACGGTGGTTATAACCAATCACACACGGTGGCAGCAAATCCAACAACCGGTGCATCTATTGACGATTCATATTATGATTCGCTTCATAGTGCCGCGGCAAAGATATCAAATTACTACAACATTTCAAACCCATTTACGGCAGTAGATGCAGGAACAACAATCAATTGGACTCATTATGGTTCAGTTGCTGGTGCTTTCAATACATCTATCACCGACCGTTTTGACGCACCTTGGTCTTATACAGACTGGGACACAAGTGTTCAAAACGAAACATCACAAACAGCAGCCAATTGGAACGGTACTAGAACGCAAATAGTTAAATTTGCATTCGGTTCTGCTGCCAATCTAAATGCTTGGTTCGCCGCAGGCGGAGAACTTAGAGTTACAGCATCACATAACGATACAAGTGGCAATCAACAAGGAACATCTTGGGAACAACTTACTGGTGAACTAGGTACTTTTACTTATTCAGTAAGACCAGAAGATTCAAGTTCAGTTGATGCACGTACACGTTACAAGCACAACAGTGTATCAACTTCTTATGTAGTTCATAAGAAAGAAATTGCAGATGACTCTGATTATAGTGCAAACTATATTCAAGTTTCAGCAAAAACAGAAAACGGTGGTGCAGACTTTATGATTCAGATTGACTTAGCAGATGCTCACGTTGCCCGTACAGGCAGTGGCTCTGGTTATGGTGGAGCATGGAACTGGACTGGTGCAGATAATGTACCTGGAACATCAACAGTTACTATTGCTTCGAAGAAGTTAACAAACGCAAGTGGGTCAGTTACTTTAACTAATCCAACTTCAACTGTGACAGATTCATTATAATCTGTTATTTTGTGAGATAAATTCTTATGCCACAGAGTTATTATTTAGGAGGTAAAGTTCGCGCCGCGGACTTTAACCTTTTTGCTAACGATATAAACAACATTGTTGGTATCGGCGCAAACGATTCAGGATATGGTCAGAGTCATCTCGTTATCACTACCGCTGTAGTAGGCGGAGCGGTGACAGCCTCATTGTGGGATGAACTGTTGACTTCTATGCTTTATGCGTCCAGACACCAAGGAACAACAATTACAGTACCAACTAGCACATCAGATCCTAGTTGGCCTACTGTTAGCAATATTATTTCTATACTACCCACGCTGACGGCTGATATAGCAACTATAGTCTCCAATAAATTGAACAGTAGTTTATCGTATATGACTGTAGAGGCTAATCAAATTTCAGATTCTGAAACTTATGTAGACCCACTCAATGGCACTCCTACATGGACAATTATCAACCAAGTATACTATGAAGCCAAACTAGCATTTGTAGATTCAAATGCACGTAGACACTTTTTCAATTCAGGTGGCGAAGTCAGATTTGACGCAGTGTTAAGTGGAGTTGATGCGGCACATGCCCAAAGTGTTGACTGGCAAACAATGTTAAGTGCTATTGCAACAGTTAAATTATCACATTCTTCTACAGAAAGTTCAGCAAGTGTAGGTACTCCGGGCAATGGTTTTAACAACTTAACTTCAACATATCAACTTATCTACTCAAAAGGCGGAACAGGAGATTATTCTGGAAACCAATTAAACATATACGCAAAACTTAACGGTACTGCTGATATTGATGTTAAGATGTCATTTGATGATGCTCACACACAAGATACTGGTACTTGGTCTACTCCACCCTACAGCGGAACATGGACTGGTACTGACTATGTTGCTGGCATACTCACTGTTACATTAGATGAACTTAGACCGTCAGATACACCAGACGGTGTTAATCTTCCATCTCCAACTTATTCAACTATTTCTTCTCTTTAGACTTGACTTTTAGGTCGTTTTACTGTATTATTGATACTAATATAGGAGAATAAACCATGGTCGATACTACCGAAAAAGTAAAAATAGAATCATCTGAAGAAGACTTACAACGATTAAAGAAGGCGTTAGACTTTTCTAACACTATGAAGACTTTCAATCTATCAAAAAACAATCTTAAAGTTAAAACACAAAACTTACTAAGTTACAGTACTGCTGGTGGCTCGTTCTCCGTTGACCAATCACTTATATCTTTTATGAACTTTGTTGTTTCAAGTGGAAAAACTGAAATCTCATTGCTTGATAAGAATGATATCCCAATTCGCATCGAAGACACTGAAAAGTTTCTCGAAGAAGTATCAAGTTTATATTTT